>Ga0164294_10000935_pt1 | contig 27637 bp, 29 predicted proteins | sample GEODES005metaG_FD_111479 | JGI IMG/M metagenome (GOLD analysis project Ga0164294, IMG submission 111479) | Oligotrophic lake water microbial communities from Sparkling Lake, Wisconsin, USA - GEODES005 metaG | ecosystem: Environmental > Aquatic > Freshwater > Lake | place: USA: Sparkling Lake...
ACCGCCGGCGCACCGCTCGACGCGCTGCCGGCCCACGCGCCGCGCGAGGTCGCGGAGCTCGGCGAAGCGCTGAAGGCGATGCACGGTCGCCTCGCCAGCCACGCCGACGGTCGCACGGCGATGCTCGCAGCGATCGCGCACGACCTCGGCACGCCGCTGTCCCGCCTCGCCTTCTGGGTCGAGCAATTGCCCGACGACGCGCGCGCCCGCGCCGCTGCCGATATCGACGAGATGCGCGCGATGATCGGCGCGGCGATCGGCTTTGCCCGCGACGACATGGCGGCGCGGACCGACGCGCGAGTCGATCTCGGCAGCGTGCTCGACAGCCTCGCCGAGGACATGGCCGCCGCCGGCGGTGAGGTGACCGTCACGTCCGGTCCGCGCGCAGTGGTGCGCGGCGATCCGGCGGCGCTGCGGCGGCTGTTCGCGAACCTGATCGACAATGCGTTGCGCTATGGCGGCGCGGCGGCGGTCAGTTGGCGCGTCGCCGACGGGATCGCGAGCGTCACGATCGACGACAGCGGCCCCGGGATCGACCCGGACCAGGCCGAGCGCCTGTTCGAGCCGTTCGTGCGCGGCGATCCCTCGCGCAACCGCGAGACCGGCGGGACCGGGCTCGGCCTCGCCATCGTCCGCTCGATCGCGCGGCGGCATGGCGGCGAAGTGACGCTGGGCAATCGCCCCGACGGCGGCGCCCGCGCCACCGCCACGCTCCCGACCGACTGAAATATTCCGCAACAATCACGCGACACGCCGACATACGGCTGCGCGAACCGCATCGCATTTCCTCCAGCATTCGAGGAGGAATCGCGATGCAGATGCATGATCACGGCCACGGGCTGGCCGAAGACCTGGAGCGGATGGAGGCACTCGTTGCTCGCCGCCGCGCACTGAAATGGTTCGCCGGCGCCGGCACCGCCGCGCTGGTGACGGCGTGCGGCGGGTCGGACGGATCGTCCGGCGTTGCCGTCGTCACCGGCACTGCGACGCCCACCCCGACGCCGACCGCCACCGCCACGGCGACTCCGACACCCACGCCGACTGCGACAGCGACGACGACCGGCAGCTGCATTGTCGATCCGACCGAGACCGCCGGCCCCTACCCCGCCGACGGCACCAACACCTCGTCGGGCTCCACCAGCAACGTGCTGACCGCGAGCGGCGTCGTGCGCAGCGACATCCGCGCGAGCTTCCTCACCACCACGACCGTCGCGGGCGGCGTCAAGGTGACGCTCACGCTGACGCTGGTGAACGTCAACGCCGCCTGCGCGCCGCTCGCCGGTTATGCCATTTATCTGTGGCAATGCGACCGCAGCGGCGCCTATTCGCTCTATAGCGGCGCTGCCAACGAGAGCTATCTGCGCGGCGTCCAGGTCACCGACGCCAACGGCCAGGTCACCTTCACCACTATCTTCCCCGCCTGCTACGACGGGCGCTGGCCGCATATGCATTTCGAAGTCTTCTCGAGCCTCGCGAACGCGCTGGGCGGGCGATATTCGATCCTCACCTCGCAGTTCGCCTTGCCGGCTGCGACGTGCAGCACCGTGTTCGCCGACACGAGCACGTACCCGTCGAGCGCGAGCAACTTCGCGCGCGTCTCGCTCAGTTCCGACCTCGTATTCGCCGACAATACCTCGGCGCAGATCGCCCAGCAGACGCCGACCTTCAGCGGCAGCGTCGCCGCCGGCTACACCGCCACCGCCATCATCGGGATCGCCCGGTAGGATCGTCCCCAAGCCCCCGAGGGACACCCCGAACCGCAAGCGAGGCGGGGCACGGCTGCCTGGACAGTGCCGTGCCCCGTTTGCGTTTGTGCAAGCGGGCGCTAAGTCGCACGGCATGTCCACCGGCGCCCCGCTCACGCTCTACAACAGCCTGTCCCGCTCGCTCGAACCTTTCGAACCGATCGATCCCGCCAACGTGCGCGTCTATTCGTGCGGGCCGACGGTCTATAATTATGCGCATATCGGCAATTTGCGCGCTTATGTCTTCACCGACACGCTGAGCCGGGTGCTGACATGGAAGGGCTACCCCCTCACCCACGTCATCAACATCACCGACGTCGGGCACCTGACCTCCGACGCCGATGCCGGCGACGACAAGATGGAAGCCGCAGCGCGCGCCTCCGCCAAGAGCATCTGGGACATTGCCAAGCATTATACCGAGGCGTTCTGGCAAAACCTCAAGGACCTCAACATCCGCGAACCGTCGCGCTGGTCGATCGCCACCGACCATATCGCGGAGATGATCGAATTCGCCGAACGGATCGCAGAAAAGCACTGCTACCAGCTGGAATCGGGCCTCTATTTCGACGTCTCGACCGTACCCGACTATGGGCGTCTGGCCGGCAATCAGGACGATGTCCGTGAGGGGCGGATCGAGACGGTAGAAGGCAAGCGCCACCCGCAGGACTTCGCGATCTGGCGCGCCTCCCCACCCGGCGAGCAGCGCCAGATGGAATGGGATTCGCCCTGGGGCAAGGGCGCGCCGGGCTGGCACCTCGAATGCTCGGTGATGAGCATCAAATATCTGGGCAGCCCGTTCGACATCCATACCGGCGGCATCGATCACCGCGAGATCCACCACCCGAACGAGATCGCGCAGAACCAGGCGTTTTGCGGCTGCTCGGACACGGGCTCGCACTTCTGGATGCACAACAACTTCCTGGTCGATCGCCAGGGCAAGATGTCCAAGTCCAAGGGCGGCTTCACCACGCTCCAGTCGCTGATCGACGCGGGCGTGCATCCCCTCGCCTATCGCCTGCTCTGCCTCCAGGCGCAGTATCGCAGCGAGCTGGAGTTCTCGGCCGAGAACCTTGCCGCGGCGCTGACCCGGCTGAAGCGGCTGGTTATGACGGTTTCGGCGCTCAAGGCGCGGTCCGAAGGCGAAGGCACTACCCCCGGGCCGTGGATCAAGCGGCTCGACGAGGCGGTGTCCGACGACCTGAACACGCCCAAGGCGCTGCCGGTGCTGGACGAGCTGCTCGCCGAGAAGAAGCTGTCGCCCGCCGACCGGCTTGCCGCGCTCGCCGAGTTCGATTCGGTGCTCGGCCTCAAGCTGCTCGAGCTGACTCGTGAGGATCTGCGCGTGCGCCCTGCCGCCGCGACGATCACCGCCGAGGAGATCGAGGCGCGGCTCGTCGAGCGCAAGGAAGCGCGGGTGGCGAAGGACTTCGCTCGTTCCGACGCGATCCGCGACGAGCTTGCCGCCGCCGGCGTCGAGGTGATGGACGGCGATCCGCTGGGCTGGGACTGGAAGCCGCTGCTCGGCGGATAAATCGGCGACCTGCACGCGTTGCATCCGGTGCTGCGCCCGTCGGGAGGACGGGCGGCAACGGAGTAGCCGCGTATGCTGAAGTCCCTTCCCCTGACCGCGCTGGCCGCCGCACTGGCGCTGGGCGCGTGCAATCAGGCGCCCAAGACCACCGACAATCAGACCGTCGACGTCGACAATGCGGTCGCGCCTGACGATGCAGTGCTGAACGACGCACCAGTGGTCGAGGATGCGGCGGACGCGACCGCGGTGACCGTCGCGGCGGTGCCCAAGGTCGCCGCCGGCACCACCGCTGCCGATGCCGCGCCGCTCCATGATGCCGGCACGATCGAGGACGAGATCCGGGAAGGCAGGAATGTCCAGCGCATCCGCTATGGCGAGGGCTGGGCTTGGACGCGCGGCGGCAAGATCGTCCGCACCGCCGACCGCGACGGCAAGGAAGTCGCCTATTTCCGCCCGGGCGAGAGCAAGCCCTTCTTCGTCCAGCGCGGCGACCGCAGCTATGCCTTCCAGGGCGGCAAGCCGACCCGGGAGTTCGATCATGACGGCAAGGCGCGTGCCCCCGATGCCGATCGGGTTCGGGAAGCCGATGAAGCGGCGACCAAGGCGCATGATCGCCGCGAGCAGGCCGAGAAAGCGCGCGACGGCGCCCGCGACAATCCACGGGGCGGGCGTGACCGGGACCGCCGCCCGGATGCAACGCCCTCTCCCACGCCGTCCCCTGCCGCCACGCCCGGCGATCATCGCCGCGACCGCGACCGCAACTAAGCCCTTTGAACCCGGGCCGGAGGCGCGCTAGCCTTCGGCCCATGAAGGCAGTTCTCCCCGCCCTCGCCCGCCCGCTGGTGGAGCCGCAGCTCCCTGCCGGGCTCGACGTCCACTGGTTCGCCTCCACCGACGAGGCCGTCGCGCTCGCCGGCGACGCCGACATTGCCTGGCTCGACAACAACGTCCCGCGCGAATGGGCACGTTCCGTCGCCGCGGCGGGCAAGCTCCAGTGGCTGTCGACCATCTATGCCGGTCTCGACGCGCTCGACACCGACTTGCTGCGCGCACGGGGCACGCGGGTGACCAATGGCAGCGGCGTCAATGCGCATACCGTTGCCGAATATGCGGTGATGGGCGCGCTGGTCGCCGCCAAGCGCTTCGACCAGGTCGTCCGCGCCGCCGATCGGCACGAATGGCCCAGCGATGCGCCGGGCAAGCTCGAGCTGTTCGAGAGCAAGGCGCTGGTGATCGGCTATGGCACGATCGGCAGGCTGATCGGCGAGCGGCTGAAGGGCTTCGGCGTCGAAGTGACCGGCGTCACGCGCTCGGGCGCCGAAGGCACGGTCGGGCCCGATGCCTGGCGCGCGCTGCTGCCCAACACCGACTGGGTGTTCCTCGCCGCACCCTCGACCGATGCGAGCCGGGCGATGATCGGCGTGGACGAGTTGACCGCGATGAAGCCAAGCGCCTGGATCGTGAATGTCGGCCGCGGCGAACTGATCGACCAGGACGCGCTGATCGAGGCCTGCACGAAGCGCCGGATCGCCGGCGCCTTCCTCGACACCGTCACGCCGGAGCCGCTGCCGCCCGAGCATCCGCTATGGACCACGCCCAACGTCATCCACTCGATGCACCTTTCCGGCCGCAGCCAGACGCGGATGTTCCTGCGCGCCGCAGCGCTGTTCGTGGAGAATGTGCAGGCGTTCGTGGAGGGGCGGCCGCTCAAGAACGAAGTCGATCTCGACGCGGGCTATTGAAACTTATTCTGCTGCCTAAGTTTCGCTTGCGTCGGCCCGTGCATGCGGATTAGTTAGCTTCATGCCTAACCAAATCGACGCAGCCTTTGCCGCGCTTGCCGATCCTACGCGACGGGCGGTGGTCGAGCGGCTCGGCAACGGGCCGGCCAGCGTCAGCGAGCTCGCCGGCGGGTTCACCATGGCGATGCCGAGCTTCCTCCAGCATGTCCGCGTGCTCGAAGGCGCCGGGCTGGTCCGCACCGAGAAGCAGGGCCGCGTCCGCACCTGCACGCTCGAGCCGCTGGCGCTGGCGGCGGTGGAGCAATGGATCATCGAGCGGCGCCGCACGACCGAGGCGCGCTACGACCGCCTCGCCAAGTTCCTCGATGCCCAGGAGAACGACAATGGCTGAGGCCGTCCACGACAAGTTCGTCATCGATCGCCGCTTCAAGCAGAGCCCGGCCAGGGTGTTCGCCGCCTTCGCGACGCCCGAGGGCAAGGACCGCTGGTTCTCCGGGCCTAATGATGCCTGGGACATGGTCGATCACCATTTCGATTTCCGGGTGGGCGGCACCGAGCATCTGGAGGGCAAGTGGAAGAGCGGCACGGTCACGCGCTTCGATTGCTCCTATCACGACATCGTGCCCGATAGCCGCATCGTCTACGCCTATCGGATGAAGCTGAACGGCAAGCCGATCTCGGTGAACCTGTGCTCGATCGAGCTGCTGCCCGATGGCGACGGCACCCGCCTGCTCCACACCGAACATGGCATCTATCTCGACGGCTATGAGGACAATGGCTCGCGCGAGCACGGGATCGGCCTGCAGTATGAGAAGCTCGCCGAGACCCTGCCCGACTGACCCTTTCGTTGCACCGGCGCGGCTGTTCGTCGCGAAATGCTGTGCCTCTCCACGGCCATCCGGCCAGTGCGGTCCATTGCCCCTTGCCAGGGTTCCGGAGGACCGACATGCCCGCGACCGCTCGCCCGCTTCTCATCGCACCTGCACTGATCTTGTGCCTTGCCCTGCCAGGGAAGGCCGCGGCGCAGAGCCTTGCGGTCAGCGGTACGGTCACCGCGCCCGTCGATGCACCGCTGGAAGGTGGCAAGGTGGTTGCCTGCTCGGTGCCGTATCAGATCTGCAAGACGAAGATCGAGACGCCGCTGCGTCGCGTGACGGGTGCCAACTGGGCGTTCGAGCTCAAGCTGCCCAACAAGGGGCCGTGGCAGCTGGTCGCGTGGAAGGACAGCGACGGCGATGACGATGCGTCACCCGGCGACTATATCGGCACGATGCAGAATGGCGGCGAGGTCGTAGCCCCGCCCAATGCGGTGCGAATTGCCGTGAAGAAGGTCGATGGTGGTGCCAGCGCGGCCCGCGCGACCGGCGGTGGCGGTGCCGGCAATAGTGGTGATGCCGGAGCGCTGGCGGGGAGCTGGTCGCAATCCTCAGCGGCCAGGGAACTGGTGCTCACCTCCAAAATCAAGCTCCAGCCCAGCATTGCGACCGGCTACGGCACCAACCTGGGAGGCACCTTCGGTGCGGGATCGGCGACGAACACCGTGATCGTGACCGAATCCGCCTCTTTGCCGGTCCGGCGCCAGATGACGCTGGTCGTCCAGCCCAACGGCAGCTTCACCTGGAAGATCGACAAATCCTACACCGAGGGCAGCTGCGCCAAGACGGTGAGCCAGGAGAAGCGCGGCCAGCTGCGCGCTGCGGGCGGCAAGCTCACCTTCTCGATCCAGGGTGGGCGCGAGAGCTGGAGCAGTTGCGGCAAGAGCGGCTCGACGGCGATCTCGCCGGGCAGCGAAACCTATGACTACACCCTGGCCGGCGGCAGCCTGAAGGTGACCGGCTCGGGTGGGGTGAACTGGGTGTTCCGCCACTAATTACCCCGACTGGGAAATTTTTCGCTTGCGTGATTTTACCCAGCGCGGGTAAGCCACCCGCATCATGACGACTCTGGCAGGCACCAAGATCCGCCGCTTCCGCGAGGAACGCTCCCTTACCCGCGCCGCATTCGGCACGTGGTTCGATATCCCGGGCTCGACAGTCCAGGGCTGGGAGAAGGACGGCAAGCGCGCAAATGCGAAGGTGATGAACCTGATCGCGGCGCACGGCATTGCCGATCATGCCGATTGGAACGTCACGGTGCGCGATGCGGAGAATGACATGGGTGCAAGCTGGAGCCCGTCGAGCTGGAAGGCCGCCGAAGCGCGCCAGCTCCCCAAATATCCCGATCAGGGTGCGCTCGACGCAGCAACCACGCAGCTGACCTCCTTCCCGCCGCTCGTCTTCGCCGGCGAGGCACGCGAGTTGACCAGCGAGCTGGCCAAGGTGGCGCGCGGCGAGGCGTTCCTGCTCCAGGGCGGCGACTGCGCCGAGAGCTTCGCCGAGTTCCACCCGAACAACATCCGCGACACCTTCCGCGTGCTGCTCCAGATGGCGGTGGTGCTCACCTTCGCCTCGAAGCTGCCGACGGTGAAGCTCGGCCGCATGGCCGGCCAGTTCGCCAAGCCGCGCTCGGCCGATACCGAGACGATCGACGGGGTCGAGCTGCCCAGCTACCGCGGCGACAACGTCAACGACATCGCCTTCACCCCCGAGGCGCGGATCCCCGATCCGCAGCGCATGGTGCAGGGCTATTCGCAGTCGGCGGCGACGCTCAACCTGCTGCGTGCCTTCGCGCAGGGCGGCTATGCCAACCTGCACCAGGTCCATAAGTGGACGCACGACTTCATGGGCCGCAGCCCCTGGGCGAAGAAGTACGCCGACGTCGCGGACCGGATCGGCGAGGCGCTCGACTTCATGGCCGCCTGCGGCATCGATGCGGACAGCGTGCCGCAGCTCAAGGCGACCAATTTCTACACCAGCCACGAAGCGCTACTGCTGCCCTATGAGGAAGCGCTGACCCGCCAGGACTCGCTGACCGGCGACTGGTACGACACTTCGGCCCACTTCCTGTGGATCGGCGACCGCACCCGCTTCGAGAACTCGGCGCATGTCGAGTTCCTGCGCGGCATTGGCAACCCGATCGGGATGAAATGCGGGCCCAGCCTGGAGCCGGACGCGCTGCTCCGCCTGCTCGACGTGCTCAACCCGAGCCGCATCCCGGGCCGGATGACTCTGATCACCCGCTATGGCCATGACAAGATCGAGGCCGGGCTGCCCAAGCTCGTCCGCGCGGTGAAGCGCGAGGGCCATTCGGTGGTGTGGAGCTGCGATCCGATGCACGGCAACGTGATCAAGGCCGCCAATGGCTACAAGACCCGCCCGTTCGACCGGATCCTGGCCGAAGTGCGCGGCTTCTTCGCGGTGCACCGCGCCGAGGGCACGTTCGCGGGCGGCATCCATGCCGAGATGACCGGCCAGAACGTCACCGAATGCACCGGCGGCGCGATCGACATCACCGAGCAGGGCCTGGCCGACCGCTACCACACGCATTGCGACCCGCGCCTCAATGCGGGGCAGAGCCTGGAACTCGCCTTCCTGCTTGCCGAAATGCTCAATGAGGAAATGGCAGAACGGCGCAAGGCGGCTGCCTGAACTATTATTACGGAACCGATCCGTAAATTAGCGGATTTACATCGCCGTCATCATCTTGGATGGCCTGCGCTTTAAGCGGGGTTTTGCTTGGCAACGGTGAGGGAACGTCTGCCGCAGAATTGGATCGCGTCGCTGCTTCCGGCGCTAATGCTGTTCGCCGGTGCTCTGGCGGGCTGTGTCAGCTGGGCATGGTGGTACGAATTCACCGGTCATAGCCCGCCGATCGGCATCGCCATCGGCGTTTCGGTGGGCGGGCTGATGCTCACCAGGACCCGGTACTGGCCGGTGCTCGTCCTGGCAGTGCTGGCGACCTACTGGTTGTTCGATACGCCCTTCCCACTGATCGAGCAGATGTTCCGTGCGATGGGATTGGCGCTCGGCGCGCTGCTCACCGCGAAGCTGGTCCAGAATCGCGGTATCAACCCGAACGAACTGCTCGATCCGCGTTCGATCCTGTGGGTCTTCATCGCCGCGTTTGCCGGATCGCTCGTTGCTGCCGGGATTGTCGCGCTCGGCTCGATCATGGGCGGGCACGCGACGACGTTCGTCGACAAGTTCGCGCAGCAAGGCCTGGGAATGATCCTGGTGGCCCCGCTGGTCCTCGTCTGGGCGACGCCGCCGCGGGAGCGCTGGTCGCCGTTGCGCTGGACCGGCTTCATCGCGGTCATGCTGTTCTGTGGTGCCATCGCCGCCCACGCCTTCCTGACCACGACCGGCAGCCCGATGAGCTGGGCGATCTTCCCGCCCCTGGTTCTCGCCGCGGTTGGCTGGCACCTGCGGGGAGCGACGACGTCGGTGGCGATCGGCGCGGTGATCGTGCTGTGGAGCACCGAGATCGACTCCGGACCCTTCTCCACCGCCGCCGCCGATCACCGCCAGCTCCTGGCGCAGATCTTTGTCGCAGTGACCTGCGTGACGATGTTCCTGCTCGCCGCCTTCGCCGATGAACGGCATGCGGAAGACAAACTCAGCCTTGCGGCACGCCGCTTGGCGAGCTCGCGGCGCAACCTGACCAACATGGCCCGCGACGCGGCGACCGCGGTTGCCATCCTCGATCGCGACATGCGCTATGTCGCAGCCTCGCAGCGCTACGTTTCCGACAATCGCCTGCCCGAAGACATGCCGCTCGAGGGACGGAGCCACTACGAGGTCTTCCCCGATAGCTCGCCCGAGCGCCGCGCGATGCTCGCTCGCGTATTGGACGGCGAGCAGCTCTCCGGCGACGGCGACCCGCTCCACCACCCCGATGGCAGCGTCGACTATGTCCGCTGGAGCCATCGCCCGTGGTATGACGAGGACGATCGTATCGCCGGCGTCGTGCTGGCCAGCGAGATCGTCACCGCGGAGCATGAGGCGCGTCGCAAGCTCGAACAGGCCGAACGCCGTTATCGCGCGGTGTTCGAGCAGGCGGGCGTGGGTGTGGGCCGGCTGTCGCTGGAAGGCGAAGTGCTGGAGGTCAACGACCGGATTTGCGCGCTCACCGGCTATCCGCGGGAACAACTGCTCGGCAGGAACCTGATCGATTTCGGCGTGCCGAGCGAGCTGGAGACGACCAAGGCGGCGCTTGCGGCGCTGCTGGACGGGAGCAAGCTGTTCGACTCGGCCGACCGCCTGGTCCGCCGCGCCGATGGCGGGTTCCAGCCGGTACACTGCACCGCCAACATCGTCCGCACCGAGGACGGCACGGGCGACTATATCGCCATCGTCCTGCAGGATACCTCGCAGCGCGTCGCCGCCCAGCGCGCGCTCGAGGACAGCGAGAAGATGCTCCGCCTGGCGCAGGAGGCCGCGGGCGTCGGCATGTGGGAGATCGACCTGATCCAGGGCGGCTCGCGCCAGTCGCCCGAGACCGCGCGGATGTTCGGCCTCGAATGGCGCGAGGGCGATGTCCGCATGGCCGACATCGCGCCGCGGGTGGGCGAGGCGCAGGTGCTGCAGTTCCGCAAGGCGATCGGCCACGCGCTGAAGACCGAGGGGTCGCTCGACATGACGCTCGAGCTCACCATGGCCAATGGCGAGATGCGCTGGGTATCGCTGCAGGGCCGCTACGATGCGCATGACGGCAAGCCGCGGCTGATCGGCCTTGCCATCGACATCACCCGCGACATGGAAGCCGAGGCCCAGCTTCGCGAAGTGCATGAGAAGCTGCTCCGCCTCGCCAGGCTGAACGCGATGGGCGCCATGGCCTCCACGCTTGCGCACGAGCTCAACCAGCCACTTGCGGCGATCACCAACTATCTCGAGGCCTGCCGCTACCTCACGCGGTCGCGCGGCGATCCCGATCACTCGATCCTCGACGCGCTCGATCGTGCCCGGGTGCAGGCGCTGCGGGCCGGCGACATCATCCGCAAGATCCGCTCCTTCACCGTGACCGGCGACGTCGCCAAGACGCGGTTCGACCTCAACGTGGTGATCCGCTCGGCCTGCATTGCGGTGCGCCAGCTCAAGGTCTCCGCCGGCGCCAATGTGGACTGCGACTTCGATGCGGTACCGGCCAGCCTGATCGGCGATTCGCTCCAGATCGAGCAGGTGGTGAGCAACCTGATCCGCAACGCCGTGGAGGCGACTTCGGGCCGCGAGCGGCGCGAGGTTATGGTGACCAGCCGGGTCGAGCCGGATGAAGTGCGCATCGAGATCGCCGATAGCGGCCCGGGCCTGAGCGAGGCGATGCTCGAGAACCTGTTCGAGCCGTTCCGCACTACCAAGGAAAGCGGCACCGGGCTTGGCCTGCCGATCTGCCGCACCATTGTGGAGGCGCATGGCGGACGGCTCTGGGCGGAGAACCGGCCCGAGGGCGGCGCCGCGTTCAGCTTCACGCTGCCGATCGTGCGCGAAGAGGTCGAGACGGCCTGACCGACGACGCAACAAATTGAAATACCGGCGCAAGGGCCGGCCACCAGAGAGGTCCTTGCCGGCGTCTGCCCCTCTGTACGCCGGCACCCCTGAACTACGGGGCGGCCGAATTCCCTACTATTGCGGCCGCCCCGGCCTTTCCCGGCCGGGCATCACGGAAACAGATCGACCACTTCCATCCCCTCGCCTTCCGCGGCGAGCAGCAGGGTACGGTGGCAATGCTCGGGATTGCGCTCGAAGCACAGCAAGGCGCTGGGCTTTTCCTCGGCCAGCGCACGCATCATCGCCGCCTCGGCCTGCGCCTCCGGCAAGTGAAGCTGGCCTTCATAGACGGCGCGCAGCGTCGTCACGTCGCCCTTTTTGGCGGCATCGCGCCCGAGCTTCGGAGTGCCGAGGTTCTTGAGCAGAACATAGTCGATCCCTCTCGCCTTCAGGCTTGCGGCGAGGATGTTCTTGGAAAAGCCCGGCCGCCGCGACAGCGGCACCGCGCGCACATCGATCACCCGCTCCACCCCGGCCTTGCGCAGCGCCGCGATGAACTCGTCCATCGTCGTCGCCTCATAGCCGATGGTGAAGATCTTCATGCCGCGGGCGTCTCCTGCCGGAACGCGTGGACCGCGCCCCATGCGATCAACGCCTGGCCGGCGAAATAGGTCGGCCAGATCAGCAGCTTTCCGATGATCGGCAGGATCATCCGGCCTTCCTGGAGGAAGATCAGCCAGTCCGAGACGAAGAACAGCAACGCGCCCGCCGCGACCAGCGTGCCGAGCCGGCTGAGCATCGCCGAAGCGGTCATCAGCGACAGGGCGAACAGGTAGAAGGCAAGCAGCCCCACCTGCGTGTCGCCCCGGAACACCCACCAGCCAAGCAGCGCGCTCGCCATCGCGATCGGCGGCGCGATCCAATGGGCAAAGGCGACCCGGCGGTTGCGCAGATAGAGATAGCTGGCGAGGAAATGCCCGGCGAGGAAGCCGATGGCGCCCGCAGTCATACCCTGCAGTTCGAGCAGCACGTCACCCAGCGCGCCGAGCGCGAGCACCGCGCCGATCATCCGGCCATCAGCGTTCACCGCCTTGCCGCGCGCCCAAAGTGCCAGCAGGCCTACGCCCGCCCCCTTCCACACCACCGCCGGTGTGCCGTGCAGGCCGAGCCAGACATTGGCGTAGAAGCTGATGCCGGCGATCAACGCGGCGGTGAAGAGCGGTTCGGTGCGGAGGCGTTCCATTCGCCCTTGATGCCGTGTGGCTGGCGCTCTGCCAAGCATCGCTCTATCGGGGGCGCATGCACGACATTCATATCATCGGCGGCGGCCTGGCCGGCTCGGAAGCCGCTTGGCAGCTTGCGAACAAGGGCTTCAAGGTTCGCCTCTCAGAAATGCGCGGCAGCGGCACAATGACGCCGGCGCACCAGGGCGAAGGTCTGGCCGAGCTGGTCTGCTCGAACAGCTTCCGCTCGGACGATGCGCAGAGCAACGCCGTGGGCCTGCTCCACCAGGAAATGCGCGACCTCGGCTCGCTGATCATGGCGCAGGGCGACATCCACAAGGTGCCAGCAGGCTCGGCGCTCGCGGTGGACCGCGACGGCTTCTCCGACGGCGTCACCGCGGCGCTGATGGATCACCCGAACATCGAGATCGTCCGCGAGCGCGTCGACCAGCTGCCCGAGAGCGGCCTGACCATTGTCGCCACCGGTCCGCTGACCGCACCCGGCCTGGCCGAGAGCATCGGCACCGCCACCGGCAAGGACCAGCTCGCCTTTTTCGACGCGATCGCCCCGATCGTGCACCGCGACTCGATCAATATGGATGTCGCCTGGTTCCAGTCGCGCTGGAACAAGGTCGGCCCCGGGGGCACGGGCAAGGATTATATCAACTGCCCGATGACCAGGGAGGAATATTACGCCTTCCACGCCGCGCTGCTCGCCGGCGAGAAGACCGAGTTCCGCGAATGGGAGAATGTCCCCTATTTCGAAGGCTGCATGCCGATCGAGGTCATGGCCGAGCGCGGGGTGGAGACACTGCGCTTCGGCCCGATGAAGGGCGTCGGGCTCGACGATCCCAAGACCGGGCGCTGGCCCTATGCCGTGGTCCAGCTGCGCCAGGACAATGCCAGCGCCACCTTGTGGAACATGGTCGGCTTCCAGACGAAGCTGAAATATGCCGAGCAAGTTGCTCTATTCAGGACGATTCCCGGGCTGGAGAACGCCGAGTTCGCGCGCCTGGGCGGCCTGCACCGCAACACTTTCATCAAGTCTCCCGAGCTGCTCGACCACGAGCTGCGCCTGAAGAGCGCGCCGCACATCCGCTTCGCCGGCCAGATCACCGGCTGCGAAGGCTATGTCGAGAGTTCGGCGATCGGCCTGCTCGCCGGACGTTTCGCCGCGGCCGAGCTGGCGGGCGAGACGCTGCGCGCGCCGCCGCGCGAGATGGCGCTGGGCGCGCTGCTGTCGCACATCACCGGCGAGGCCGAGGCTGAGACCTATCAGCCGATGAACGTCAATTTCGGCCTGTTCCCGCCGATCCCGGGCAAGACCAAGAAGGCCGATCGCAAGGTGATGTACACCGATCGCGCCCGCGAGGCGAAGCAGGGCTGGATGGCTCAGTCCTCGCTGTCGTCCGCCGAAGCTTCCTGACGTGCCGGCGCCTGTGCCTTCGCCGTCGCGGCGGGGGCACAGGCGCAGCGCGGCTTGGGCTTGCGCACGACCGCGGTGGTGGCGAACTCGGCGCGGGTCAGCGCACCGGACTTGTCCTTGTCGGCCCCGGCGAAGCGATCGACTGCCTTTACCGACCATTCCTCGAAGCTCAGCTTGCCGTCGTGATCGGTATCCAGCCGGGCGAAGAACTTGCGGCGCAGCGCGAAGAACTCGTCCTTCGTGATGCTGTCGTTCTTGTCCTTGTCGATCCGGTCGAAGCGCTTCTGCTCGCGCGTCTTGGCGGCGGCGCTTGGCGGCTCGGCGGGAAGATCCTGCTCCGTTTTGGACGCGATTGCCGCCGACGGGGCCGCCGGCAGCCTGTTTTCGGTGCTCGCGCTCCCTCGAAACAGGAACAAACCCGCCACGACCAGCAGCAACGCACCGCCTGCACCCACCAGATAGCGCCACATAGCCTCTCTCCCCGGAGCCTGGAGGACGCTAACCCGACCGGGCGGTCAGCGTCCAGTGAGGCGGTGCCACAGCAACCGGCCCACCCGGCTCGGCGCGCCGGCGGGTTTGGGCGCATCGGCAAGGTCCAGGCGGGCCCGATGGGCAAGTGCACCCAGCGCTCGCCCGCCCCGGCTCCACCGGGCCTTCGCGGCCGTAACGAGCAGCGGCGCGGCGAGAGTGCGGGCCGCCGCCCTTTCCTCCTCTCCCTCAAGGTTGCCGGCAAGATCGGCGAGCGCCCATCCCTGCCCCGCCGCCTCGAGCGGATCGCCCCGGCTGCCGAGCAGCGCGCCCGCCGCCACGAAGAGATGCCCGCGCCCTTCCCCGAAGCGGCGCATCGCGTCGGCGCCCAGCTCTTCCTCCTCGATCAGCACTTCCCAGCCATGGACGATCGGCACCAGCGATGCGCCGGTGACGCCATGACGCAGCACTTCGGCTTCCAGCGCCTTGAGCACGGGCTCGGCGGGTGCCGGCGCATGATCGAGCTTCTCCAGCGCTTCCCGCCACCAGGCGAGCCGCATCTGGCCCAGCGCCGGCTCGCGCGTGGTGCGCAGCAGCTTGGCGAGCGCATCGTCCAGTGCGAGCAGCGCGGCGAGCCCCGCCCGCCCGGTCGCGGGCGCATAGGTAAGTATCAGATCCCGTTCCGGATCCTCCACGATCCCCGTCATGCCGTGCCGCCCGTGCTTAAGGGCGACGTTAACCATCGGGATTTATACGTATTTAGCGACAATCGTTCCAAGAAGCCCCGTTGACCGGGGACGAGGGGCCAATCCATGCACGAAGGACGGCTGAATTTGGCGAATGTGCGCGCCTTCATGGGTACGCTCGTGCGGGATACGCGCGCGAACACGCTGGCGATCATGGCGGCAGCGCTGGTTCCGCTCGCGGGCATGGTGGGAGGCGGCATCGACATCAGCCGCATGTACATCGTCAAGACGCGGCTGCAACATGCCTGCGACGCCGGCGCGCTCGCCGGCCGCAAATCGATGGGCGGCGGCACCTGGAACCAGACCGTCGGCAGCGTGGCCAACTATCCCCAGGTCACTGCCGGCCAGTTCTTCGACGCGAACTACAACAGCGCCGCTTATGGTGCGAGCAACGTCTCCAAGGCCTTTACCGAGAACGCAGGCAAGGTCAGCGGCACCGCATCGGCCGTGCTGCCGATGACGCTGATGCGTATCTTCGGCAAGACCACGGAGACGCTCACCGTCACCTGCGACGCTGAAATGCGCCTGCCGAACACCGATGTGATGTTCGTGCTCGATACGACCGGCTCGATGGCGAGCAAGGCGGTCAGCACCGATGCTGATACCAAGATCGACTCGCTCAAGACCGCGGTGAAGTGCTTCTACGAGATCGTCGCCCGGCTCGACACCGACGCGAATTGCACCACCGGCACGCCTTCGGGCGGCACGGGCAACCAGGTGCAGATCCGCTTCGGCTTCGTTCCCTATTCGGTGAACGTGAATGTCGGTCGGCTATTGCCGACCAGCTACTTCCCCGACAGCTGGAAGTACCAGACCCGCAAGATCAACTCGATCACCTACACCAACGGTACGCCGAGCCAGAATGCTACGGATACGACCTGGAACACCCCCGGCAACTGGAATGACAAGGCTTATACCGTAACCAAAGGCAGCTCGGGCAATGCCAGCAAGACCTGGTGTGAGAGCAATGCGCCCTCGACGAGCGTAACCAATGGCAGCTCGAACAGCACCGAGACGAGCAACACCCCTTATCCGGGCGGCCGCACGGTGACCTATACCACCACCACGCAGGTGACGAAGCGTGAGTATCAGTACAACACTTTCTCCGGAAAGGTCTGCTACTTCGACACGCGCGACACGTCTGGAACCACGACCAGCAGCTACACGCGCACCGATACTGCGCAGGTGACGTGGGACTATGGTCAGTATGACGTGAACGTCGGGCTTCTGAAGAATGGCAATGACTGGAACACCTCATTCCAGTGGCAGACTGGCAACAATGGCACGATGGCAACCGTGAGCTGGAACGGCTGCATCGAAGAGCGCGATACCGTGTCTGGCACCAATTTCAGCCCGATCCCGTCCGCCGCCTATGACCTCGACGTCGATACCGCACCGTACGACACCAAGACGCAGTGGAAGCCTTCCCTGGTCGCGCTCGAATATGCGCGCCGTTCGGGAAACACCTACACCACCAGCGAGGTGAAGAACGTCTCGAACAACTATTCGCAGCCCGATGCCTATTGCCCGACGGAAAGCCGCAAGCTGCAGGCCTGGCCGAATGCGGACAACTTCGACACCTATGTCGATAGCCTGACGCCGGTGGGCAACACCTATCACGACATCGGGCTGCTGTGGGGTGCGCGCCTGCTCTCACCTACGGGCATCTTCAAGTCCGAGAACCAGTATACCCCGCAAGGTGGCGAGATCGAGCGTCACCTGATCTTCATGACGGACGGCGACACCCAGACGAGCACGTCCAACTATGCGGCCTATGGCTATCCCTGGTATGATCGCCGCAACGTGGCTGCTGCCGACGTTGGCAACAGCCCGGGCAGCACCGACATGAACGACGAGGTCAATGCGCGCTTCGCTGCGCTGTGCACGGTCGTGAAGAACAAGAACATCACGCTGTGGGTGATCTCATTCGGAAGCGGCTCCAACACGACGACCGAGAACCGGCTTAAGACCTGCGCCTCCAGCGATCGCTATTTCACGGCGCGCAACTCGGCCGAACTCCAGAACACGTTCAAGAAGATCGCCGATCAGATTTCGCAGTTGAGGCTCACCAAGTGATTGGGCTCCGCTCCATGCCGGCACTGGTTCGCGACACACGCGGCGCAACGGTCATCGAGTTCGCGATGATCGCGCCGGTGATGGGTGTGCTCCTGCTCGGCGCGTTTGACCTGGCGCACACGCTCTACATGCGCGCGGTGCTGCAGGGCATCGTCCAGAAAGTAGGTCGCGACTCATCGCTGGAGTCTGGCCTTGAGGCGGAAGAGCAAGCCAAGATCGATGCAAAGGTATCGCTCCAGGCAAAGGCGCTGTCGAATAACGCAAATGTGGCGATCACCCGCAAATGGTATCGCACCTTCACCAATGCCGCGGCCGCGAAGTTTGAGCCGTTCACTGACACCAATGGCAATGGGACTTGCGACGGACCGCAAGGTGCGACGCCGGGCGAGCCCTATGAGGACACCAATGGCAATGGCCGCTGGGACTCTACGGGTGGCAATGAAGGCTCGGGCGGCGCGAAGGACGCGATGGTCTATACCGTGACCGTCTCCTACCCACGCATGTTCCCGATCGCGAAGATCATCGGCGGATCGACGACGACCACCGTCACCGCCTCCACCGTACTCCGCAATCAGCCCTATGGCGATCAGGCCGTCTCTACCGTGAGGAACTGCCCGTGACGCGCGCTCTGCCCCATCCCGGCCTGCTACGGCGTCTGCATCGCGACAGCAGCGGCCTGGCGATGCTCGAATTCGCTTTCACGCTGCCGATCTTCGCGACGCTCTGCCTGGGCGGCGCGGAGCTGACCAACTTCATCATCACCAAGATGCGGGTCAGCCAGATCGCGCTCCACCTGGCCGACAACGCCGCGCGTATCGGCTCCGGTACCCAGCTCCAGGCGAAGACGATCAGCGAGGCGGACATCAACGACCTGCTGATCGGTGCGGACATGCAGTCGGGCGAACTCGGGCTGCTGGCCAACGGTCGCGTGATCATCTCGAGCATCGAGCCCGATCCGAACAACACCGGCAAGTCGATGATCCGCTGGCAGCGCTGCAAGGGCAACAAGACCAGCCTCAGCTCGAACTACGGCAGCGCCGGCGACAACAACAAGACCGGCTTCGGTCCGACGGGGCGCCAGGTAGCCGCGGCAACCGACGGCGTGACCATGTTCGTGGAGGTACGCTTCCAGTACAAGCCGCTGATCAAGACTTCGCTATCGCCCGATACCGAGTTCGACGAGATCGCATCGATGATGGTCCGCGACCGCCGCGATACCAGCGATGACAGCAAGCTCGCCAACGGCAGCAACAACCCGAGCTCGACCCATCCCAACGGGGTCTACAAGGTCACCGGCGTCACCGCGTCGACCTGCTGATCCCCGCGTCGATCGGGCAAAAGAAAAGGCCGGGGTTTCCCCCGGCCTTTCCTGTTTTCAGCCTGTCGCCGAAGCTCAGCCCTTGTAGGTGACCTTCTTCACGGCGGCGACAACCTTGTCCGCGGTGATCAGCGCCAGCTTCTCGAGGTTGGCGGCATAAGGCAGCGGCACGTCCTCGTTGGTGACGCGCAGCACCGGGGCGTCGAGATCGTCGAAGCCCTGCTCCATCACGACAGCGGCGATTTCCGACGCGATCGAGCAGGCCGGCCAGCCTTCCTCGACCACGACCATGCGGTTGGTCTTCTTCAGGCTCTCCAGAACGGTAGCCGTGTCCAGCGGGCGCAGCGTGCGCAGATCGACGATCTCCGCCTCGATGCCCTCGGCAGCCAGCTTCTCGGCGGCTTCAAGCGCAACGCCCACGCCGATCGAGTAGCTCACGATCGTGACGTCCTTGCCCTCGCGGACGATGCGCGCCTTGCCGATCGGCAGGACGTAGTCGTCGAGCTTCGGCACTTCGAAGCTGCGACCGTACATCAGCTCGTTCTCGAGGAACACTACCGGATCCTGGCTACGGATCGCGGCCTTGAGCAGGCCCTTGGCATCGGCCGCGTCATAGGGCGCGATCACGATCAGGCCGGGGACGCTGGCATACCAGGGACCATAGTTCTGCGAGTGCTGCGCGCCGACGCGCGAAGCCGCGCCGTTCGGACCGCGGAACACGATCGGGCAGCGCATCTGGCCGCCGGACATGTAGTTGGTCTTGGCCGCCGAGTTCACGATGTGGTCGATCGCCTGCATCGCGAAGTTGAAGGTCATGAACTCGATGACCGGCTTGAGGCCGCCCATCGCCGCACCCGAGCCGAGGCCGGCAAAGCCGTACTCGGTGATCGGCGTGTCGATCACGCGCTTCGGACCGAACTCCTCGAGCAGGCCCTGGGTCACCTTGTAGGCGCCCTGATACTCGGCGACTTCCTCGCCCATCACGAAGACGCGGCCATCGGCGCGCATTTCCTCGGCCATGGCATCACGCAGCGCTTCGCGGACGGTCGTCTTGACCATCTCGGTGCCCTCGGGGATCGCGGGATCCTTGACGGTGGCGGCCTTGTCGCTGGCAAGCTGCTTGGTGCCGCTGTCGGCCTTCTTCGGGCCGCCATCCTCGCCTGCGGCGGGTTCTTCGGCCTTGGGAGCTTCGGCTGCGGCGGGAGCCGGCGTGGGCGCGGGCGCCGAGGCATCCTCGTCCTCGCCCGCGATCGTCGCGATCACGGTACCGACCTTCACGTTATCGGTGCCTTCGGCGACCAGGATCTTCGAGATCGTGCCTTCGTCGACGGCTTCGAATTCCATCGTCGCCTTGTCGGTCTCGATCTAGGCCAGGATGTCACCCGACTTGACCGTGTCGCCTTCCTTGACGAGCCACTTGGCGAGCGTGCCCTCTTCCATGGTGGGCGAGAGCGCCGGCATCTTCAGTTCGATCGCCATCTCAGTAGGACTCCACCAGCACGTCGGTATACAGTTCGGAAGGATCGGGTTCGGGCGTCTGCTCGGCGAAGTCGGCCGATTCGTTGACGATCTTGCGGATCTCCTGCTCGATCGTCTTCAGCTCGGCCTCGGTGACCTTCATGTCCTCGAGCTCGCGCTTGACCTGCTCGATCGGGTCCGACTTGTCGCGGACCGACTGGACTTCCTCGCGGCTGCGATACTTGGCCGGATCGGACATCGAGTGACCGCGGTAGCGATAGGTCTTCATCTCGAGGATGATCGGGCCCTTGCCCGCGCGAACCCAAGCCAGCGCTTCCTCGGCGGCACCGCGGCAGGCGAGCACGTCCATGCCGTCCACCTGGATGCCGGGGATGCGGAAGCTCTCGCCGCGGCGATAGAGCTGGTCTTCCGACGACGAGCGGTTGACCGAGGTGCCCATGGCATACTGGTTGTTCTCGATCACGTAGATGATCGGGAGCTTCCACAGCTCGGCCATGTTGAACGATTCGTAGACCTGGCCCTGGTTCGACGCGCCATCGCCGAAATAGGCCATGGCGACGCCACCGTCCTCGTTATACTTGTGGGCGAAGGCCAGGCCGGTGCCGAGCGACACCTGCGCGCCGACGATGCCGTGGCCGCCGTAGAACTTCTTCTCGGTCGAGAACATGTGCATCGAGCCGCCCTTGCCGCGCGAGATGCCCGCGCCGCGACCGGTCAGCTCGGCCATGATCACCTTGGGATCGATGCCGTAAGCGAGCATGTGGCCGTGATCGCGGTAGCCCGTGATCACCGAATCCTTCTCGCCGTCGAGCGCGGACTGCAGGCCGACAGCGACCGCTTCCTGGCCGATGTACAGGTGGCAGAAGCCGCCGATGAAGCCGAGACCATAGAGCTGGCCGGCCTTCTCTTCGAAGCGGCGGATCAGCAGCATCTGCTTGTAGAATTCGAGCAGCTGCTCCTTCGACGCCTCATAGCGCTTCGGCTCTTCGGGCCGCTCGCGATTCGTCTTTGCGGGTTCAGTCGTTTTGCGTGCCGGTGCTTTGGCCACAGGAAATCCTCGTCCGGGGAGGGGGAAAGGCGGGTGCCTATAAGCGCGTTTTTGCCCGCCGCGCAACTAACGCGCGGATAGCGCGTGCCGTTCGCGTGCCGCTACGGCAATTGCAGTCTATGCAACCAGAAATGCGGTTTTTACACGCTGCATTGCAACAAACGCAATCAGCGCCCCGTGGGGGCCGGCGCGTGCTTGTCGAGCGGGATCACCACTTCGTCAGGGCGAACGACATTGAGCTGCTTGCGCGCGAGCTCATCGGCCAGGTCGGGATCGACGCCGCGCTTCTGATCGAGCAGCTCGACGCGGTTCTTGAGCGCAGCGCGCTTCTTGTCGAGCGCGGCATATTCGGCGCTCTTCTGCTCGTAATCCGCCTTGATCTGCTTCGTCGCCATCATGCCGGTGGGACCCAGCACGGCATTGTAAGCGAAGAAGCCGACGGCAATCAGCACCAGCGCGGGAAGGCCCGCGCGCCGAAGCAGCGTCTGGATCAGGGAAGGTTTACGCGACCGCATGATGGTGATTCTCGCTTAACCATGCGCATCGCGCAAGGCCCGTATTGCTGCGTAAGAAGCTCCCCTCCCGCGTGCGGGAGGGGAGCCAGGCCTCTTACTTCTTCAGCACCGAGCGGCCAGCGTAGATCGCCGCGTCACCCAGCTCTTCCTCGATGCGGATCAGCTGGTTGTACTTGGCAAGCCGGTCCGAACGCGCGAGCGAGCCGGTCTTGATCTGCCCGCAGTTGGTGGCGACCGCGAGGTCGGCGATCGTCGCGTCCTCGGTCTCGCCCGAGCGGTGCGACATGACCGCGGTGTAGGACGAGCGCTGCGCCAGGCTGACGGCCTCGAGCGTCTCGGTCAGCGTGCCGATCTGGTTGACCTTCACCAGCAGCGAGTTGGCATAGCCACCCTCGATGCCGCGCAGCAGGCGCTTCGGGTTGGTGACGAACAGATCGTCGCCGACCAGCTGGACCTTGTTGCCGAGCAGGTCGGTCAGTGCCTTCCAGCCTTCCCAATCGTCCTCGGCCATGCCGTCCTCGATCGAGAAGATCGGGTACTTGGCGGTCAGGTCGGCGAGGAAGGCGGCGTTCTCGGCCGACGAGAGCGTCTTGCCCTCGCCCACCATCTTGTAGAGGCCGTCCTTGTAATATTCGGTGGCGGCGCAATCGAGCGCGAGCATCACGTCGTCGCCGGGCTTGTAGCCGGCGGCTTCGATCGAGCTCATGATGAAGTCCAGCGCCTCGGTGGTGCTGGCGATGTTCGGGGCAAAGCCGCCCTCATCGCCCACGCCGGTGGCTAGGCCCTTTTCGTGCAGCTTCTTCTTCAGCGTGTGGAAGATCTCCGAGCCGCAGCGCACGGCCTCGACGATGTTCTCCGCGCCAACCGGCACGATCATGAATTCCTGGAAGTCGATCGGGTTGTCGGCATGCTCGCCGCCGTTGATGATGTTCATCATCGGCACCGGCAGGACGTGCGCGTTCACGCCGCCGACATAGCGATAGAGCGGCAGGCCGCGCGCATCGGCGGCGGCCTTGGCGGCGGCGAGGCTCACGCCCAGGATGGCGTTGGCGCCCAGGCGGCCCTTGTTCTCGGTACCGTCGAGCTCGATCATCGCGGCGTCGAGATCGGCCTGGTCCTCGGCTTCCATGCCGACGACTTCCTCGAAGATGTCGCTGTTGACGGCCTCGACCGCCTTGTCGACGCCCTTGCCGAGCCAGCGCGACTTGTCGCCGTCGCGCATTTCGACCGCTTCGTGGGCGCCCGTCGAGGCACCCGAGGGGACTGCGGCGCGGCCGAAGCTGCCGTCCTCGAGAAGCACGTCGACCTCCACAGTGGGGTTGCCCCGGCTATCAAGAATTTGGCGGGCGTGGATGTCGATGATTGCGGTCACGGAACGGTCTCCCTAGGTATGGCAGTGAGGGCGCGACGCGGCCTCTAACGGCAACGGATGGAACTCGCAAACGTGGCCGTGGTTGTTTCGCAAAAGGCATGGAGGGTTTTTAGGCATGGCTGACGAAACGATCGACGCAACGGCGGAAACCACTGCCGAGAGCGCCAAGCGCTCCGCGGCGGACACGATCCGCGAAAAGGCAGGCGAAATCGGCACCGAAGCGGCCGATCGCGCCCGTGCCTTTGCCAGCGAAGGCAAGGAAAAGGCTACCGGTGCCCTCGATGAGGTCGCCAAGATGATGCAGTCGGCGGCGCTCGACGTCGATGCCCGCCTCGGCGAGCAATATGGCAAATACGCCCGCTCGGCTGCCGACGGCATCTCGAACTTCGCCGAGGGCCTGCGCGGCAAGGAAGTCGACGACCTGCTCGAGGACGTCACCAAGTTCGTCCGCAAGAGCCCCGCGGTCGCGGTCGGCGTGGCGGCGGGCCTCGGCTTCGTGCTCGCACGCCTGATCAAGTCGGGCATCGATGCTGCGTCGGACGCGGCCGACCCCGACAAGTCGTAAGAGGCGAAACGGGGGGTGGAGGCACCGCAGCCTGAAGAGAAGAGCGTCGGCGAGCTGCTTCAGCAGCTGGTCGACGACGGCAGGTCCTATGCCGAGGCGGAGATCGGCTATTATCGCACGCTGGTGCGATCGAAGCTGCGCGACGCCCGGGCGATGCTGTGGATGGGCGCGGTTGCGCTGGTCCTGGCCCAGGCCGCTGCCGTGGCGCTTGTCGTCGGGCTGGTGCTCACCCTCTCCCCGCTGGTCGGCCCCGGCTTTGCCACACTGATCGTCGTGGGCGCGTTCCTCGCGATCGCCGCCCTGATGGGCTGGCTGGCCTGGGTGCATGTGAAGCGTATCTACAAGGAAAAGCCGTGAGCGAGAATCCGCATGATGTGGATGCTGCCAGGGCGCGGATCGCGGAGGCCCGGGCGCAATTGTTCGGCACACTGGGTCAGGTTCAGGAGCGGCTGAGCCCCTCCAACCTGGCGCAGGATGCCGTCGAGAGCGCCGCCCAGGGCGTCGCCACCGTCGCGCGCAAGGGCGCCGAGGCGGTGCGGAGCCGCCCGCTGGCGACCGCCGGCGTCGTCGCCACCATCGGCCTAGTCATGGCGCGGGGCTGGATCGGCGACATCCTGAGCAAACGGCATGAAACTCGCGACCCGGCCACGGGTTTGAAGCGTAAAGGCAAGAAAGGATCCTCGTGATGAGCACCAACCCCGCAAACCAGCAGAGCGAGAGCCTGACCGAGAACCCCTATGTGCTCGTCGCCGGCGGCGTCGCACTGGGCGTGCTGATCGGCATGCTGATCCCGCGCAGCGCCAAGGAGCGCGAGCTGCTCGACGCAACCGGGCGCCAGATCGCCGACAAGGTCACCGGCACCGTCCAGGCCGTGAAGGAAGCCGGCAAGGCGGAGATCGACGGGCTGCTGCCGAGCAAGCAGGCGGCGCAGGACCGGGTGGGCGCATTGTTCGGCAATCTCGTCGATGCGGCCAAGGGTGCGACGCAAAAGGCTTGAGGCAGGCGCCCTGCCCTGTCTAAGGCCTCTATAAAACCAGAAAGTGTTTTTGGAGGCCCAATGAGCAAGTTGCATCTCGTCTTCGGCGGTCGCGTGACCGACCCGCAGACGCTCGATTTCGTAGACCCGTCGAAGCTCGACGTCGTCGGTATCTACGCTGACTATGCCGCCGCGGAGAATGCGTGGCGCAGCGCCGCGCAGCGCACGGTAGACGACGCGGAGATGCGCTATGTGGTGGTGCACCTGCACCGCCTGCTCGAGCCCGATCTCGAAGCGTAAGAAAGCAAGCCCTGCTCCCCGGCCTCTGGCCGGGGGCGAGGTTCAGGCACTCAGGCCTTGCGCCAGTGCCACATGAACAGCGGCCGAGCCGCCGCCAGCCCTGCGAGGAAGCCGCCGATCGGCGCCGCAGCGCCCCAGGCCAGCACATCCCAGATCGTCCGCTGCGCCGAAGTCGGCACCAGCAGCGCGCCAATCACGCTGATCACCGCCCAGGCCGCAGCAAGCCATGCGACATGGACGGTGCGGGCGGAGAACGGCCCGATCGGCGGGTTGCGTGGCTGCCCGTAGAGCAGCGAATAGGCCCCGATCACCGCCGAGAGCGCCCCGCTCATTCCCAGCAACGGCATGACCGCCCCGGGTGCGACCAGGAAATAGGTCGCAGCCGAGGCTGCCGCGCCGATCGCGTAGAGCATCAGGAACTGCGGCCATCCGATCGCCTGCTCGGTCTTCTGCCCGGTGATGATCAGCATCAGCGCGTTGAAGAAGATCTGCAGCGCGCTGCCATGCACGAACAGCGTCGAGAACGGCGTCAGCAATGCCGGCACCGCCCAGACGCCCGGCAGCAGGTCCGCCTGCAGCCGCGCGGGAATGAACCCGCCCAGCACCGCAGCCTCGGGCAGATAGCCGGAGATCAGGATCAGGGCGCTGATGAGCGCCGTGACCGCTGTGATCGTGATGGTCGCGGGGGAGTCGCGGAACGTCACGCTCAGATGAATTCGATTTTGGACACCAGATAGTAGCGGTCGCCGGCGGGCACCGAGACTTCGACCTCTTCGTCCACCTTGCGGCCGATCAGCGCGCGGCCGATCGGCGAGTTGTACGAGATGCGGCCGCGGCTGGCATCGGCTTCGGTCTCGCCGACGATCTGATAGCGCAGCGGCTTGTCGTCCTCGTCGAGCAGCGTGACCGTCGCGCCGAATACGACCTTGTCGCCCGAAAGCTCCTTGGGGTCGATGATCTGGGCGCGGCTCAGCTTGCCTTCGATGTCGGCGATGGTCGCTTCGTTCTGGCCCTGCTGCTCCTTGGCAGCGTGATACTCGGCGTTTTCCGAGAGATCGCCATGCGCGCGAGCCTCCTCGATCGCATCCACGATCAGCGGACGCTCGATTTTCAGGCGCTTAAGCTCCGCAGTGAGCTTCTCATAGCCTTCCTGAAGCATCGGCATCTTATCGACCGTAGCCATCCACCAAGTCCTTCAAAACGCCCCGTTCCACAAGCGCCCCCTATGGGAACGCCCGCACATGGATACTGATGGGGGGAGATCAATTGTGCGAATGCGAATAATAGGGCTCTCGCCCTCGCTCTGCAAGGCTAGGAAAGTTATGTTCCGGGAGAAGTCGTCCTAGCGCCCCGGCCGAAGCCGGGGAACCGGATTACCCGCGCGAGGCGTAGAAGTCCTGGAGCGGCCGCACGCCTAGGCTGTGCTTCGACAGCGCCTCGATCGCCCGTGCCGCCGCGACGCTTGCCTGCGCCGTGGTGAAGTACGGGATCTTGAGGTTGAGCGCCGAGCGCCGGATGTCCGACGAGTCCTTGAGCGACTGCCAGCCCTCGGTGGTGTTGAAGATCAGCGCGATGTCGCCGTCCAGGATCCGGTCGACGATGTGCGGGCGGCCCTGCGCCACCTTGTTCACGCGCTCCACCGGGATGCCCTCGGCCTCGAGGTAGTCGGCAGTGCCGCCGGTCGCGACGATGGCGAAGCCCAGCCCGGCAAGCAGGCGGACGCCCGGCAGGATCACCGGCTTGTCGGTATCCTTGACGCTGACGAACACGTTGCCCTTGCTCGGAAGCACGGTCCCCGCCCCCAGCTGCGCCTTGGCGAAGCTGGTCGCGAAGTCCTGGTCGATGCCCATCACTTCGCCGGTCGACTTCATCTCGGGCGAAAGCACCGGATCGACGCCCGGGAACTTGTTGAACGGGAACACGGCTTCCTTGACCGCGATGTAATCGATGTTGCGGTCGATCACCGGCAGCTCGGCCAGCTTCTCGCCCGCCATCACGCGGCTGGCGATCTTGGCGACCGGAATGCCGATCGCCTTGGCGACGAACGGCACGGTGCGCGAGGCACGCGGGTTCACTTCGATCAGATAGACTTCGCCGTCCTTCACCGCGAACTGGATGTTCATCAGGCCCTTGACCATCAGCGCCCGGGCAAGCGCATCGGTCTGGCGCTCGATCTCGGCGATGATCTCGGCCGGCAGGCTGTAGGGCGGGATCGAGCAGGCGCTGTCGCCCGAATGGACGCCGGCTTCCTCGATATGCTGGAGCACGCCTGCGACCACGACATCGGTGCCGTCGGCGATCGCGTCCACGTCCACTTCGACGGCATCGCGGAGATACTGGTCGATGAGGACGGGGCTGTCGCCCGAGACCTGCACCGCGGTCTGGATGTAGTCGTCGAGCTGCTGGGTCGAGTCGACGATCTCCATCGCGCGGCCGCCGAGCACATAGCTCGGGCGCATCAGCACCGGATAGCCGATCCGCTCGGCGATCTTCACCGCCTCGTCACGCGTGCGCGCCAGGCCATTGGCCGGCTGCTTGAGGCCCAGCTTCTCGACCAGGTCGGCGAAGCGCTCGCGGTCCTCGGCGAGGTCGATCGCGTCGGGCGAGGTGCCGAGGATCGGGATGCCGGCCGCTTCCAGCGCCTTGGCGAGGTTGAGCGGGGTCTGGCCGCCGAACTGGACGATCACGCCGACCAGCTCGCCTTTCGACTGCTCGACGTGGAGGATTTCCAGCACGTCCTCCGCA
>Ga0164294_10000936_pt1 | contig 27603 bp, 24 predicted proteins | sample GEODES005metaG_FD_111479 | JGI IMG/M metagenome (GOLD analysis project Ga0164294, IMG submission 111479) | Oligotrophic lake water microbial communities from Sparkling Lake, Wisconsin, USA - GEODES005 metaG | ecosystem: Environmental > Aquatic > Freshwater > Lake | place: USA: Sparkling Lake...
CATCCAGGATCATCTGTTCAACTTCGAGTCTTAAGTTCTGAGGTCCTTGTCGCAAATGTCTAGTACATCAACAAACCGAATTGTCAGATCTAAAGTTTCACCAGATTCAAACTGGCGTGAGCTGTTACTTGATAAAGGTGAAAACGTTATAGGCGATGAACCACTTAACGCTCAAGTAGTTGCTGCTTTTATTCATTTAAGTGATATTCACATCTGTGATGCAGCATCGCCTGCTCGCCTTGAATTTTTAGATCGCATTGCAGATCCTGATAATCCTTTGTCACAATTGGTTCCATATATCGGCACATATCGAGCACAAGAGTTCTTAACTACACAGGTTCTTGAAGCTATGGTTAAAGCAGCAAATGAGATTAAGCACGCACCACTGACGGGTGCATCGATAGATGCTGTTGTTATTACCGGTGATGTAACAGATAACGCCCAAAGCAATGAACTTGATTGGTACAAGAAAATTTTAGATGGTGGTGTTGTAACCCCCAAAAGCGGTGATTCACAACGTTCCGAGGCCTCACATTCATCAAATGCCGATCTTTATGATCCTCATTATTACCACCCGGATGGTCCCCCAACCGGAATGCCGGCAGATCGCCCACACGTATTGCACGACTTTCCACACTTTAAAGGCGCACTTGCGGCATCTGAACAGCAATTTATTGCAAAAGGTTTAACCCACAAATGGCTTGCAGTACATGGAAATCATGATGCACTTTTGCAAGGTACTGCGGTTCCAACACCAGAACTAGATGCGCTTATCCAAGGCCCACAAAAGTTAGCAGCTTTAAAAAACATGGCAGATCTTGCAGATCTCTTCACCGGCTTTGGCGAAATTGGCCCTGCGGTTTATCCAGGGCTAGATCACATGGACACAAATGAAGTAACTGCAGATGCTCGACGTGCATTAGTAAAGATGCAAGATTGGGTGGATGTTCATACAAACTGTGGACACGACCACGGTTTAGATGCAGAACAACCAGAAACTTCGTATTGGTATCGAAATATTGGAAGCCAACTTCGATTGATTGCTTTGGATACTGTTAATCGCTTTGGCGGTTGGCAGGGATGTATTCATCGTGAACAGTTTGAATGGCTATCACACCTTTTGGATGAATCAAAAGATAAGTATGTAGTTTTGACTTCACACCATCCATTAGATAATTTATTTAACGGATATGTTCCAGATGGAGTAAGTGCACCAGCGCTAGAAGAAGAAGCTCGCAAACTTCTTGCTAAACACCCTAATGTTATTTTGTGGTTCTCGGGACACGTACATGATCACAAAATCACACAAAGTCGAAACAGTGACGGGTCTCATGCATTTTGGGAGATCCGCACTGGTTCGCACATTGATTGGCCACAACAATCTCGAACAATTGAAATTGTTAAATCCAGTAACGGTAAAATTGCAATCGGAACAGTGGTCTTTGATCACGCAGGCCCGGTTGTATTTAACGGAACAGCAGACGAGTTGGCCGATCCTGTGGCTCTTGCCGGACTTTCTCGCCTTTTGGCGGCTAATGATTGGCAGCGTCAAAACGGTGGGCCCTATGCCCTTGAATTAATGGAGGGTCAACCAGAGGATCGAAACATCTGGCTCTGGGCCAACGATCCCCTGAAATAAGCGCAGATTCCTATAGGCTCACGCCGTGTTACTTAGCGATCGCGATATCCGCGCAGAAATAGCAGCTGGCCGAGTCGGCTGCGAGCCATTCCACGAGGCGATGATCCAGCCATCATCAGTAGATGTGCGCCTGGACAAGTACTTCCGCGTTTTTGAAAACCACAAGTACAGCGTGATCGATCCATCCATTGAACAACCAGAGCTAACCCGCGAGGTTGTTGCCGATGGCGATGAACCATTTATTTTGCACCCAGGCGAATTTGTTTTGGCAAGCACCTACGAAGTAATCACTTTGCCTGATGACATCGCAGGTCGCCTAGAAGGTAAGTCTTCACTTGGTCGCCTTGGTTTACTCACACACAGCACCGCAGGTTTTATCGACCCAGGCTTTAGCGGACACATCACGCTTGAGCTTTCCAATGTTGCCAACTTGCCAGTTAAGTTGTTTGCCGGAATGAAGATCGGCCAATTGTGTCTCATCAAACTCTCATCTCCCGCTGAGCATCCTTATGGCAGCGAGAAGTACGGTTCACGGTACCAAGGACAGCGCGGCCCAACACCAAGCCGTTCATTCCTAAACTTTCACAAGTCAAAGATTAACTAGCGTCGGAATAAAACGACAGAAAGCGCGGTTTAATTAGGTATGGAACTCATCATTGGTTTAGCAGCAGTTGCTCTTATCGCTGTCTTTTTCATCTCTCAATACAACCGCCTAATTCGCCTGAACATCACAGTTGATGAAGCGTGGGCGCAGATCGAGGTACAACTTAAGCGTCGTGCTGATTTGATTCCTAACTTAGTTGAAACCGTTAAGGGATATGCAAAGCACGAACAATCTACTTTTGATGCGGTCATAACTGCGCGTGCAAAAGCAACAACAGCATCAACAGTTGCAGATACTGCAGCAGCAGATGGAATGTTGACCCAAGCGCTGCGTGGATTGCTTGCAGTTGCAGAGGCGTACCCAGATCTAAAAGCATCTGCAAACTTCATGTCACTACAAGAAGAACTTGCAACAACTGAAAACAAAGTTGCGTTCTCACGTCAGTTCTACAATGACAATGTGCGCTCACTTAATACCGCAGTAAAAACCATCCCGAGCAGCTTCTTTGCTGGTTTTGCAAAGGTAACAGAGCGCGAGTTCTACGAGGTTGAAGATCCACAAGATCGTAACGTTCCAAACGTTTCCTTTAACTAATAATGAACTTTAGAACGATGCAAGCGGCTAACCGCCGCAAAACAATTGGTCTGCTCATGGGTATGGGCGTATTGATGTGGTGTGTTGTCTATGCAGCACTTACCTACTTTGGTGGATCAGGTGCAGGCATTGTTCCAATCGCAGTTGGTATCGCACTCATTTCAGTGTGGGGTTCTTACTACGGATCAGACAAATTAGTGTTAACGATGACCGGTGCCAAGTTAATTCAAGAGTCAGATAATCCAAAGTTATTTGATTTGATTCAGGAAATAACTATCGCATCAGGGTTACCAATGCCAAAGGTTGCAGTTGTTATTGATGATGCGCCGAACGCATTTGCAACAGGCCGAAACCCAGAGCACGCACTTATTGCCTTTACTACTGGAATTTTGGATGTCATGGATCGTGATCAACTGCAGGGAGTGATCGCACATGAATTGGCACACGTTGCCAACCGAGACACTTTGGTCAGCGCAGTTGCGGCAACCACAGCTGGTGCGATTGCGATTGTTTCCGACATGTTGACCCGCATGATGTTCTTTGGCGGCCGTCGTGATCGCGATAGCAACGCAAACCCAATCGCACTAGTTATCTCACTTGTAATTTTAATTTTGGCGCCACTTGCAGCGGTTATGTTGAAATCAGCGATCTCCCGTAAACGTGAATCACTTGCCGATGCAACCGCGGTTTCCTTTACGCGTAACCCCGCAGGTCTTCGTTCTGCACTTGAAGTTCTTGCCGCAGATTCAACAGTTGTTCAACAACGTTCGACAGCTGTTGCGCATATTTGGATTGAATCACCATTGGATGCAAAATCAGTATCCAAGATGTTCTCTACACATCCACCAATTCAAGAACGTATCGCCGTTCTAAAATCTATGGAGAGTCTGGGTTAGTTTTTAAATCGCAGCGTAAAAGCTGCACCTTTTCCTAGTTCTGAAGCCACAGTTACATCGCCCCCATGAGCGCGCATAACCGCATCAACAATCGAAAGCCCTAAACCACTGCCATCTTTACTGTTTCGCTGACGTGAAGAATCAACTCGGTAGAAACGCTCAAAAATGCGTGCCTGATCTTCGGCAGAAAGACCTGGACCGTTATCTGCAATGGTAACGAGTGAATCAGCACCATCTTTTGCGACAGTAACTGTTATTGCAGAGCCTGCAGGTGTGTGTGCACGCGCATTAGCCAAAAGATTAGTAACTACTTGATAAATCTTGTCAGCATCACCTTTAGTTGTAATTCCGCTAGCAATATTAGTTGTGATCGTATGTTCAGGACCAGCAGCTTGCGCTGATGTAACTGCCTCTTGCAACAATGCACTGAGATCAACATCTGCAATTACCAATTCGCGCGATTGATCCATACGTGCAAGCATCAAAAGATCTTCTACCAAATACCCCATTCGCATTGATTCCTTTTCAATTCGAGAAATCAACTCATTGGTTTTTTCACCATCCGGTACCGCACCTTGTCGATGTAGTTCTGCAAAACCGCGAATTGCAGTTAATGGTGTGCGTAGTTCGTGGCTGGCATCTGCAACAAAGCGACGCAGCCTGTCTTCACTTTGCATGCGAGCATCAAAGGCTTCTTCAATGCGTGAAAGCATTATGTTCAAAGAAGTACTTAAACGACCAACTTCGGTATCTGGCTCATAGTTATCAAGACGGGCAGATAAGTCACCAGCCGCGATTTTTTCCGCTGTTTCTTCAATTCGCTCAAGAGGTCGCATACCGACTTTGATCACTTGTCTAGATGCGAAGGCAATGAAAAGTAGAACCAAACCACCAATCAGTAAAAAGACAATCGCAATCTGATGGGTTGTTTTATCAAAATCCGCTAAGGATTGCGCGACAATCACAGAACCCAAGGAAGACGGCAGAACCGTTGTTGCTACTCGAAAATCCGCACCGGGTGCTTCAATAGTAAAAGGTTTACTTCCATAAGCAGCGACTTGTCCGGGCAGTAAACCCTTCACATAATCGGTGATTTGATTGGAATTAAAGTCACCACCTAATCCACCGACTAGATTCCCAAACGGATCTAAAACCGTGACAGAGATAGAAGTTGGGACTCGGTTTAGCGGAGTAATTGATTGTGCCGATCGTTGTTCATCATCATCTGCATTACGTGCGATTCCAGCTCGATCTAGTCGCTCTTGAGTTCCTGCAACAACACTGAGTAACTGTTCATCAACTTGATGAATTAAATAGTTACGAAGTAAAGCTTGAGATCCAACACCTGCACCAACAAACCCAATTGCAGATAGAACGAGTACTCCGATCGTTAAACGATTCCGAAGACTTGAATTCGCCCAATCATTATTGAGTTTGCGTGATCTCATTGACTACTTAGGTGGCATCCGCAATCGATAACCAACTCCACGGACTGTGTGAATTAGTGGGGGCTCAAAGGCGTCAACCTTCTTGCGCAAGTAAGAAATATAAGTTTCGACAATTCCCATGTCTCCACGGAAGTCGTACTGCCATACGTGATCAAGGATTTGTGCCTTTGATACAACGCGATCAGCGTTAATAATCAAGTAACGTAGTAACGCAAATTCTGTTGGTGAAAGATCCAATAGTTCGCCTGCACGACGGACTTCGTGAGTTGCCTCATCAAGTTCTAGATCTGCAAAGCGCATCTTTTCATCATCAATTTCAATTTGATCCACACCTGTGCGACGGAGAAGTGCGCGCAAACGTGCAACAAGTTCTTCTAATGAAAATGGCTTAGTCATGTAATCATCGCCGCCAAGAGTTAAACCCTTAACTTTGTCTTCCATGCCATCTTTAGCGGTCAGGAACAAAACTCCTGTATCAACGCCTTCATTACGAATCTTCTTGCACACTTCAAAACCATCAAGATCAGGCAACATGACATCAAGAACCATTGCATGTGGCTTGAAATCTTCAGCTACACGAAGTGCTTCTGCACCATTGGCCGCAGTGCGGACATCAAAGCCCACAAAGCGAAGACTTGTAGAAATCAGTTCGCTGATGCTGGCTTCGTCATCAACGACGAGAATGCGCTGGCTGTTCTTGTCTAAGGTTGTAGTCATGACTAGAGAATGCTCCCACAGTCTGAGTCTTTCCTGAGAATGGATGGAATTTACGCTTAGCCCTCTTTGACTGAGCGCAGCAAAACCTGCGCAACATCTAAGACTTCGACGCTGGACTCCTTGGCATTCATTCCATCGCTAGTCATCACGCGGCAGAACGGACAGGCAACAGCTAATTCAGTTGCACCTGTTGCGATCGCTTCTTCAACACGGTTGATGTTGATTCGCGTACCAATCTTTTCTTCCATCCACATACGTCCACCACCAGCGCCACAACAAAATGAACGTTCCTTGTTACGTGGCATTTCAGTGAGCTCAACTCCAGTTGCTTCAAGAATTTCACGTGGTGGTTGGTAGATCTCGTTGTGACGACCTAAGTAGCAAGGATCATGAAAAGTCATTGCAGTATGAGACATCTTGATTGGCAACAAGCGCTTTTCACGCAATAGCTGATTAAGCAACTGAGTGTGGTGAACCATTTCTAATTCATAACCTTGTTGCCCGTAATCGCGCCCGATTGTTGTAAAGCAATGTGGGCACGTAACAACAACTTTCTTCTTGCCCTTTGGACGATCTCCAAAAGTCTCTTTGAATGTTTCAATATTTTCACGAGAAAGAATTTGATACAAAAATTCATTTCCGGCGCGACGTGCAGGATCTCCGGTACACGTTTCTTTCTTACCAAGAACTGCAAAGTTAACTCCGGCCATGTACAAAAGTTCTGCAACCGCTTTTGTTGTTTTCTTTGCGCGCTCTTCGTAAGCACCAGCACAACCAACCCAGAACAAATACTCAACTTCTTCAGGAAGTTCACCTTCGACAACATTTACTGGGAAATCACATTCGGCAATCCAGGCTTCGCGATCTGCGCGATTAGCACCCCATGGGTTACCTGCTTTTTCAAGATTTCTAAATGTTCCACCAAGTTCTGATGGAAACTCTGACTCAACTAGAACCTGGAAACGACGCATGTTTACGATGTGATCGACATGTTCGATATCTACTGGGCACTCGTTCACACAAGCACCACACGTTGTGCATGACCACAAAACATCCAAACTAATCGGTGAGTTTTCACCAACAAGTGCTTCATTTTCAACGGTCTTAGCAAAAGCGTGATCGCGCATAGCCATGATCAAAAGCTTTGGTGACAATGGTTTTTCGGTGTGCCAAGCAGGGCACTGTGATTGGCAACGTCCACATTCGGTGCATGTAGACATATCCAGCAGACCCTTCCAAGAAATGTCTGCGCGTGTTCCTAAACCAAAGACATCATCTTCTTTTGGATCTTCAAAGTTAATCTCTTGTCCGTGCGACATCATTACTGGCAGCGCACCTAGTGAAGATTTTCCATCAGCGTTTCGGCGGAAGAAAATGTTAAATGGTGCCAAGAAGCGGTGCCAAGCAACTCCCATAGTCAAGTTGCTAGCAATGACAATAAACCAGGCCATCGAACCAACAATTTTGATTGTTGCAACGATTTGAATCCAATTTTCTAACTGCGTCAAAGTCATGGACTTAAACATCGCAGCGATAAACCAGGTTGTAATGAAGTGGCGGTTCCAGGCGGTTTCATCTGACAACGCGCCTTCAAGACCACGTAATGCGATGACGCAGAAAACAATGAGCAAGATTGTGGCTTCGACGTAATACGCCTTGCCATTTCCGGAACCAGCAAAACGTGAACGCTTGTTTGTGCGAAGTGTGACTTGGCGAATTCCAATTAAAGCAACAATTGAAATACCGGTTGCCCACGCGATTAATTCGGTGATGTATTCGTAAACCCAGAAATGTCCGATAACTGGCAATGCAAAATATGGATTAATAATCTGTCCGTATGCGGTAGCCAATGTGCCGAACAAAACAAAGAAGCCGACCATCACAAACCAGTGCGCTAATCCAACAACTGAAAAGTTGAACATCTTTGTATGTCCAAAGATCTCGCCAAAGGCCATTGTGAATCGCTGCGCCTTATCGTTGCCACGCGTTGAATCTGGTTGACCCTTTTTGTAGATGCCAATCAGCTTCTTGGTGCGAACAGCTAAGAGGACAAGAGCGACAACGGTGATGCCGTAGGACAGGCCTGCGAGTGCGAGGTTCATACACAGAGGGTAGAGGTGAAGGCCTCAAGGGAATAAGCCGAACATCCCCGGTGTTATCCCCTATGAAACCTGAGTGGCGACGACTCAACCTTTTGGGTATGATCGACTCAGGTTCAGCAATCCTCGACCCTAAATCAGGCTCGAGAGGGACAAAAGGAGCACACATAATGGCTAGAGCAGTCGGAATCGACCTCGGTACAACTAACAGCTGCGTATCCGTTCTTGAAGGTGGCGAGCCAACAGTTATCGCCAACGCAGAGGGTGCACGCACCACCCCATCGATCGTGGCATTCGCAAAAAATGGCGAGGTCCTTGTCGGTGAAGTCGCAAAGCGTCAATCAGTGACCAACGTTGAACGCACAATCCGTTCCGTAAAGCGTCACATGGGTACTAACTGGACTATCGATATCGATGGCAAGAAGTACACCTCACAAGAAATTTCAGCACGCGTGCTACAAAAGCTAAAGCGCGATGCAGAGGCATACCTTGGAGAAACAGTTACGGATGCAGTTATCACCGTTCCTGCTTACTTCAATGACGCACAACGCCAAGCAACAAAAGAAGCTGGCGAAATTGCGGGTCTTAACGTTCTTCGTATCATCAACGAGCCAACTGCTGCAGCGCTCGCATACGGTTTAGATAAGGCCGAAAAGGAACAAACAATTCTTGTCTTCGACCTTGGTGGTGGAACATTCGACGTTTCACTTCTAGAAATCGGCGATGGCGTTGTTGAAGTTAAAGCAACCAACGGCGATAACAACCTTGGTGGAGATGACTGGGATCAAGCACTTGTTGATCACCTAGTACAAACCTTTGGTTCAGCAAATGGAATTGATTTAACTAAGGACAAGATGGCGATGCAACGTGTTCGTGAAGCTGCCGAAAAAGCAAAGATCGAACTTTCATCATCACAATCTGCTTCAGTTAACTTGCCATACATCACAGTAGATGCTGAAAAGAATCCACTGTTCATGGATGAAACAATTACACGTGCGCAATTCCAACAGTTAACCGCTGCATTGCTAGAGCGTTGCAAGAAGCCTTTCCAGGCAGTGCTTAAGGATGCCGGAATTCCAATTGCAAACATTCATTCAGTTGTACTAGTTGGTGGATCAACTCGTATGCCAGCAGTTGTTGAACTTGTTAAGGAACTTACAGGCGGCAAGGAGCCTAATAAGGGCGTAAACCCTGACGAGGTTGTTGCAGTCGGAGCTTCGCTCCAAGCGGGTGTTTTAAAGGGTGAAGTTAAGGATGTATTGCTCCTAGACGTTACTCCACTTTCACTTGGTATCGAAACCAAGGGCGGCGTGATGACAAAGTTGATCGAGCGAAACACAACAATTCGTACAAAGCGCAGCGAAGTATTTACAACAGCAGATGACAATCAGCCAGCTGTACAAATTCAGGCATACCAAGGTGAGCGCGAGATGGCGGCTTACAACAAGAAGCTTGGAATGTTTGAACTAACAGGTCTTCCACCTGCACCACGTGGAGTTCCACAAATCGAAGTTACCTTTGATATCGATGCAAATGGAATCGTTCATGTATCTGCAAAGGATCTTGGAACAGGTAAAGAGCAGAGCATGACCATTACTGGCGGATCTGCACTGTCTAAGGAAGAGATCGAGCGCATGATGGCCGATGCTGAATCACACGCTGAAGAAGATCGCCAGCGCAAGGAAGAAGCAGAGATCCGCAACGCAGGAGATTCACTTCTGTACTCAACTGAAAAGTTCATCAAGGACAACGAAGAAAAGTTGTCACAAGGTGAAGCTCTTGAGAAAAAGACTGAAACCGAAGCAGCACTTGCAGAACTTAAGACCGCACTTGGTGGTTCAAACTACGAGATGATCAAGTCTGCAACTGAAAAGGTTGCAACAGTTAGCCAAGCACTTGGTGCTGCGTTGTACGCAGCCGGTGCAGCTGAAGGTGCACCCCAAGAAGATGGTGTTGAAGACGCTGAAGTAATTGAAGAAGATCAGAAGTAATGTCAGAGGAAGCTACTGAACAAGTAGTTGAAGAGGTTGTTGAGCCGGGTCAGGAGACTGACCCGGTTGCAACACTGACCGCTGACTTACAACGTCTTCAAGCCGAGTATGCAAATTACCGAAAGCGTGTAGAACGTGATCGCGCAGTTGCACATGAAAGCGCAATCGGAGCAGTGCTTACTGAGCTATTGGCGCTTCTTGATGATGTTGATCGCGCAGAACAACATGGTGAACTAACTGGTGGCTTCAAAGCAGTGGCAGACCAGCTAAATTCAATAACTTCACGTATTGGCCTAGAAAAGTACGGCACAGCAGGTGAAGCTTTCGACCCGCAGATTCACGAGGCATTAATGCATGATGAATCTGCAGATGTGGCTGTTGCGACGGCTTCAAAGATTTTGCAACCAGGTTACAAGTATAAAGAGCGCATCTTGCGCCCAGCTCGTGTGGCTGTAACCGATCCAGCAGCAGGAGAATAATTCAAAATGGCGGCCAAAGATCTATACGAGAAGGATTTTTATAAAGTCCTTGGCGTAGATAAGAAGGCTGCCGCTGATGAAATCAAAAAAAGGTACCGCGCTCTTGCACGTGATCTACATCCAGATAAAACAAAAGGTGATGTAGCTAAAGAAGAACAATTCAAAGCGGTATCTGAAGCTTATGAAATCTTGTCGGATCCAAAAAAGCGCGCCGAATATGATGAAGCACGCTCACTCTTTGCAAAAGGTGGTTTTCGTGCGCCACAAGACGGCGGCGATTTCGGAGATATTTTTGGTGGCGGAAACCCACAAGATATTTTCGCCAATTTGTTTGGCGCAGCCGCTGGACGTCGTGGACCTCGCAAAGGTCAAGACTTACAAACAGAGGCAACGATTTCTTTTCGCGAATCAGTATTTGGAACAACCCTTGATCTTCGCTTAGGAATGGATCGCGGACAGTCACAAAACATTTCGGCTCGCGTTCCGGCCGGAGTTAACGATGGCGCAAAGATTCGCATGAAAGGTAAAGGTTCACCCGGAGAAGCAGGCCCTGGTGATTTGTTTATTCAATTACATGTAAAGCCACACCCAGTCTTTGGTCGCAAAGGTGAAAATCTGACTTTAACTTTGCCAGTTACCTTCGCAGAAGCTGCATTAGGTGCTGACATTAAGGTTCCAACTTTGTCCGAAGATTATGTAACGGTTCGCATTGCACCAGGAACTCCAACTGGACGCACACTGCGCGTAAAAGGCCGAGGGGTCACTAAAGGCAGTACTACAGGCGACTTATTGGTCACTGTCGAAGTACAGGTCCCACAACGTGTTGATGGCAAAGCACTTGATGCGCTGAAGAAGTTTGCAGAAGAAACTGCCAGCGAAGATGTACGCGTCGACTTTGTGAATAAGGCAAAAATATGAGCGATGTAGATAAGAATCAACCAGATGATGACGCTGGTGTTTATGTCATTTCAGTTGCCGCTGAAATTTCAGGGATGCACCCACAAACTTTGCGTCAATATGACAAGTTAGGTTTAGTGTCGCCTTCACGTACCGAGGGACGTAACCGTAGATATTCGCTGAGAGACATAGCTTTGTTGCGCGCTGTACAAAAGCTTGTTGGCGAAGGAATCAACCACGCAGGTATCAAGCGAATCATCGAATTGGAATCTGCAATGGCCAATATGGCGGTTGAAGTTGCACAACTGCGAATCGAAGTGAATGCATTGCTAGAGCAAAACCCACCTAAAGGTTTAGCAACTCGTCGCAAAGGCGAAGTTATCGTTTACCGAGAAGACAAATAATTACAAGAAGTTGATTCGTCCCGACCATTTGCCAAGTGTTGGCTCGACCGGTGATTTCAAAATCTTCTCAATAACTGTTGCATAGACATCACGGAAATCAGTTGTGACCGCTAAATCATTCTTGTACAAATTCTTAAGTGATGGCTGTTCTCCGTAGAAACCACCCTTAACTGAATTTCCAATCAAAAACATTGGTCCCGAAGTTCCGTGATCTGTTCCTTGTGAGCCATTACCGATAACGCGGCGGCCAAACTCGCTATAGACCATGACGGTCACATCATTGCTACGAGTAGTTGATTTTAACTGACCCATGAAGCGAGTAAGTGAATCAGAAACAACACCCAATAAAGCAGCCTGAGCATTTGCTTCATTAGCATGCGTGTCAAAGCCACCTAAAGAAACTGACCACACCTTTGTAGGAGATCCAGCTGCGATTAACTTAGAAACTACATCTAGCTGTTGGGCCAAATTGCTATCTCCGCCCGCGTTCCCGCCGTTAGTTGTAGGTAGATCTGGATCAACAGGAGCTGGGGCCTTTAATACAGGTTGCACACTGTCAGAAACGCTAAATAAATTGCGCATCGAAGTCGCAGCTGCAGCCATCAATTTCGAATCCTTGTTAGAAACCTTTGACAATTGTGCGCATTGCTTAGCAAGAGTTCCCTTTGGAATAACTAATCCACCTAATGGCAGCGCAGAACCCGAGCGCTTTGCGCCAGCAAGCATTGGCGGCAAAACAGAACCTAAAGAGATCGCAAGCATGGGATCTTCACTCTGGGTATCAACCCAACGTCCTAGCCAGCCAGTATTGATGTGCTTTGCAGGAGATGCGGTCTGCCACTTTGCCATAGAAGAAAAATGTGAATGATCAGGATCTGGGTATCCAACACCGCGAACAATTGCAACCTTTTTTTGATCCCACAAACCTTTTAGACCCTTCATTGCAGGGTTCAAAGCAAGTTCTGCATCGAGCGGTAAAACTTGGTCAGCCTTGTATGAAATTTCTGGACGAGATGAGTAATACAAAGGATCTGTATATGGAACAACGGTGTTCAACCCATCATTACCACCATACAAAGTCACAACTACAAGAATTGGCGTATTCGCTGGCAATGGTCGATCGATCGCAGCTTGCGCAATCTCATTAAAACTTAATAAAGGTGCCGCTGCGCCAACGGCAACCGCTCCAGTTGTTAACTTAAGAAACTTTCTTCTGGTTACTGTATCCATGGTCGTCTCCTAAGCGTTCACTAAGTATTCAGGGCTGCACAATGCAAGCAAAGCAAACTGTGCTGAATCTGCTTGCGCATCACGCAAAGCATTCTTTGTACGTGGACTCCATTCAGCAACACCTAACCAATCAGCACTTTGCAGCATGCGTTGCGCAGGTGTTAAAGATTTCAAAACTCTTAACTCGCTTTGCTTGATTAACCAAGTCGCAAAAGCAATTCGATATTGCGCAGTCGCAGATGAAAGCCAGGCTTCACCTGCGGGCCAGCCACCAACATTGGGAGGGTTAAATGGAACCTGACCAAGCTTGTCGAGATAGTTAGTCAACTGATTTGGAGTCTTTAGTTGCGACGGTCTTAATTCGAGTGCGCGGCAAGCAGAGATAAACCATTCAATCGGCGACTTTACAATTGCATACTTTTCATCGCGCAATACTGGATCACTAGCCATCGCTTTCACCGCTGCTGAAATTTCACGGGATGCAAAGGCAGTTTTTGCACTGAAACTCGCTGGCATATCTTCAGTGCTTGAAATAAATCGGTACCACAAACGTTCTGCAATAAATTGTGCGCTGTCATCGCGTGCAACTAAGAATTCGGCCAAAGTTTCTCCAGTAAAAACTTTAGTCGTACCTAACAAGGTCACTGGATTCTTGTCGCGACGGTTTTGGTTAATGGTTACTTCGCCACTGCTACGCACAACTTGATATCCAGTCAAAACACGCGAAATACTCTTCACGTCATCCTCGGTATAACGCCCGACACCTAAAGTAAACAACTCCATTAACTCGCGACCCAAGTTTTCATTGGGAGCTTTAACCGTATTTTCTTGACCATCTAACCAAAACTGCAACGCACCATCATTGAGCATCGCCTTGGTCATTGATGTGAAGTTACCAAGACAGTACGTGCGTAATGTTTTGTTCTGCTTAAACATCGGCATCGGGTAATTAAGTTTCTGAAGTGACGTTGCCCAGTGCCCATGCCAAAACCACGTCATTTTTTCTGTTAGGCCGTGGTCACTAACCGCCATCCGATCAAGCCACCACATTGTCATTTGTTGAGTTTGAAAACGCATAGCAATTGCAAAAGGAACAACCTCTTTGCTGTTTGGCTCAGGCCGCTTTCCTAAATCTGTAATCTCGGGCTCAACGATTGTTGCCGCAGCAGCATCTATTGCAGGAACCGTTAACAGCTTTGTGCGAGTTGTCTCAACTCCATCCTTGAGTGCTTGCGCAAACTCACCTGGACGTGGCCCAAAGCCAAATCGGGTAAACAACCGTGATGTTTCAAGCCTCTGTGTGTTCATGCGATGAGAGTAAACCCGGTTTTGCAAAGCGGTAGAGTTTCCCTATGAATTCACGCGAAACTCTCAGAGAACAGATCCTTACCAAAGCAGTTGTACATGGGAAAGTCATTCTCTCAAGTGGGAAAGAGGCTGATTATTACGTTGATTTGCGCCGCGTGACACTGGATTCAGTAGCTGCTCCACTAGTTGGTCAAGTAATGCTTGAACTTACAAAAGATCTTGATTACGAAGCGGTCGGCGGATTAACGCTAGGCGCAGACCCTGTTGCAACAGCAATGATGCACGTTGCAGCTGCCCAAGGTAAAAAGATTGATTCTTTTGTAGTTCGCAAAGCCGAAAAAGCACACGGCCTACAACGTCGTATCGAAGGCCCAGATGTAAAGGGCAAACGTGTGTTGGCAGTTGAAGACACATCAACGACTGGTGGTTCAGTGTTAACCGCAGTCGAAGCACTTGTAGAAGCCGGCGCAATTGTTGTTGGTGTTGCTGTAATTGTTGAACGCGGGGCAGAGCCAAAGATTAAAGAGGCAGGGTATGAATACCGCGCCGCTTATCAGTTATCTGATTTAGGTTTGTGACTACATCTTAAAACGCTTTGATTGCCACTCTTTAAAGAGTTCTATCAATACCGGAATGACGCTAACAAATACGATCAAACCAATGACTGGCAATAAGTATTTGTCAACTGATCCTTCAAGTACGTCGCCAAGCACAAATCCCAAACCAATGACGCCCTGAGTCCAAATAAGTGCACCCACTGCGTTCCAGAAAAAGAACTGCTTCTTTGGAACACCAATGATTCCACACATTGGATTAATCAAGGTGCGAACAAATGGAACAAAACGAGCAAGAACTAAAGCTTTACCAATTCCATACTTTGTTAACCATTTTTCAGTTGCTGCAACCTTGTGGTGATTAAAGATTCGCCCATCGGGACGATCAAACAATTTGCGCCCATACTTTTCACCAAACCAGTAGCCGACAGCGCTTCCGATAATGGCCGCAAATGGAGAAAGAGCAAACAAGAGCGCTGGGTTTAAGGAAGCTCCTCCAAGAATTGCTGCACCCGAACCTGAAGCAGCAACACCTGCGATGAAGAGTAAAGAATCACCAGGAAATGCCAATCCGACAAGTAAGCCAGTTTCGGCAAAGATGATGGTCAAAATGCCAATAAGCCCTAAATCGCCAACAATTGAATGGGCATCAAAGAGGTTCATATGCTCAGGTTATCCCACTAATCATTAATTTAATTAAACTTGGGAAATGAGCCAATTACGCCAGTATTCACGGGCCCGCATAGCAATTACTACCGCCTTTGTTATCAACGGGGCAACAGTTGGTGCATTTTATGCACGAGTGCCTGACTTCAAAAAGCAGTTAGATGTTTCAAACAGCGCACTCGGAATTGCTTTGCTGTGTATCGCGGTTGGCGTATTGATCGGTCTAGGTTTTTCAGGAAGACAATCAGCTAAGCGCGGTAGCGCACCGGTTACATATTACGCAACATATGCATTAGCTTTCTCACTTTTACTTGTTGGCCCAGTACTTAACTACTACACCTTGTGCCTTACCTTCATTGTCTTTGGTGCATGTTTATCAACGCAAGATGTTGCCATGAATTCGCACGCAATTGTTTTAGAGCATGAAGCAGATAAGCGATACATGAGTACCTTCCATGCGATGTTCTCTCTTGGCGCTTTATTTGGCGGCATACTTGGTGGATTCTTTGCACAGCAAGAAAAGACAATCATGTGGCAATGTGCATTTATTGCAATGCTGATTTTGATCTCCAACTTTTGCGTTCGTAATATGTTTCTTCCAGCAGATTTAGATAAGCATGCGGTTGAAGGCAAAGAGAAAATCAAACGACCAAAAATCTTCTTAATTGTTGGTTTATTAGGAACATGTGCTGCGATCGGAGAAGGCTCTGCCGGTGACTGGGGTGCAATCCTTGCCCGCGATACCTTTGATGCAACACCATTTGTTTCAACACTTCCATACATTTGTTTCTCTGCAGCGATGGTCATCGGTCGCTTGTTCGGCGATCGCGCGGCAAGCAAGTACGGCCCCATGAACTTAATCGTCGGTGGCGGATTAATCGCAGGTATCGGTTTAGGAGGCGGCTTGTTAGTTGGCGGAATCGGTGGAGTTATCTTCGGTTGGCTTGCAGCCGGAATCGGATTATCAATTGTGATTCCAATGTTGTTTAGCCAAGCTGGTGAAATCGCAAACACCCGCTTTGACGGCCAGTTCGCGCCATCAGAAGGCGTGGCCATGGTTTCGGGCATCGCATACTTCGGCTTCCTGGTCGGCCCACCAACCCTGGGCTTCTTGGGCGATGCAATCGGCCTTCGCTGGGCGATGCTAGTCCCGGCGGCCCTAGCCCTGATCATGGCCTTGGGATCCCGACCAATCCTGGGCGCAAAATAGCCCCTCAATCACGCAATAGATATGTATGAATTTGCCCAATTGAGGGTATCTGCACTTACACTTCGTCAGTCTCGCGCCTGAACCCTCATGTAGGGCGCCTGTAACTCCAACGGAGGAGAACCTATGCGTGCTGCAAGCACCGTATCAATGGTCCAAGTAACCGGATCCAATCTGACATATGCATACATCGTTCTAGGAATTTCCCTAGCCGCTCTTGCAATCGCCTACGGACTACGCGCCCAAGTTTTGGCAGCTAGCGATGGCACACCAAAGATGCGCGAAATCGCCGAAGCGATTCAGGAAGGTGCAGCAGCGTTCCTTGCTCGCCAGTTCCGCACCTTGTCATTCTTTGTTGTAATCGTATTTTTCCTTTTGTTCGCACTACCCGGCGATACTGAAATCCGCGTCGGCCGTTCAATCTTCTTCTTACTAGGTGCAGCATTTTCTGCCCTCGTTGGATACAACGGTATGTGGCTTGCAGTGCGCGCAAATGTTCGCGTGGCAGATGCAGCACGTAACAAGGATGGCCAAAAGGCGGTACAGATCGCATTCCGCACAGGTGGCGTCGTTGGTATGACAACTGTTGGTCTTGGACTAATCGGTGCATCCCTGGTTGTAATCATCTACCGCGAAAACGCACCAGCAGTTCTTGAAGGCTTTGGTTTCGGTGCAGCGATGCTCGCAATGTTTATGCGCGTTGGTGGCGGAATCTTTACTAAGGCAGCAGATGTCGGAGCTGACCTTGTAGGTAAGGTTGAAAAGCACATCCCAGAAGATGACCCACGCAACGCAGCAACAATTGCAGACAACGTAGGAGACAACGTTGGTGACTGCGCTGGTATGGCTGCAGATCTATTCGAGTCATACGCAGTAACACTTGTTGCAGCGTTGATTCTTGGTAAGGCCGCATTTGGTGATGCAGGTCTAATTTACCCATTGATCGTTCCAGCAATCGGAACAGTTACTGCGGTTATCGGAATCTTCTTAACCAAGTTGCGCAGCACAGATAAGTCAGCGATGACCGCGATTAACCGCTCATTCTTCTTATCAGCAATTATTTCTGCAGGCCTAACTGCGCTCGCAACATTTACTTACCTTCCATCTGATTTCAAGTTGATGACAGGTTTGTCACAAGAAGCAGTTGCAGCAGCCGGAGATACAAACCCACGTGTTCTAGCACTTGGCGCAGTATTGATCGGTATCGCGCTAGCAGCAGCAATTCAGGTACTTACAGGCTTCTTTACTGAGACCGGAAAGCGTCCAGTAAACGACGTTGCAGCTTCATCTGAAACAGGCGCAGCAACAGTAATTTTGGCTGGTATCGCAGTTGGTTTTGAATCTGCGGTTTACTCGGCACTTCTTATCGCAGCAGCGGTATTCGGTGCGTTCTTACTCGGTGGTGGAAGCATTGTTCTTTCTCTCCTTGCAATCGCTCTTGCTGGTACAGGTTTGCTTACAACAGTAGGTGTAATCGTTGCAATGGATACCTTCGGCCCAATTTCAGATAACGCACAAGGTGTTGCTGAAATGTCAGGCGATGTTGATGGCGAAGGCGCAGAAATCCTTACCAGCCTTGATGCAGTTGGTAACACAACTAAGGCGATCACTAAGGGAATTGCAATCGCAACCGCAGTACTTGCAGCAACAGCATTGTTCGGTGCGTTCACAGATGCAATCAAGACCGCAGTAATTGATGCGGGTAAGACTGCTGCAGAAGTTGGCCTACAGTTCCAAGGTGTTCTAGATGTTGCAGATCCACGTAACTTGGTTGGTCTAATCATCGGTGCAGCTGTTGTGTTCTTGTTCTCAGGTCTAGCAGTTAACGCTGTATCTCGCGCAGCGGGCGCAGTTGTTGTCGAAGTTCGCGAACAATTCCGCTTACACCCAGGAATCATGAAGGGAACAGAGAAGCCAGATTACGCACGCGTCGTGGATATCTGTACTCGCGATTCATTGCGTGAACTTGTAACTCCAGGATTGCTCGCTGTTATGGCGCCAATCGCTGTTGGTTTTGGTCTTGGTGTTGGCGCGCTCGGTGCATACCTTGCTGGCGCAATCGGAACCGGAACTTTGATGGCTGTATTCCTATCGAACTCAGGTGGTGCGTGGGATAACGCAAAGAAGATGGTTGAAGATGGACACCACGGTGGAAAGAACAGCGATGCGCACGCAGCGACAATCGTTGGTGACACTGTCGGAGATCCATTCAAGGACACTGCAGGACCTGCAATTAACCCACTTATCAAGGTTATGAACCTGGTAGCGCTGTTAATTACACCTGCAATCGTTTCACTTGCACTAGGTGACGGCGGATCATCAAGCATGTTGATTTCACTTGCCGCAGTTGCAGTGATCATCGGTGCCTTGATTCGTAACCGTCGTCAAGCAACATCGATCAGCGTTTAATTTAAGTAGAACTTCCCTCTACTTATGGCAAAGGCTAAGACCGACCTGATTAAGCTTGTGATTGTTGAATCACCAGCTAAGGCCAGAAAAATTGGTGGGTACCTCGGCGACGGATACGTCGTCGAGGCATCTGTCGGTCACATCCGCGATTTACCTCAGCGCGCAGCTGATATTCCAAAAGAGTTTAAGAAAATCGCTTGGGCTAAAGAAGGCGTAGATATCGAAAATGATTTCGCACCTTTGTATGTCATTAACCCTGACAAAAAAGCAAAGGTCGCCGAACTCAAAGAGTTAATGAAAAACGCCGAAGAATTGATTCTGGCAACGGACGAAGACCGCGAAGGCGAAGCGATTGCTTGGCACTTAGTAGAAGTTTTACAACCAAAAATTCCTATTAAGCGCATGGTCTTTAATGAAATTACCAAAGAAGCAATTCAAGCCGCGGTTGAAGACACCCGTGATTTGGATTACAACTTAATCGATGCACAAGAAACTCGTCGCGTATTAGACCGACTATTTGGTTACCGACTTTCTCCAGTTCTGTGGAAGAAAGTTATGCCACGCATTTCTGCAGGCCGTGTGCAATCAGTTGCAACCAGACTTATTGTTGAAAAAGAACGCGAACGCATGGCCTTTATTTCATCTGGTTGGTGGGATCTAGCTGCCGTTACCGCACTTGGTTTTAATGCACGTTTGCTGGAAGTCGATGGAAAGAAAGTTGCAGCAACTTCAGATTTTGGCGCAGATGGCGCAGTCAAAGAAAAATCCCTTGCCAACATCTTGCTACTAGATGAAACATCTGCAAAGGGGCTTGTAGATAGCCTTAAATCCAGTGATTTAACCGTTAAGTCGATGGAAGAAACCCCTAGAACAGAACGTCCAAAGCCACCTTTTACAACTTCAACAATGCAGCAAGATGCGGGTAGCCGACTTGGTTGGGGCGCACAGATCACAATGCGCGTTGCACAACGCTTATACGAAAATGGTTACATCACTTACATGCGTACCGACAGCATCAACCTGTCACAACAAGCGATCACTGCAGCACGCAACGCTGCTAAAGCTCTATACGGCGCAGACCATGTTGCAGATGCTCCACGTGTGTATCAAGGTAAAACTAAGAACGCACAAGAAGCTCACGAAGCGATTCGCCCAGCAGGTGATTCCTTCAAGACTCCAGGTGAATTAGCACCAGAACTTTCACGTGATGAATTTGCACTGTATGACTTAATCTGGAAGCGCACCGTCGCATCACAAATGGCAGATGCTAAGAAGATGCAGATGCGCGTTGATTTTGATGCGCAACTTAATTCAGATTTGGCAAATGGAGCGAAGAAAGCAATCTTCCGTGCCAATGGTTCTGTTATTACTTTTCCCGGTTTCCTTGCTGCATACGATGACATTGTTACCGATGAAAACAAGGATGAAGAATCAGCAGATAAGCGTTTACCTGCGATGACCCTTGGTCAATCGGTAAAGGTTGATGAATACACCTGCGAAGGCCACGAGACCAAGCCGCCGGCCCGTTACACCGAACCAACTCTTGTTAAAAAGCTTGAAGAGCTAGGTATTGGTCGCCCATCTACATTTGCATCAATCATTCAAACAATTCAAGATCGCGGTTACGTGTACAAGCGCGGCCGTGCACTTGTTCCAACCTTCCTTGCATTCTCTGTAACAGGTCTACTTGAAACTCACTTTACAAAGTTAGTTGATTACGAATTCACCGCATCAATGGAAGAAGATCTAGACAAGATCGCAGCCGGCGAAGCAGGCCGCGTTGATTGGCTACGCGACTTCTTCTACGGCGTAGATGGCCAGCCCGGGCTTAATGAATTATCAGCCGATTTAGGCGTTATTGACGCGCGCGCAACTAACACCATGAACCTTTCCCCTGAGATCGAAATCCGCGTTGGTCGCTATGGCGCATACCTGCAAGAAAATAAAGAAGGCGAAGAGCGCAAGCTGGCAAACATTCCAGAATCACTTGCACCCGATGAACTAACTCTTGCTAAGGCAATTGAACTACTTGCAGCGCCTTCGGGCGAACGCGAGCTAGGTATTGATCCAGCAACAAACTTGCCTATCATCGCAAAATCGGGTCGCTTCGGTCCTTACATCACCGAAGTTCTGCCAGAAGTTCCGGTGGAACTAACCGCATCCGGAAAGAAGAAAAAGAAAAAGGCTGATGCACCAAAGGCAAAGACTGCCAGCCTGCTTTCAACAATGACATTAGATACCGTCACATATGAAGATGCGTTACAACTTCTTTCCTTGCCACGCACCCTTGGTACTAACAGCGCAGGTGATGACATCACAGTTCAAAATGGTCGCTACGGTCCTTACTTAAAGGCTGGTGCAGATTCGCGCACACTGACATCTGAAGAACAATTGTTCACAATGACTTTAGATGAAGCTCTTGAGATTTATTCAAAGCCAAAAGAACGCCGTCGCGGAGTTGCAAAGCCACCAGTTAAGGAACTTGGAATTGATCCAACAACTCAAAAGCCTTTGATCATTAAAGATGGCCGCTTTGGTATGTATGTCACTGATGGTGAAACAAATGCAACGCTTCGCCGTGGTGACACTGCTGAAGGAATGACATTAGAGCGCGGACTAGAACTACTTGCAGGACGTCGTGCATGGGAAGCTGAAAACGGCCCATCACCAAAGAAGTCACGCAAGAAGGCTGCCGCGCTAGATAAAAAGGGTTCGGCAAAGAAGGGTGACACCGCACCAACGCTTACAAAAAATGTCGTTAAAAAGGCTGCAACCAAAAAAGCTGCAAAGAAAGTGGCGACCGGTAAAGCCAAGAAAGTCGCAAAGAAAGGTTAAGCGAACACCAGGAAGCAGAAACGTATGTACATTTTCCTGATTGCCTTCACCTTGATGGCTATTTCTGCCTTAGGCATTTCTGTTCTAGCGGCCCGCTAAAGCTTCAAACCTGGCGATAACGTTTTAAAGCCAAGTGCTTCTGCAGCTATCACCATTTCTTTGTCGTAAGTGATAATTCCTTTAAGCACATTCTTTATCGCTAAGGCAGATGCTATGTGCAGTGAATCCAAAGAACGCAAATCAATGAATTGCGGAAGATTCTCGGCAATTGTAATTATTGCATCTTCTACTGGAACCATTTGGATATCAGCAAAAACGTCATACGTTTCATCCAATAAATCTGGTTCATATCTAATGATCGTTCGGGTAACTTCAACTCTGCTAATTCGCGATGCGATTAAAGTGCTTGGGAGCTTTTTTATCAGAGCAGCAGATTCTTTTTCCGGTTTAATTAGTTTTATGATCGCCGAACTGTCTATGTACCACATCAGAAACGGGCATTTCTGCGCTCTTCAATCAACAATTCGGACAACTGCTTGCCCTTAGCAATCTTTCCAGAAGGCATTGTGAAAACTCGATTTGGGTTTCGCGCCGCGATGATTCGCCCTGATTCCAAGTATTCTTCGTAAAGCGATTGTGTAATTGGAATTAATCGTGCAATGGGAACGCCGTGCTCTGTAATTTCAATCGACACACCATCTTTAACTTGATCAAGCAATTGCGAAGCGGACTGGCGTAGTTCGCGTACACCGACTGATTCCTCAACCTTCTTCGTTGTGGACTTTTTTGGTTTGTGCGCTGCTGTTGTCATACTGAAAAGGTAGCACAAATTAGTAATTGTGCTACATCATCATTTATGCCTAAATACTGCGCTAGCGGCCTCTTTAAGCCTGGTTCATGCGCCAGATAGACTGCCACCATGGCTAAGACGCTCCCAACCCCTGCCGCTCCAGCGCAGGATGTAACGCGAAGCGTCCTTGCGATCAAACCTTTCCGCAAGTTGTGGAACTCGATGGTCTTTTCTTCGCTTGGTGATTGGCTCGGACTACTTGCAACTACTGCCTTGGCCCAACAACTCTCTGGTGGCGATTATGCAACCGCAAACTTTGCAATCGCAGGTGTTTTCATCGCACGTTTGCTACCAGCAGTTTTCCTTGGCCCAATTGCAGGCGTAATCGCCGACAAGTTAGATCGCCGCAAGTTAATGGTGAACTGCGACATCTTGCGCACAGCGCTCTATATCTCGATTCCAATTGCAAATAATTATTTCTGGCTCTACACCGCAATGATCTTGGTGGAATGTATAACTTTGTTTTGGTCTCCAGCCAAAGATGCTTCTGTCCCCAACCTAGTTCCACGCGACAAGTTAGAAAACGCCAATCAAGTTTCCTTGCTAGCCGCATATGGCACAGCACCCATCGCAGCATTGATCTTTACCTTTCTTTCACTTTTTACATCGGCAATCAACGTAACCTTTGGTATTAACTTAACTGCAGTTGATATTGCACTGTATGCAAACGCACTGTCATTTGCCTTCGCCGCTTTCACAATCTGGGGATTACGCGAAATTCCTAAAGGTGCAGCGGCAAAGCACGCCACTGAAACCGGAATTCTCAAATCCCTTCACGAAGGTTGGAAAGCAGTAAGCGGCAGCAAATTAATCCGCGGACTTATCGTCGGAATGGTCGGCGCATTCGTTGCAGCTGGCGCAGTTATCGGTCTTGCTCGAACATTCGTCGGCGATCTCGGCGGCGGAGAAGCCGCCTACGGTGTTCTCTTCGGCGCAGTCTTCACCGGCCTTGCATTAGGCATCGCACTCGGCCCAAAAATATTTGCACAATTTTCTCGCCGCCGACTTTTCGGTGCATCGCTAACCATCAGCGGTGCATTCCTGGTCGCACTTGCCGCAATCCCTAACCTGGTTCTAGCCGTCTTTATCGTCATCATCCTTGGCGCATTCAGCGGAATCACCTGGGTCACCGGCTTCACCATGCTGGGCATGGAGGTCCAAGACGATGTCCGCGGCCGCACCTTCGCCTTCGTGCAAAGCCTGATCCGCGTGGTTTTAGTCGGCGTTCTAGCCGTTGCCCCACTGATCGCCGCCGCCGTTGGCCAACACACCTTCAAATTCCAAAACACACAAATCAGCTATAACGGCGCTGCAGTAACAATTCTTATCGCAGGCCTGTTTGCATCGCTGATCGGTTTAGTTTCCTACAAACAAATGAAGGATCGCCCAAATGTTTCACTGTGGTCTGACATTGTCAACGCATTCAAGGGCGAATTAGGCAGCATGACCGGTGCACCAACTGCTGGAATATTTATCGCCTTCGAAGGCGGAGAAGGAATTGGAAAATCAACGCAAGCAAAACTACTTAAAGAATGGCTGGAACAAGAAAGTGAAACCGTTGTTCTCTCTCGCGAACCTGGTGGAACCGATCTTGGTGTTGAAATCCGTAAAATACTTTTGTCACATTCCACTGGCGAGATTAGCCCACGTGCCGAAGCACTTCTCTACGCCGCAGATCGCGCACACCATGTTTTCTCTGTCATCCGCCCAGCACTAGCACGCGGAGAAGTTGTAATTTCAGATCGCTACTTTGATTCATCCATTGCTTATCAAGGTGCAGGCCGTGTTTTAGAACCCGGCGAAGTTGCACGAATTTCTCGCTGGGCAACAGAATCACTTTTCCCAACCCTAACAATCATTATTGATTTGCCAGCTGAAATCGGCCTAGGTCGCTTAAAAAGCAAAGACCGTCTTGAATCACAACCTATGGATTTTCACGAACGCGTTCGCCAAGAGTTTTTACAGCTAGCCGCCCTTGATCCAGAGCGTTATTTAATTGTTAATGGCAACCAAACAATTGATGAGACCCACACCGCAATCATTTCTCGGGTTAGTCAAATCCCAGCACTAAAACGCAACGCTGTCGAAGACAAGGGCAACCTTTTACTGCGCCCAATTCGTGCAGCTGGCAAAGCCGTTAAAAAGACAGGCACCAGCGCAAAGAAAGCCGTTAAGAAATAACTTATGTCTACTTTGCAGGGCGTCTACGCCGATCTAGTAGGACAAGAGCATGTTGTTGAGACCCTCATAAAAGCGGTTCAATCAACGCGCACAGCACAAGAGACACCCAATACTTCAATACACAGCATGACGCACGCCTGGGTCTTTACCGGTCCACCAGGATCAGGACGATCATCAGCTGCAGTCGCTTTCGCACAAGCACTTGTCTGCCCACACGATGGTTGCGGAACATGTAATGAATGCAAATCTGCAGCAAATGGGGCACACCCAGATGTTGAAATCATTCGCACCGAAGGTCTTTCCATCAAGATCGATGAAGTCCGTGAACTATTAACTCGCGTTTCTTGGGCACCATCCATGGGAGGTTGGCGCGTAGTCGTGATGGAAGACGCCGACCGCTTAACAGAATCTGCAGCGAATGCTTTACTGAAAGCAATCGAAGAGCCAGGCAACAGAACCGTCTGGCTCTTATGTGCACCAACTCTGCATGATGTCTTGCCAACGATTCGTAGTCGTTGTCGTCACTTGCAACTAGTCACTCCTTCAACTGAAGCGGTTGCACAAGTGCTACAAAACAAAGATGGTATATCACCAGTTATGGCAGATTTTGCCGCACGTGTTTCACAAGGCCACATCGGTCGCGCTCGCTACCTAGCTAAAAACGAAGATGTTCGAAACACTCGCAACACAATCATGAAGTTGCCACTTACGCTTCAAGGAATCTCATCAGCATTTGCCGCAGCACAAACTTTGGTTGATCTTGCTACAGAACAAGCAACAACCGCTGCAGAGCTACGCAACGAAAAAGAAGTAGATGACCTTTCTCTTGCTTATGGCAAAGGTGCAACCGGTCGCGGAATGGCAACCAGTGGAGGTAAAGCAATTAAGGAATTAGAGAAAGAACAAAAGACCCGCCAAACCCGCATGATCCGCGATGGCTTAGATGCAGCACTTCTTGATATCGCAACCTTTTACCGCGATGTCATGATGGTTCAAGCCGGTGCTAGCGATGCGCTCATCAACAAAGAATTAGAAGCCGAGATCAACACAGTTGCCGCCAAGACCAAACCACAAAACACAATCAAAAAGATTAACGCAATCATGGAAGCCCGCACCAACTTGGGCCACAACGCGGCACCTTTGCTAACCGTTGAAGCACTTATGTGCGTTCTTGCTCGTTAAATTCCATCTGAAAGTTTTAATAGATTCAATTCAATGTGGATTCTGATAACATCTTGTAATGGAATTAATAGGGAAAAGGTGATGACAATCGATAAAGCCAACCCTAATTTTCCAGTTGGCCGCCAATTTGTTTTAAAACCTTAAATAGAAAGATGAATTCAAATGAGTGAACTTGAAAACAAAGATGAGGTAGACAAGGACAGCAATGATGGCGTCTATATCTTTCTGGTTTCTTGGATCCTGGCATTTTTAGGGACTTTGATAAGCGGTTATCACCTGAAAGAGACTGCCGCGATCTCACCAATTTTAGGATTAATCATTTCTTTTATCTTTATAAGCATCCGGGGATTGGTACGAAAAATACTCAAAAAGTGATTGGTTTAACCTGCCTCAGACATGGCTTCTAGCTCCCGCTGTCCCGTCCAAAAAGTCTATTTCGGGCCAGTTTTGAGTTGGTAAACAGTCAGCCGATGGTAAGGAGCACCCCCTTTCATAGGGCAAGATTTGCCTATGCGCTTAGACCATGTCTCATATGTAACCTCCCATGATCAACTTGCCGACACAGTTCAGCGCCTTGGTTCGCGCCTAGGCAGCACATTTGTTGATGGTGGTGTTCACCCACGCTTTGGAACTCGCAACTTCACACTACCCCTTCAAAACGGTCAGTACATCGAAGTTGTCTGCCCTCTTGATCACCCCGCAACAGAGCAAACTCCTTGGGGTAGAGCTGTTAGCAAGAAAGCACAAGAAGGCGGCGGTTGGTTAACGTGGGTTTTTGCGACTGAAGATATTTCCCAGGTTGAAGAAAAATTCGGACGCAGCGCTATTGAAGGTCATCGTACACGTCCAGATGGAAGTGACCTTAAGTGGAAGCAGATTGGTGTTAATGAGATTGCCGATTCGCGCGAGCTGCCATTTTTTATTCAATGGTTGACCGCTGATCATCCATCGCATGATGGGAAAGCTGTTGCTGCAATTGAGAAAATTACAATCGCTGACACTGACCACTTATCAGATTCATGGTTTAAGACTGAAATTCTTGCTGGATTAAATGGTGCAAGTATTGAGTTTATTGATCCGTCAACAAACGATGGTGAATCCGGAATTGTTTCAGTTCACTTAAAGACACCGACAGGATCTGTAGTCCTCGATTAATTCTTGTAAGAAAGTTCCAACTCATCAAATAACTAGAGTGGCTTGGGCCGGGATCGAACCGGCGACCTAACGATTTTCAGTCGTTCGCTCGTACCAACTGAGCTACCAAGCCAACAAAGATCTTGCTAGCAGTCACCCGCTAGTACGCATGGCACACAAATAAATTTGCATACAACACCAAAACCTTTGCGACCCGGACGGGACTTGAACCCGCGACCTCCGCCGTGACAGGGCGGCGCGCTAACCAACTGCGCTACC
>Ga0164294_10000937_pt1 | contig 27590 bp, 23 predicted proteins | sample GEODES005metaG_FD_111479 | JGI IMG/M metagenome (GOLD analysis project Ga0164294, IMG submission 111479) | Oligotrophic lake water microbial communities from Sparkling Lake, Wisconsin, USA - GEODES005 metaG | ecosystem: Environmental > Aquatic > Freshwater > Lake | place: USA: Sparkling Lake...
ACTACTTTTTCCCAACGTTCTTTTAATTGTATATCTCTTGACATTTATATTTTGTTTTTTACAAAGATAGTATTTGAGGTTTGCATTTTGTAGTTTTGTTTTTATAAAATATAAATAATTTATGGAATTTATTGATATTGTTTTTGCCATTTTGTTAGGATACAGTATATATAATGGATTAAAAAATGGTCTTTTTGTAGAAATAGCCTCTTTTAGTTCTTTAATTGTAGGCATTTTTGTAGCTATAAAATTTTCGCACATTGTCCGATTGGCTTTAGAAGAAAAAATAAAAACCAATCCAAAATATATTGAAATTATTGCATTTGCCATTACTTTTATTTTAGTACTTATTGCCATTCATTTATTAGCAAAATTTTTTACCAGTATCGCAAGTTTTGCCTATTTAGGTTGGCTAAATAAATTAGGTGGCGCAGTTTTTAGTATACTAAAAACCGTTTTAATGTTGGGAGTTTTATTGAATTTACTTCAAAAAATAAATAGTAATAGTGTGTTGGTAAAAGAAGAAACCTTAAATAAATCCCTCTTTTATCAGCCCGTACAAGAAGTTTCTAAATTAATGTCGCCAAACATAGAAAAATGGTACGATGAAATAAAAGAAAGAACAAAAGAAACCCCTGAAAACCAAAAAGGTTCTGATTCTTTGAATGTAGACAAAAAGGAGTAATGAACCTCAAATTTTACGATTCACTTACCCATTTAAAACCCACTCTCGGAATATTTTCAATAGCTAAATTTGGTGTTTCTTTTATTATTTTTCGTAATCTAGAAATAAAAACATCTAAACTTCTGCCTAAAAAATAATCGTCCGAACCCCAAAGTTCCATAAGTATTTTTTCTCGTTTTAAAACGGTGTTTGGGTTGTCTAAAAACAGTTTTAGTAATTGTGCTTCGCGTTCTGTAAGTGTTATTTTTGTAGTTTCGTTTTTGATTAAATAATTTTCTGGTTCAAAAATAAAATCAGCAAATGAATAGGTTTTTATTTTTCTTTCTGTGTTTTTTTGACTTCGGTGTAAAAAGACTTCCATTTTCAAAATTAGTTCTTCAATCGAATATGGTTTCACTAAATAATCATCAGCGCCAAGTTTCAACCCTTTAATACGATCTTCTTTCATCGTTTTTGCAGATAAAAAAATAATTGGAATTTCCTGATTGCGTTTCCTGATTTCGGTTGCCAATTCAAATCCATCCATTTCAGGCATCATAATGTCAGTAACCACAATGTCAAATTGGTTTTTGCAAAACAGATTCAAACCAATTTTACCATTGGTACAATGCACCACATCAAAATATTGTTCTAAATTATCAACAGTTAAAAACGCAAGCGTTTCCTCGTCTTCAATATATAAAACTTTCTTTTTACTCATAATCTTTTGGATTAATTAGCATCGTAACCACAATTCCTTTATCCGTATTATTAGCAATGGTTATTTTCCAACGATGTAAGTCGCAAATCTTTTTCACATACGATAAGCCAATGCCAAAACCTTCAATATTTTTTATGTCTTGACGAGATACTCTATAAAACTTATCAAAAACAAAAGGTAAATCTTTAGGAGGAATTCCACAACCATTATCTTTAATTTGAATAGAAAGTTGTTGGTTTATTTCGTTAATTATAATTTCAATTTTAGGCGATAATCCAGAATATTTTACCGCATTATCTACTAAATTAAATAAAATATTATAGACATGAAATTCATCTGCTTTTAATACAAATGTCTTCATAGCTATAATATTGATAGCGATTTCTTTATTATATATTAATAAAATATTGTCTTTTACTAAGTCTAAAACAGGCATCAATTCAAACTTGGTTTTATCAATAAGCATTTGTTTGCTTTCGGTTTTAGCTACATATAATATTTTTTCAATATGCTCATTTAGTTTATTGGTTTGATTTACGACAATTTGATTATATTTTTTCAGTTTTGGATTGTCTTTTATTTCGTTTTGTTCTTTAACATAATTTGAAGCAATTAATATTGATGCTAATGGTGTTTTAAATTCATGCGACATATTATTGATAAAATCTTTTTGTAATTCGGTATATTTTTTCTGTTTTAACATAAGGACAACGGAATAGACGTAAATAATTAATACCAGAAACAAAACGGTAGTAAAAATCCAATATTGATTTAAATTCTTAAAATAATTTTGTTCAATATCCGGAAATCGAATAGCAAAATAATAGGTGTATTTAGGATTTTTTGTAAAACAACTCGGACATTTAATAGGCTCTTTTTTGCCATTACTATTGATGTGGTTGCTGAACGCCATTTTATCTGAAGAGCAATTATATACCGCATATTCAAAATCAACATCTAAATTATTTTTCTCAAATTCTGATATTAAATAATGTTCTAAAATGGTATTTTCAAATTCATAATTTACATTAACCGTAAAATAATTTCCAGACACTTTTTCTACCTGATTAGAAACTAATAAACCTGTTAAATTATCTTTATATAGTTTTTCTAGCACGTCTTGTAATGCAAAGAAAATTTTATCTTCTGTATCTTTTTTTGCTAATTTATGGGCATTATTTATTAAAAACAATTGCATGATAATAACTCCTACAATGGCAAGAAATCCGATTATTATGACAATATTAAATCGAGATAGTTTCATTTCTGGTCTAAATTTTTAACGATATTAAGATAAATAGTAAAGCGAAATTAATCATTAACAACTCATTAACACAATAAATATAGTGGATTAACAACATTAATTAAAAAAATAAATACATTTGTACTATTAATAAACAACTAATTTAAATATCATAATTATGAAAACAGTAAAATTACTTGCATTTGCATTATTCATGGGTTCACTTTCATTTGCTCAAACTGCTGCTCCAGCTGCAGTAACTACTCCAGCTGCTCCACAAACACCATCTCAAATGAAATGGGAAAAAGAAACGCACGAATTTGGTACTATTGAACAAGGAAAACCAGTTTCTTATGAGTTTACTTTTACAAACACAACTAACAAAGATGTTACTTTAAAGGATGTAAAAGCTTCTTGTGGATGTACTGCTACAAATTACACTAAAACAGCTATCAAACCAGGTGAAAAAGGAACAGTAACGGCTACATATAATGCTGCTGCAGGTGGTGCTTTTCACAAAACAGTTACAGTAACTACAAGTGAAGAAAATACCATTCCAAAGACAATTACGATTAAAGGAACCGTTAAAGTTAATGAAGCACCTGCGGTGGCTGCACCAGCTTCTAAATAATAAAAATATTATTTATTTAATGAAACCCGATAAATTATTTATCGGGTTTTTTATTGATATTTTCTACACGACACATTGTCAAGCGCAACTACTTTTGTTGCTTTTCAACAATACTTTACTAATTTATTAGGAAAGATGATAACAAATATTCAGGAATTAAAAGAGTTTTACACAAAAAAGGAGCTCTAACTAGAACTCCTTTTTTTGATTATCTTGTTAATACAATTTTCTTGGTTGTTTTAGAGGAACCATTTTCTATGGAAATTAAATAGACCCCATCAGATAAATTAGAAATATTGATATTATCTATCGTAGTATTCATTTCTTTTGTTGAAATTATCCTACCTTGTATATCAAATAGCTTAACAACTGATTTACTTTCTAAGTTTTGATTGCCTAAATCAATATTTACAATTCCATTTGTTGGATTTGGATATATTTTTAAGTTCGAAAAAGTTATATCTTCAGTAGCAAGAGGCACTTGAATGTTACAAATTAATAGTTTTACAGCATTAATTGTTCCTCCGTCACCATAATAAGGATCATCTACAGTTAATGTCCAGATTCCATCTGCAATTAAGCCATTTAATGATGTTAGTGTTTCAGAAGGAATTAGACTTCCTGTAAGTGCAGGTACAGTAGAGGCACAAGCAATAGGAATACCACTATCATCCATGGTGCAAACTACATTATCATTATCACCACAAGGTTGGTCTAAAAGAGTAATTACTGGACTTCCAATAGAAGCTGGCCCGGTTAATTTAACTTTAAAATCTTGAATATAAGTATGCGATATATTTAATAAAACATTTAAATCTCCGATAGTTAATCCACCCGTTACTACAATTGGCACTGACGCTGTCGCGTTTGCAGTACTAGCGATTGAAGCATTTGAAAAGTTAGTAGCAGAAAATTCATTACCACAAGATAATACACCAGTTTGAAAGTTATTTACAGTTGCGTTTGATACAATTGAAGCTCCACATCTGTTTGATGGTGAAACTCTCCAATAATAAGTAGTTTGTTGACTTAAATTAGACACTACATATGAATTTCCATTTATATTTTGAACATTCAGAATTGTAGTTGTAAAAGTTGGAGAAGTTGAAACTTGTAATTGATATGTTTCAGCATTTGCACTTGCATTCCAAACTAAATTTACTGTAGTAGCTACTCCAACCTGATTATTAGTAGGATTTGAGGCTGTTATTGGGGTAAAATTACTGCTAAAAATCCTTAAATTTTTATATCTAGTTTCTATTTCTAAACCATTATTACCTACAATGCCTATATTATAACTTCCTGGATTTACTGAAGTTAAATTTGAGATTGTCATTGTAACAGGCCCATTGGAATTTCTTGAGGAAGGGTTAAATACAACTGTCGCTCCAGTAGGTAAGCCTGTAGTTGAAAAATTTGTTGTTGTTGTTCCTGTTTGAGAATAATTAAACGTGTAAATTGCTTCTTGATTAGCACAAACTTCTAGATCATTTGAAGTAGGAATAAGTGCAAATCCAGAAGTAACACCAGTAACAATTAATGAAAAGTCTTGTTTGTTAGTTACAAGAGTTCCTTTATGACTAACAGTTATTACATAATCTCCAGCAGGCGGAACATCTATTTTTACTTGCTCTACATTGTCGATGTTATTATCACCAAATCTAGTTGCATCAAGAGTTGGGTCTGCATCTAATTTCCAAGGGAAATACGTGGTTCCATTTCTTGTAATTCTAACATCTAAATCGTTCACCAGTGCGCGAGTTAAATCGTTAGCTCCTCTTTGTCCATTATTTGCCTCCCCTGGGACATCAGTCCAACAAGCAGTTGCTATTAAAGGAGTTGTTCCTGATGACTTAACTGTAATTGTGTATGTTTGTCCTTGATTTAGTTTTTCTTCAGAAATCCAGGCGTTTAATCCATTAGAAGTAATAGCTTGTGCGGCTGCTTTAGCATTTAATAATCCCCATCCAAAAATTATATCAGGTCCAATATTTCCAGAATCGTCTGCGGTATGACAAGCCAACCCTTTTAAGGTAGCCGCTTTCATAAACTTAGTGGTTAAATTATTATAATGTTGTTGTAATAGTAATAAGGTACCAGCCACATTTGGTGATGACATCGAGGTTCCGGTTAATGAAACGGTTGAGGTATTACTAGTATGACTAGTTGATGTTAAGGCAGTTCCGTTACCTGTTAAATCTGGTTTTATTCTTCTGTCATCAGTTGGCCCTTGACTACTTGAACCATTAATTATTACCGGAGCCGTTAAATTTCCAGCTGTATTCACTGTAGCATCAAGACAATTTGCTATAACTAAATTATTTTTAGCCGTTTTATTTCCAGTTAGTTTGTCAATTCCAAAAGATATTGGTTCAGCATTATTTTGATCGTCTCCTGAATTACCTGCTGACGCCACCATTAAATAATAGGGCGCTAAGTAAGCAATTTCATCCCAATTTTTTGCATCGGAATCATAAGTACCAATATACCAAGCGGGTAAAGTTACATTTGAACTACTCGTAACAGGCACACCATAAGAATGATTTGAAATAAGCATCCCTCCCAAAATTTCATCTAGGACTTCTGTTTCATCATCTGTCCAATTAAAAGTTCTACCTGTGGCTTCATATGCCATTCCTCTATGTGCTAAATTTGTACTATTTGCCAAAACTGTACCGGTTACATGAGTAGCGTGTTGTGAATATGTTGTTCCACCACCATCATCTACTGAAACTACTCTACCACCAAAGTGATTGTGTTCCGCCCTAACTGTACCACCATCCCAAACTCTCGCTACCATCCCTTGTCCGTTTAGGTTAAGTCCTAAACTTCCACCGGTATTTAAGTGTACAGTTCTAGTAGATTTTGCTGCGGCTTGATTTTCAGTAGAAAAATAAATTGGGTAGCCATCTGGCGTTAGTTTCATTAATTGATGAAAATTCCCTTTATCATCTGTATAACTTAATGGAATATTATTTTCTAACGCATATTTATAAGCCTGAGTTCTTTCCTTTTCTTCTAAAATTTTGAATTCCTTTGATTTGTTTTTAATTAGTGCAACATCATAATCTTTAATGATATTCATAACATCTTTTTCAGATTGTGCAAATCCGAAAAAACTTGTACATACTAAGAATAGTATAAATAATTTATTTTTCATCTTATTTATTTTTAGGTAACTTTATAGTTTTGGTAAGCAAATATATTGATTAAAGTTTTAATAACAATATCATTATATTAAATTACCAAACTTTAACATTTTATCTAATCCATTAAATTATGTTTAACTAGGCTCTGATTACAAATTCGAAAAGAAATCATTTCCTTTGTCATCGGTAATGATAAAAGCCGGGAAATCTTTCACCGTTATTTTACGAATAGCTTCCATACCTAATTCTTCAAAATCAACAACTTCTACCGACAGGATGTTTTCTTTTGCTAATATAGCAGCAGGACCTCCAATTGAACCTAAATAGAAACCGCCGTATTTGTTACAAGCATTCATTACGTCTTTGCTTCGATTTCCTTTGGCTAGCATTATCATACTTCCACCAGCAGCTTGGAATTCGTCAACATAAACATCCATTCTTCCTGCGGTGGTAGGGCCAAAACTTCCTGAAGGCATGCCGTCTGGAGTTTTTGCCGGACCTGCGTAATATACCGGATGATTTTTGAAATAGTCTGGCATTGGTTTTCCAGCGTCTAATATTTCTTTTATTTTGGCGTGTGCAATATCGCGAGCCACAATCAAAGTTCCGTTTAATTTTAATCGGGTTTTGATTGGATATTTGGATAATTCGGCTAAAATTTCCGACATAGGTTTATTTAAATCTACCTCCACAGCTGGTTCTAAATGAGGGGCTGTTGCAGGTAAAAACTGACCTGGATTGGTCTCCAGTTGCTCTAAGAAAATTCCGTCTTTGGTGATTTTTCCTTTGATATTTCTATCTGCCGAACAAGAAACACCCATTCCAACAGGGCAAGATGCTGCGTGACGAGGTAAACGAATTACTCTTACATCGTGAGTTAAATATTTCCCTCCAAACTGGGCTCCAATTTGACTTTCTTGACAAATAATTTGTACTCTTTTTTCCCATTCTAAATCGCGGAACGCTTGACCCGACATGTTTCCAGATGTTGGTAAATTGTCAAAGTAACCTGCCGATGCTTTTTTGACTGTTGCTAAATTTGCTTCTGCTGAAGTTCCGCCAATTACGATAGCCAAATGGTAAGGTGGACAAGCCGCTGTTCCTAAATCCATAATGCGCTCACGAACAAATTCTTCTAAAGATTTGTCATTTAATAACGATTTTGTTTTTTGGTACAAAAACGTTTTGTTAGCTGAACCCCCACCTTTTGTTAAAAATAAAAATTCATAAGAATTTCCCTTTTTTGCATAAATATCAATTTGAGCTGGTAAGTTGGAACCTGAATTCTTTTCTTCAAACATCGAAATCGGAACAATTTGCGAATAACGAAGGTTTTTATTTTGGTACGTATTGTAAATTCCTTTAGATAACCATTCACCATCTTCAACACCTGTATACACGTTTTCACCTTTTTTTGCCACCACAATCGCAGTTCCTGTATCTTGGCATGAAGGCAATTGCCCTTCTACGGCTACAGCTGCATTTTGTAGTAAATTATACGCTACAAAACGGTCGTTGTCAGTGGCTTCTGGGTCTTCGATGATGTTTTTTAATTTTTGTAAATGAGCCGAACGCAACATAAACGAAACGTCGTCCATGGCTTCTTGCGCTAATAATTCTAATCCTTTAGGGTCCACCACTAAGATTTCTCTATCGCCAAGTTGCTCTATTTTTACAAAATCTGAAGTTAATTTTTTGTAGGTTGTATCGTCCTTTAAAATAGGATACGGGTCTTGATATAAAAAGTCCATTTGTTTGATTTTTGAAGCGTAAAGTTAAGGAATATTTTAAAAATCCCCTATTAGAGTTTCAAATTCTTAGAATCTTATTATTAGCTAAAAAACCAACTTGCCACAGCAATTGCAGCAATTACACAAATTAAATCTACTAATAGCATAATTCCTAAAGTGTATCGGGTGTTTTTTACATGAATGCTTCCAAAATAAACGGCAATAACATAAAAGGTAGTTTCTGCACTACATTGAAAAATAGCGCTCAATCTTCCGGTTAAGGAATCTACGCCAAAGGTATTCATCGCATCAATCATAAATCCTCTCGAACCACTGGAGCTGAAAGGACGCAACATAGCAACGGGTAAGGAATCTGTAATTTGTTTGCTTACACCAATATTTGAAAATATAAAAGAAATTCCATTACTCATAATTTCGAACAAGCCACTATTTCTAAAAAATGCCATGGCCACTAACATTCCCATTACATAAGGAAAAATAGTTACAACAGTAGTCAATCCGTTTTTGGCACCCGATACAAACGCGTCAAAAATTGTGGTTTTTTGCTCTACAAATTTCTTTTCTTTAGTAAAAGCATAAAGTAATGTTATTCCAATAATTGCAATTAACATTAAACCTGACAAATTAGAAGTAAAAAAGTTTTTTTCTATTAAATTTAATCCATTAACATAAAATAACAAGCCAGTAATTGCAGCAATTATAGTCATTAATCCAACGATTAAAGTAGCGCTCTTAAAATTTATTTTCTGTTTGACACCCACAATCAATAGGGCAGCAATGGTGCCTATAAATGAGGTGATGATGCAAGGCAACATAACATCTGCTGGATTTTCCGCATTGGCTGCTGCTCGATAGCCAATAATAGAAGTTGGAATTAACGTTAAACCTGCGGCATGTAAACACATAAACATAATTTGCGCATCGCTGGCTTTGTCTTTGTCTGGATTGAGTGTTTGAAGACTTTCCATAGCTTTTAATCCGAAAGGCGTAGCGGCAGAATCTAATCCCAGAAAATTAGCAGCAAAATTTAAAGTCATGTAGGAAACGGATTCGTGATTTTTAGGTACGGAAGGAAAAATTTGTGCGAAAAATGGACTCAGTTTTTTAGCTAATTTTTCGGATGCTCCAGAAATAATTAGCAATTCCATTAACCCACAAAAGAAAGCCAAATACGCCATAAGAGGCAGAACAATTTCAAATAAACTGGTTTTGCAAGTAGGCAATAAACCATCTGATTTTTGTGTGCCACTATATATTTTTACCGTTTGATTTTTATAAACGTATGTAGTATCTGGATTTAAGGTATCTCTATTGATAGTAAACGTTTTTTCTTCCGATTTTTGAATACTAACTTTAATAAAAGTAGGGATTTCTTTTAAAAACTTTTCCGAAATTAAAACTGGATCATCTTTTTTCCCATTTAACACATAATCTACGGAATAGGTGTTACTTGCAAATAAGCTTACTATAATAAATACTATAGAAGAAATAAAAATAGCCAACCAAAATCTACTTAATACCATATTGTATTTTTTTTGTAAATGTATGATTTTATAAGATAAAAAAAAACTAGTATTAACTTACCGTATGTAGTTATAACTTGTGCACTTTTGTTTAAAGTGTTTCCAAAATTTTAGGCGTAATGTTTGCATTCATTTTATCTGTATTTCTGTAATTTGCGATAATTAAATAGTACTTAGAAAAGTAGAGTATAAACTGATGATTAACATTTGGTTGTTTTTAGTTAATAAATTTACTTATAAGAGTAGTTGTTGAACTATCATGATTTTTGATATTTCCACTTTCTATTTCACTTAAAATAGAATTAGCCAATTGTTTTCCAAGTTCTACACCCCATTGGTCATAACTATAGATATTCCAAATAATGCCTTGTACAAAAATTTTGTGTTCATACATCGCTACTAATGCACCTAAACTTTCTGGAGTTAGTTTGTTAATTAATATGGTATTGGTTGGTTTGTTTCCTTCAAAAACTTTAAAAGGTATTAAATGTGCTACTTCAGCTTCTGTTTTACCTTGTGCTAAAAATTCAGAAAGTACTTGTTCACGAGATTTCCCTTTTAATAAGGCTTCTGTTTGCGCAAAAAAGTTAGACATTAATTTGTTATGATGATCTTTTTCGCCATAAAGTGGTTCAATAAAACCAATAAAATCTGTTGGAATTAGTTTGGTTCCTTGATGAATTAATTGAAAAAACGCATGTTGCGAATTGGTTCCTGGTTCGCCCCAAACAATTGTTCCAGTTTGGTAATTTACAGGTTTTCCATTTCTAGCAATAGATTTTCCGTTGCTTTCCATAATGCCTTGTTGTAAATAAGGCGCCAGTTTCTGTAAATACTGTGTATATGGAATTAATGCCTCTGTTTCGGCTCCAAAGAAATTATTATGCCAAATACTTAATAAGGCCAATACTACAGGAATGTTATTTTCAAAAGGCGTGTTTGCAAAATGTAGATCCATTTTATTTGCTCCTTTTAATAATTGGTTAAAATTTTCGTACCCAACAGCTAAACTTATAGTTAAACCAACGGCACTCCATAATGAAAATCTTCCGCCAACCCAATCCCACATAGGAAAAATATTTTCGGGAGCGATACCAAAGTTAGTTACGTTTTGCAAATTTGTAGAAACAGCCACAAAATGTTTGGCAATGTCTTTTTCAGTAGCCTGTTGCAAAAACCATTTTTTTACGGTTTCCGAATTGGTTAAGGTTTCCTGTGTAGTAAATGTTTTTGAAACGATTACAAATAAAGTAGTTTCTGGATTTAATTTTTTTAGTATTTCTTGTACATGGTCGCCATCTACATTAGAAATAAAGTGGGTATTTATATTATTTTTATAGAATTGAAGCGCTTCTACAATCATAGCAGGGCCTAAATCAGAACCGCCAATTCCAATATTTACTACATCGGTAAATGATTTTCCAGAATATCCTTTTGCCTCACCAGACACAATATAATTTGTAAAATCTTTTATTTTGTTTTTTGTAGAAAAAATTTCTGGCATTACATTTTGGCCTTCAAAAGTAACTATATCGCTTTCATTCGCCCGTAAAGCAGTATGTAGCACTGCTCTGTCTTCGGTTTCGTTTATTTTTTCTCCCGAAAAATACTTTGAAATAGCATCTGGCAACCCTACTTCATTAGCCAATTCAATTAACAACTCTATGGTTTCTTCCGTCCAATTATTTTTAGAAAAATCAACATAAAAATCATGCCACTCAATATTTAATTTTTCTGCTCTTTTCGCATCATTTTGAAACAAATCTTGTATAGATTGTTGTTCAATTTCTGAAAAGTGAGATTTTAATTTTTGCCAAGCTTTTGTTTCTGTTGGATTGATATGTTGTAATTTCATGATAAAATGGTTTATTCTTTAAATGTTTTTGAAGTGGTTTCGTCTAGTTCTTTTTTTAGCGGTGCAATTGTAGCTAAATATTTTGTTTTTTGTTTTTTTGTCATCGGCTCCGAAGTAGGCAATTTTAAGCGTAAAGGATCCACTTGTACCCCATTTTTCCAAAAACGGTAACACACATGCGGGCCAGTAGCTAAACCAGTACTGCCAACTTTTCCAATAATTTGTCCTTGTGTTACGGATTGCCCTCTACGAACTAAAATTTTTGACATGTGTAGGTATTGTGTGGCGTATTTTCCGTTATGTTTTACTTTTACAAAATTTCCGTTTCCAGAAGTATATCCCGTGGCTTCTACCACTCCCGAAGCGGTTGTTTTTATTGGTGTTCCGTGAGGTGCGGCATAATCTGTGCCATTATGAGCTTTCCAAGTAAATTGTACCGGATGAAATCTTCGAGCTGTAAATTTTGAGGTTAATTTGAAAAAGGATAAAGGCGCTTTTAAAAACATACTTTTGGCTCCCGAAGCTTTTTCGTCATAATATTCTACTTTTTTTTGATTCTCATTTAATTTATAAGGGAAAGCATATATTTTTTTTCCTTTATATTCAAAATAAGACGCCTCTACTTCGTCTACTCCTAAATATTCTCCGTTTTCAAAATATTTTTCTTTTATTGTTACGGCAAATTTATCTCCTTTTTTTAACTTGAAAAAGTCGATGGAATATTTATAAATTTGTGCTAATTCATTTGCTAAATCTGAGCTAACTCGTTTTCTAGACAAGGTTTCTGATAAAGATCCGTCTAACTCTGCCGCAATAGTTCTTCTTTTTATAATAGTAGGGCGTTTTTTTATTTCTACACGAATAGAATCTCTTAAATCCACCACTAAAAAGCTGGTTTTGTCTTGTACATAAACCAAAGCCTTTAAGTTTTTCTTGTTTTTTTTATCGGAAAAAGTAAAAAAAGCTTTACCTGCTCGGATGTTTTTTATATCGAAAGAGTCTTTGATTTTTTCAGTAACATCGAATGTTTTTATACTATCGGGTAAAGTGTAGGTTTCTAAAATAGTACTAAACGTATCACCAGATTGTAAGGTGTCTTCCACCACAGAAAAGTCATTAAAAGTAAATCCATATTTTTTAATTATTGGGACTTTTTTTGCAATTTTTTCTGCAGTTTTTTTGTCATTTACTTTATCTTGACAGGAAAACGTGAGTAATAATAAAGCGTATAATATATATTTCAAATCTTGTTTTTTAATTATTCTCCCCAGTTTTTTAATTCTTCATCGCTCCAAAGTTCTGGAAAAAAAATTCTTTTTTGGTATTTTGGTAGCATGTATTTTTTCCAATCACTTCCGCCGGTAGCTTCATGATTTCCGGGCACGCTTTCAATATATATTTTTGCCGCATTAAAATGTCCCATCACCCAAGTAATGTTTACAGTTTTGTCATAATGACGCATAGCGGCTATTAATTCTGGGTTTTTTTGATCGTTTTCTGGTAATTGTTTAAATTTTTGCCAAAGATTTATAGTATTATATTCTTCCATAAAAGACAAAAATTCTTTTTTATATTTTCGTTCAAATTCGCTTAACAAATATGATTTTTCTCCTGTTTGATGATCTTTACCTGCGGCTTGCCAATACAAATGTTCTAAAGCATGCGTGTAAGAAGTGTTCCTATCAATTGTGGCTCTAAAACGGAAATCTATTAAGTTAATCAAATCGGTAGATGCAAATTCAATCATTCTATATTGGGCACTTTGGAAGCCACTTGCAGGTGTTAAAGTGTTTCTAAATTTTAAATACTGCTCAGGTTCCATTCCTTCTTTCATAATGTCAAAAGAAGTGGTTAACATATCAAAATAGCGGCTAATTCTATTTAATCTTTCTGTAAAAAATGCGGTACTTGGTTTTTCATTATGGCACACTTGCTCCATTTCCCAAAGAATCATTTTAAATAGTAATTCATTTACTTGATGATACATTATAAACACCATTTCATCTGGTAGGGTAGAACGCTGAATTTGTAAATTTAAAAGCGCATCTGTTTGAATATAATCCCAATACGTTATTGGTTTTGCCCAAAGTAGTCCTTCTAAATGAGTTTCTGTTTTTTGATTTATTTTTTCGAACTTCTCATCTAATTGTTCGATTTTTTTCGAAATAGTATCTTGCAAAATAATAATTATTTAAAATTTATAGGATGTTTTAATCCTTTGTATTGATCAATATCTGCTTTTATAGAACCAACGGCTAAACTGGCCTTAACGCGTATTGGAATTTTATTATTGTCGTCTGATATCCATACGGTTAAACTCTCTTCTTCCTTAAAAACACGTCCTGCTTGAACTAATGGTTTAAAAATCATACAGTTTATTTCTCCAAATTTAGAGTTTATATTTTCTCTACCAACAAATTTTAGTTTAAATTTTGTAGTTTCATCGTCAAAAAACATATCTATTGTTATGGATTCACCTACAATTAATTTGTTAATTTTTGGATGGTTTCTTAAGTAATAAAAAGAAGAAACTATATCCTGAATGTTTTCAGGTACATGAAACGTTTTTTCTGTTTTGTTTTTATAGTCTTTTACTAAAACGGTATTGTTGTTTTGGTTGAAGTAGCCTTGTTGGTTTTTAGTATAGCCACCTTCGTTTATATTTCTAATAAACACATAAGGTTTGTTGGTTTCTTTATTGAAGTAACTTTCGTAGTTGTCCACTACTTTAAACATCATTTTTGTCATGCCAGTTGTGTAGCCTTTCCCAATAACATGGTGCATTTTTCTGCCATTTATTTCGGCATCTTTAACTTCTAAAGTCGCATATCCAGCATTTATTAGTCCGTAATGTATTCTTAATTTAAAGAATTCACCGATGGCGTAAGAATCTATTTCCTCAGTATCAAAAGAGTTTGAGAGTACAAACACTGTTAAAAGCAAAATTATTCTTTTCATTTTATAAGTTTTTCTTTGAAGAATGCAATTATTGTTCCAAAGTTACAAAAAACAAAAAACCCAGTCAAATGAATTAACTGAGTTTTTATGTTTTAACCAACCAAAAACTATAAATTATGAAAACTTATACGCAATATGAGTCTACTACCTCTCAACTGCTCTGCAAAGATATGTTAAGATTTTATATTTTATTTAAAAAAAAATTAACTTTAACACTTTTAAAAGAAAAAAACGCAAAAAAGTTGGTTAAAATTTAACAAAACAAAAAAATAATCTATTTTTTTTGTGTATTTGGCAATATTATTTTTAACTATTTGGTTTTTAATGATTTAAAATTGGTGTTTTTTATTAAACAAGCAGCTACAAACAGCTGCTTATTATTTTTATAAAGTTCCTCTTTTGGCTTGTTCTCTTTCAATTGATTCGAATAAGGCTTTAAAGTTACCAGCTCCAAAACCTTTGGCACCCATTCTTTGTATAACTTCAAAGAAAAGTGTAGGTCGGTCTTCAATTGGTTTGGTGAAAATTTGTAATAAGTAGCCTTCTTCATCCGCATCAATCATAATGCCTAATTTTTGAAGTTCGTGGATGTCTTCTTTAAATTTAGACATATGATCTTTCAATCTTTCTGGAATAGCATCATAATACGCTTGTGGCGGTGTGCTTAAAAATTCTATTCCTCGTGATCGCATATCAGCCACTGTTGAAATAATATCATCTGTTGCCACTGCTATATGTTGCACGCCTTCGCCTTCATAGAAATCTAAATATTCTTCAATTTGAGAACGTTTTTTTCCATTAGCCGGTTCGTTAATTGGAAATTTGATTCTTCCGTTTCCGTTACTCATTACTTTCGACATTAATGCTGAATATTCTGTAGTAATTTGTTTGTCGTCAAAAGATAGGAAATTTACAAATCCCATAACATCTTCAAACCATTTTACGGCTTCATTCATTCTGTTCCAACCGGTATTTCCAACCATGTGGTCAATAAATTTTAACCCAACAGGCGCTGGATTATAATCCGATTTCCATTCTTGATAACCTGGCATGAAAATTCCGTTGTAATTTTTTCGTTCTACAAATACAAATACGGTTTCTCCATAAGCACCATAAATTCCAGCACGAACTACTTCGCCATCTTCATCTTTTTCTAAAATAGGTTCAAAATATGGTTTTGCGCCACGTTTTGTAGTTTCTTCAAAAGATTTGCGAGCGTCTTCTACCCAAAGTGCAATGACTTTAACGCCATCTCCATGTTTTTTTACATGTTCTCCAATAGGTGAATTGCTGTTTAAAGCTGTAGTTAGTACTAAACGTATCTTATCTTGTTTTAAAACATAAGAGGCTCTGTCTTTAACTCCAGTTTCTAATCCAGCATAAGCTAATGACTGAAATCCAAAAGCAGTTTTGTAAAAATGGGCCGCTTGTTTGGCATTACCCACATAAAATTCTACGTAATCTGTTCCTAATAAAGGCAAGAAATCCTGTGCCCCTTCAAATATTTTTTCTAAGCCGTATTCGACTGATTTTAAATCGTTATTCATAATTTTTTTATTTAAATGGTAAAAAATTAATTACCTAAAAGTTGTGTTTTAATTTTATTCCACCCAAGATTTGTAGTATTTACCATCGTCTAATCCCATTGCGGCTTCTGTAACCATTAATGGACGAAATGTATCTACCATGACAGCTAATTCTTTTGTATCGGTATGACCAATACTTCTTTCCATAGCTCCTGGTGCCGGTCCGTGTGGAATTCCTTTTGGATGTAAAGTGATATGACCTTGTTCGATATTGTTTCTACTCATGAAATCTCCATCCACATAATACAACACTTCATCAGAATCAATATTACTATGGTTATATGGAGCAGGAATTGATTTTGGATGATAATCATACAATCGTGGTACGAATGAACAAACTACAAATGTTGCTGTTTCAAAAGTTTGATGAATTGGCGGGGGTAAATGTACACGACCTGTAATAGGTTCAAAATTATGAATTGAAAATCCGTATGGGAAATTATATCCGTCCCAACCAATAACATCAAATGGATGAGTGGCATAAACAACTTCGTGCATCATGCCTTCTTTTTTAATTTTGATTAAGAAATCCCCTTTTTCGTCATAGGTTTCTATTTCAGAAGGTAATTTAAAATCTCTTTCGCAAAATGGCGCATGTTCTAAATGCTGACCGGATTCGTTTTTATATCTTTTTGGGGTATAAAAAGGAGTGTAAGATTCCACATAAAATAAGCGGTTATCTTCTGAATGGAAATCAATTTGATATATCATTCCACGTGGAATAATTAAGTAATCTCCATATTCAAAATCTATATTTCCCATCATAGTTCTAAGTTTTCCAGAACCTTTATGGATAAATATCATTTCATCTGCATCTGCATTTTTATAAAAGTAACTGCGCAATGATTTTTTTGGCGCTGCTAGTCCGATAATGCAATCTTTATTGACAAGCATGTCTGTTCTGCTTTCTAAAAAATCGTCGGCTGGTTTTAATTCAAAACCTTTTAATAATAGCGATTTAATGTTTTTACCAATGGCTATTTTTGGTTCAACAGAATAAGATTTTGTAATCTCTTTAACTTGTGTTGGTCTTTGAACATGGTATAATAATGAAGAATGTCCATGAAATCCTTCAGTACCAAAAAGTTGTTCATAGTATAATCCGCCGTTTGGTTTTTCAAACTGAATGTGTCGTTTGTGGGGGAATTCTCCTAATTTATGATATATTGGCATTTCTTTAAGTTTAAAAGTTTATGAGTTTAAAAGTCTTTTACAACACTTTTTTTATTAAAACGAAAAGAAGTAGTCTCACTCAGGATTTCTCTTGATGAGGAATTTCAAATGGGCTAATAATTCGTTCCAACTTTCCATATTACAAATATCGGAAAAATATATTATAAAAAAAAACGACTTCATTGAAGTCGTTTTTAAATTATTTTCTTTCGTTATCTAATCTTTCAAATTCTTCAGGATTATTTAATTTAGCATGTTTTTTACTGTAAAAGAAATAAACAGCGATACCAATAATTCCCCAAACAATAAACGCGTACCAAGTTTCTTTTCTAACATAATACATTAAGAATAAATTAAAAGAAACGCCTAATGTACCTACTAGGTATAATGCAGGAGTTTTGTATGGTCTTTCTAATTCTGGTTTTTTATATCTCAATATCATTACTGCGATACAAACCATGGCAAATGCTAATAATGTTCCCATTGAGCACATTTCTGAAACTTTATCTATAGGAGTAAACGCAGCAACAATCGCAATAATTGCTCCAACTAAATAGGTGCTTTTATAAGGTGTTTTGAAATTTGTGTGTAAATCTTTAAAGAATGGAGGTAATAAACCGTCTTTTGCCATTCCTAAAAAGATACGTGTTTGTCCTAACATCATTACTAACATTACAGAAGTTAAACCTGCAGTTGCAGCTATTGTTATGATAAATACCGCCCATCCTAATCCATTTTCAGCAAATGCTGAAGCTACAGGAGCTGACTTATCAAGTATATCATATTTTACCATTCCTGTTAAAACTAAAGATACTAAGATATATAAAACAGTACAGATTAACAATGAAGCTACAATGGCAAATGGAACATCTTTTTTAGGATTGATTGCTTCACCTGCTTGCGTAGATACTGCATCAAAACCAATATAAGCAAAAAATACAATAGTTGCCGCTGTCATTACACCACCAAAACCGAAGTTTACTTTTTCTACTCCGTCAACTATTGTTGTTGTTTCAGCTGGGATGAATGGTTGCCAATTTGCAGTATCAATATAAAATGCTCCTACTATTATTACAAACAATACTACCGCAATTTTTATAATTACAATAATATTATTCGTTTTTGCTGCTTCTTTAATTCCTTTTACAAGAATCGAAGTAACAATCAAAGTAATGATTAAAGCGGGTAAATTTATTGCAAATGAAGGAGCCTCTAATCCCGCAGCAGTTGATTTTTCTGTAGCTGTAGCTAAATCATTACATAACCAAAGAGGTATATCTATATGAAATAAATGCAGCAATTTTACAAAATAACCGCTCCATGCAACCGCTACTGTTGTAGCACCCATCATATATTCTAAAATTAAATTCCATCCAATAAACCAAGCAAAAAGTTCTCCTACAGTACCATAGGCATAAGCATAAGCAGAGCCTTCAACGGGTAGTACTGAAGCAAATTCAGCATAACATAATGAAGCAAATAAACACCCAATTCCGGCTATTACAAAGGAAAGGGCTAAAGCAGGACCTGCATAATCATGCGCTGCAATTCCGGTTAAGGTAAAAATTCCTCCACCAATAATGGCACCTATACCTAATGAAGTTAATCCCCATTTAGTAAGTACTCTTTTTAAATCATTTTTTTTCATATCAGCTTCAAAGGCTGATACCGGTTTAACTCTCCAAATAGACATAAAGTAATAATTTTTAGTTGCTTCAAATATAGGATATTTTCAATTAAATAACCAAATCAAAAAAAATATTTAAAAAACGAATCCTAAATTCACCCAAAAAGCAGAAAAATGTGATTCAGGCGACCAATTATATTTTATTTCAATTGGGCCAATTAAGGTTTCTAACCCATAGCCCAAACCAAATCCAGTATAGGTAGGTTTGTTAAACCAGGTTTTTGTGGCTTTAAAAATAAAATCGCCCACAATTGAGGCGTTATACGTTAAATTGATATGATTTTTTTTATAAAATTCGTAATCAAAAGTTCCGCTACTTTTGATATATGAATTTCCGCTTATACTTAAAAAATCATATCCATAAAAAGGTCGAATATTTGTATTTTCTTTAAATCCAACCCCACCCAAAGCAAAATCAAAATAGGGTAAAGTAGAATAACCAATTTTAAATCCTAATTCGTTCTGAAATACAAATGATAAGTTATTTATTGGAGTTAATGCAATCCCTAAATCTGTTTTAGAAATGGAAAATTTTGAAAATTGATTGGTATAATCCGATGAACTAAAATAGTAATTAAAGTTACTCTTTAAATACCATCCTTTTTTCGGGAAATACTTATCATCAAAAGTATCATGATTAAGATAACCAACAAAAGATAAATAATTGCTATTTTCAATTGTTTTGCTTGCATCATATAAATTCTCTGATTTTAAAAACAAATTTTGTAATTCTAATCCACCACCAATATTAAATTTTCTTACAAAAACAGTTTGAAGAAAAACTTTAGTATTAATACTGGAATAATCTATATTTATTTTTTCAAAAGCATTTGTCAAATATTTTTGAATTCCAAAAGCTGAATTTACATTTCTATTGAATTTATTTAAGCTGGAGCTAATTCCAAAACTAAAATAATACCCATTGTCAATTAAGTAATTAAAATCGTATCTAAAATTATCTCCAAAAATTAAATCTAGTGAAACCATATCATTTTTTGAGATAATTTTTTTCTGGGTGATATTTATTAAAGCACCACTTTTATACAATTCATCATAATGAAGGGCAAATTTCAAAAAAGTATTTATTTTGTTTTCTCGTAAACTAATAAAAATGTCTTTTTCGTTAAATTGATATTTTACCGAACTAAAGTTTTGGGTGTTGCTTAAATTCTGAATGCCATTTTGAAAATCTTCAAAACTTATTTTTGTGTTGGGTTTAAATCGTAATTTTCCTAAAACATAGGCTCGAGTATAATTTTTTAGTTCTGTAAACGCAATATTTCCAATAAAAATGGAATCTTTAACAGGTTTTAATGCAGGTTTTTGATAGGTTTTATTTTCAAATTTTAGTAAATCTGATAAAAATTTTCTCGTAGCATATTCACCATTTTCAATGATTTTCTTTCCATTTTCGAAGGATAAAACGGTATATCCTTTTATTTCAGGTTTTATGTAAACGTTTGTAAGCTGGCGCTTATTTTTCATTTGGGATTGAGTACTGAAATTTGATATTTGACCAAAAATAGTTGTGATGCCTTGTAAGTCTTTTCTATCTTTTAATTCCTCTTGCACATCTACACCAATAATAAATTCTGCGCCTAATTCTTTAAGTTTTTCAACTGGATAATTATTTGTAACCCCGCCATCAATTAGTAATTTTCCTTCAATTTCTATTGGATAGAAAACACTCGGAATCGAGCTACTTGCTACTAATGCTTGCGGAAAAATACCTTTATTTAATACTACTTCTTCTCCGGTTTCAATATCTGTTGCCATACAGAAAAACGGAATAGGTAATTTTTTGAAATCTCTAATATTTCTTACATGATAAGTTAATTTAGATAAAAAATTATAATTATAAAACCCTTTTGAAAGCGCGTTTGGTGTTTCTAATTTTAATTTTTTAAAAGGCAGTGATAATGCATAAATATCATCATTTCTTTTATTAAAAAGTAATTTAGATTTTCTTGGGATATAATCTTGTACTAAATCGTCTATGTTTAACGTTTTAAAAATAGAATCTAATTGTTTGGCAGTATACCCAGAGGCGTAAAGTCCGCCAACTATAGCGCCCATACTAGTTCCTCCAATATAATCTACTTTTATTCCTAAAGAATCAATTACTTTTAAAACACCAATATGTGCCAATCCTTTAGCTCCTCCACCAGAAAGTACTAAACCAATTTTGGGTTTTTTGATACTGTCTTGTGCCATTGAGTTTAAAGGCAAAAGTAAAAAGGCAAAAGCAAAAAGTATATAAAAAGAAAATGTACCACGAAGGCGATATTCTATTTTCTTTATTCTATTCACTTTTTTCTTAAACATAAGTTATTCTTTTTTGTAAAAGTCGGAAATTTTTTTTGCTTTTGAAAGTCCAATTATCGAAGAAATTTCAGATTCTGTAGCTTCTTTTAGTCTTTTTACGCTTTTAAAGTGCGAAATTAAGGTGATCATTGTTTTTTCTCCAATGCCAGGAATACTTTCCACGGAAGAATTTAATGCTGATTTGCTTCTTTTGTCACGATGATGTGTAATTCCAAATCGGTGCGCTTCGTTTCGCAATTGTTGAATTATTTTTAGCGTTTCCGATTTTTTATCTAAATATAAAGGTATAGGATCGTCTGGATAAAACAATTCTTCTAATCGTTTCGCAATACCTATAATCGCAATTTTTCCTCTTAATCCTAAATCTTCTAAACTTTTTAGTGCAGAAGATAATTGCCCTTTTCCTCCATCAATAATAATAAGTTGAGGCAAAGATTCTTTTTCATCTAGTAATCTTTTATATCTTCTATATACCACTTCTTCCATCGAAGCGAAATCATTTGGCCCTTCTACGGTTCTGATGTTAAAATGTCTATAGTCTTTTTTGCTGGCTTTTCCATCTTTAAATACCACACAGGCTGATACAGGGTTTGTTCCTTGAATATTAGAATTATCAAAACATTCAATATGTCGAGGTGCTACAGAAAGGCGTAAATCTTTTTGCATTTGTGCCATAATCCGATTTGTGTGTCGGTCTGGATCTACAATTTTAATTTGTTTTAGTTGTTCTAATCTGTAATATTTTGCATTTCGTTCAGACAAGTTTAAAATCTCTTTTTTATCTCCTAATTTAGGAACAGTAACTCTAATTTTATCGCCTAAATCAATTTCAAAAGGGGCCACTATTTCTGTTGATGTTAAAAAGAAACGCGTTCTTATTTCTACAATTGCTAATTCTAATAATTCTTGATTGGTTTCGTCTAATTTTTTCTTTAATTCTAATGTGTGCGAACGAATAATAGCGCCATGCGAAATTTGTAAAAAATTCACATACGCCATGGTTTCATCTGAAATAATGGAAAACACATCAATATTGGTAATCTTGGGATTTATTATCGTTGATTTTGCTTGATAATTTTCTAAAACATCAATTTTATCTTTAATTTTTTGGGCTTCTTCAAACTTCATTTCTGAGGATAAAAGTTTCATATGATTTTTAAAATCTTTTAAACTTTCTTTAAAATTACCTTTTAAAATTTCTCGTATAGCCGTAATTTGTTTTTGATAATTTTCTTGCGTTTCGTAGCCTTCGCAGCCGCCTTTACAGTTTCCAATATGGTATTCTAAACAGACTTTATATTTCTCAGCCCTAATGTTTGCTACTGATAAATCAAAATTACAGGTTCTTAAAGGATATAATTCTCTAATTAATTCTAATAACGTATTCACGGTTTTAAAACTAGTGTAGGGACCAAAATATTCCGAGCCGTCTTTTATCATTTTTCGGGTAGTAAACACTCTTGGAAATGCTTCTTTTTTGATGCAAATCCATGGATACGTTTTGTCATCACGAAGTAGCACATTATATCTTGGCTGTAGCGTTTTAATAAGATTGTTTTCTAACAATAACGCATCGGTTTCTGTTGGAACAACAATATGTTTAATTGTAACAATTTTTTTTACAAGTACTGCTGTTTTATAATTCTCGTGGTTTTTTGTAAAATAGGATTGTACGCGTTTTTTTAAATTTTTTGCTTTTCCAACGTACAAAATCTTATTTTCTTTGTCATAATACTGGTAAACACCAGGATTTTCAGGTAAGGTTTGTATTTGTAGTTCGAGTGTTGTCATGTTTAGGTTGCAGTGTTCCGTTTTTAGTTTTCAGTAATTTGACTTGAAAAAGCCTTACAAAAATAACAAAAAACTATTGATTTAGCATGTACTAAATTTTTATTACTTTAGCCAAAAAGTATAACACGTGACGCACAAGGAAATTACTATTTTTAACGAAACTATTTTGCCAGGAAAAAGTAAAACCATTAATATGCAAATTGGAAAATTGCATACTATGACTGATTTACACATTCCAATTATTGTAGAAAGAAGCAAAAAAGAAGGTCCGGTAGTATTGTTAACTGCTGGTTTACATGGCGACGAGATTAACGGAACTGAAATTGTAAGGGAATTAATTGTAAAAAAAATTAATAAACCAAAACGAGGCACTATTATCTGTATTCCAGTAATTAATATATTTGGATTCGTCAATCAAACTAGAGAATTTCCTGATGGGAGAGATTTAAATCGTATTTTTCCTGGAAGCAAAACAGGTTCTTTAGCAAGCCAATTTGCGTATTATATATTAAAAGAAATTTTACCTCATATTGATTATGCTATAGATTTTCATGCAGGCGGTGCTCAAAGATTTAATGCACCACAAATACGAATTGTGCCAAATAATGAAGAATTAAAAACACTTTCAGATGTATTTGGCGCTCCTTTTACCTTATATTCTAATAATATTTCTGGTTCGTTTAGAAGTACATGTGATAAAATGAATGTAAAAATGTTATTATTTGAAGGAGGAAAATCTGTAGATATTAATAATGCAGTAACAAAAGAAGCTGTAGAAGGAACCAAACGATTTTTAATGCATTTTGGCATGCTTAAAAACAAACACGAAATTTTAAAACCGCACCAAACTATATATATTCAAAAGTCGGATTGGATTCGAGCTAATTTTTCTGGAATGTTTCATGGTTTAAAACAAATTGGTAGCTATGTAACAAAAGGCGAATTATTAGCTACTATTTCTGATCCTTTTGGGAAAGTGAGTCATAAACTAAAAGCACCACATGCTGGCTATTTAATAAATGTAAATGATGCCCCAATTGTATATCAAGGGGATGCCGTTTTTCATATTTCAAAAACCTTAGAAGATGAATAAGATAGCGCTGCGACAAAAGTATAGCGCATTAAGAGCTAATTTATCAGACCATGAAATAGATGAAATGTCTTTACAAATTGCCAATCAAATCATTTATTTAGATATTTGGCAACACAGTTTTTATCATCTTTTTTTACCGATTGAAACCAAAAAAGAAGTAAATACAGAATATATATTACAAGTTTTAGCTGGAAAAGATAAAAACATTGTGCTTTCTGTAAGTGATTTTTCAACTCTAGAAATGACCCATTTTCTCTTAACAGATGCAACCAAAATAAAGAAAAACAAATACAACATTCCTGAGCCAGTTGACGGTTTAGAAGTTCCTGTTTCTAAAATTAATGTGGTTTTTGTGCCTTTACTAGCTTTTGATAAAAAAGGCAATAGAGTAGGATATGGAAAAGGATTTTATGATCAGTTTTTGTCAAAATGCCAACCAGAAACCATAAAAATAGGTGTTTCTTTTTTTGAACCTGAAACACTAATTTCAGACACCTTATTATCTGATATTCAGTTAGATTATTGTGTAACACCTACTAAAGTTTACAATTTTTAATATAAACTTAAATTGGAATTCCATATAATTTATTATATTTGAAATAATTACTAAAAAAATACTATGTTACAATCTATTCATTCTACGTTAGCTTTTGCTGTTTTAGCCGTATTAGTTTTTGCTATTATCAATGCTTTTTTAGGGCTTTCAGCCAAAAGAAATTTTACTTCAAAAGACAGAAGTATTTCATTAATTGCGTTAATTTTTAGTCACATTCAGTTGCTCGTTGGAATTGTTCTTTGGGTTGAATCTCCAATTGGAAAAGCAGCTTTAAATCAAATGTCAAATTCGGCTATGCGCTTAACAGCCATGGAACATCCTTTAATTAATATCATTGCGATTGTTTTAATTACAATTGGTTGGAGCAAACATAAAAAAGAAGAAAGCAGTAACGGGAAGTTTAAAAAAATTGGTATTTTTTATGCTTTAGGATTACTGTTAATTTTATCAAGAATTCCTTGGACGAATTGGATGGCATAATTCCTGTCAAAGCAATAAAAATATAAAGAGAAGTAAGTGGAAATTTACTTCTTTTTTAATCTTATATTATATGAAGATGAAAAAATTTATATACATATTACCACTTTTAGTAGTGCTTTTTTTTCAAAAGGAAAATATAAAATCAAATTTTTCTCAAGAAAAACCAAAACTAAAAGTTACAGATACAGTAAAGAAAAAAGACAGCATAGCCAAACCTGTTGAAAAACTAGAAATGTATCACGAATCGGCACACGCTTCTTATTATGCTAATAAATTTAATGGCAGAAGAACCGCAAGTGGTACAAGATTTAATAACAATGACATGACTTGCGCGCACCGAAAACTTCCATTTGGCACAAGGTTAAAAGTTACAGGTGTAAAAACTAAAAAAGTAGTATACGTTACAGTTACCGATAGAGGACCGTTTCATAAAAACAGACATATTGATTTAACAAGAGCCGCATTTTGGAAAATTAGACCTTCAAATTATGGCGGACATATTGATGTAAATATTGAAATTGTAAAGAAATAATAAAAGCCTTTTACCAAGTAGTAAAAGGCTTTTTACTTAAATAAGCATTATAATATTTTTCATCACCAGTAACTTCTTCTGCAAGCCAATTTGGTTTTTCAAAAGGTTCATTGGCGTGGGAAAGTTCTATTTCAGCTACAATCAATCCTTTGTTTTCCCCTTCAAAAATATCTACTTCAAAAGTATGTTTTCCTCTAGGAATTAAATATCGGGTTTTATCAATTGCCCCTTTTTCGCACAATTTTAATAAAGCTTCCGCTTCGTGTAACGAAATTTCTTTTTCCCATTCAAAGCGAGTAGTTCCTGTTTCGTCGCCTTTGCCTTTAATGGTAATAAATCCTTTTTGGTCTTTAATTCTAATTCTAACCGTTCGTTCGGGTGTAGCATTTAAATAGCCTTGAGCAATTTTTTTAAATTGGGTAGCTTCCGTCACAAAATCTAAAGAATGAACTAAAAATTTTCTTTCTATTTCTTGCATAATTCTTAAAATATAAAGAATCAAAATTACAATATTTTAGCACATAAGTAATATAACTTTTTACTTAATGTTTTACTAGATTTTTTTGTAAAAATTTGTGTTCTATAAATTATATTTTTTTCAGTACTTTGTAAATAGTATGGAAGTTACACAACGAAAAATAATTCACATAGATATGGATGCGTTTTATGCCTCTGTAGAGCAATTGGACAATCCTGATTTAAAAGGAAAGCCAATTGCTGTGGGCGGAAGTGAAATTCGTGGTGTTGTTAGTGCGGCTAGTTATGAAGCTAGGAAATTTGGCGTAAGAAGCGCTATGAGCGGCGCACAAGCCACTAGATTATGTGCGGATTTAATTTTTGTAAAACCTAATTTTGAACGATATAAAGAAGTTTCTAAACAAATTAGAAACATATTTTATGAATATACAGATTTGGTAGAACCACTTTCCTTAGATGAAGCGTATTTAGACGTTACGGAAAATAAAAAAGGAAATCCAAGCGCGACATTAATTGCTAAAGAAATTCGACAAAAAATATTTGAAGCGACTGGTTTAACAGCTTCTGCAGGTATTTCTGTAAATAAATTTGTAGCTAAAATCGCAAGTGATTTCAATAAGCCAAACGGACAAAAAACAGTAAATCCCGATGAGGTAGCTGCATTTATTGAAGTGTTAGATGTGAAAAAATTCTACGGAATTGGAAAAGTTACCGCAGAAAAAATGTATCAATTAGGCATTTATACTGGAATAGATTTAAAAACCAAATCGTTAGAATATCTTGAAAAACATTTTGGTAACAGTGGAAAATCGTACTATAATTTATCTCGTGGGATAAGTTATAGTCAGGTAAAACCGAATAGAGAAATGAAATCGGTTGGCGCCGAACGTACCTTTAATAAAAATTTATCTTCTGAAATTTATATGGAAGAACGTTTAAAAAATATAGCAGAAGAAATTGAACGCCGTATAAAAAAATACAATATAGCAGGAAAAACCATTACTTTAAAAATAAAATATTCCGATTTTTCACAGCAAACTCGAAGTAAAACCTTGCAATATTTTATTTCCGATAAAAATCTAATTTTTGAAACCGCAAAAGAATTACTGTATCAAGAAAAATTGAAAAATTCTGTCCGATTATTAGGCATTTCATTAAATAATTTAAACACACATCAGAAAAAATTTGTGGTGTACCAATTGAAGTTTGAGTTTTAGATTATTGATAAATTTCGGTTTGCATCGAAACTCGAACCATATATTCAATTAGTTGTCCACTAGAAGAAACTCCTCTTCCGCCCATAGCTTTTCCATACGTTTCAAATTCATTTCTTTCGGTTGAATAGCGATCTTCATTAGCACTAGTGCTTGTTGACATATTTACTATTGAACCAGT
>Ga0164294_10000938_pt1 | contig 27574 bp, 22 predicted proteins | sample GEODES005metaG_FD_111479 | JGI IMG/M metagenome (GOLD analysis project Ga0164294, IMG submission 111479) | Oligotrophic lake water microbial communities from Sparkling Lake, Wisconsin, USA - GEODES005 metaG | ecosystem: Environmental > Aquatic > Freshwater > Lake | place: USA: Sparkling Lake...
CGATGGCGGTGGCGCCCTGCTCGTCGCGGATGAACTTGGACATGGTGTCTCCTGTGTCGTTCGAAGATGGAGCGCGGCGTCGCTTGCCGCGGCCCGCGTGTTGAGCTTGCACCGATTTCGGCGATGGCCGCAAGCGCCCTTTCGGCACGAGCTGGCCACGTCTCGGGGATGTTTGAGGTGCGGCCAACACTTTGGCGCGGAAAAAAATTTTTCAGCGAGCGGGGTCGGCTGGATCGTCGGAAGCGCGATCCGCGGGCGGTGCGGCGCCCCCATGGAGGGTCGACGCCAACAGAAACGCGCAGAGCACGCCGTTAGGGCGCGCTCTGCGTGGCGGTCGGAGCTGAGCTGGCGCGGTCAGTTGGTGGTGCTGACCGTACGGCCGATGCTGGAAAAGGTGTTCCGCAGCGCCGGACCGAGGGCGTTGAGGCCAACAATGATCACCACCGAGATCAGGGCGGCGATGAGGCCATACTCAATCGCCGTGGCGCCCGATTCTTCATGGATCCAGCGTTGCATCGGTTGTCTCCTCACTCGGACTTGGCCGGCCAAGTCTAGGACTCTTGTGGCACGCGGCTAGCGTAAGAAAATTTTTTTCCGCTGTCAAGGCGTGCGGGTATCACTTTCTGCAACAGTGTCTCGGCTGTGGCGCAAACAGTCGACGAGCCGCGCATGTCCGCTGTCGAGGGCGACGCCGATTCGTCCCTGCAACGCCGCCCACAGGACATCGCCCGCGGTGGCATCCTGCCAGTGCGTCCACCGCCCCGCGAGCTCGTCCCGGCTGCTGGGTGGGCGCGCGGCGAACAGCTCGATTGTGCTGCGCGGCGTGACGAGTGCATGTGCCCAGCCCTCTGCATCACCAGCGACTTCACAGATGGCCGCAAGGACGGCGACCCGGCGGGCGGCGTCGCTGCGATGCGGAAGAACGGGCGGCAGCGCGGCGTCGGGCTGCTCCAGTGCAGCGTGGATCGCGGCGAGCAGCGCGTCACCATGACTGCGCACAACGGGCTTCGGGGTCTTGCGGTTCGCGAGCAGGCCGGCGCGATCGGTGGGCCGTCGACGGGCCAAGTCGATGAGCGCTGCGTCCGACACCATGGCTTTGGCCGGAAGATCGGTTTCGCTCGCAGCGGTCTCCCGCCAACGGACCAGCGCGTCCAGCACCGCCGCACCGCGGGCGTCGAGGACGATCGCGGCGGGGATGCGCCGCCAATCGGGCGTCGGTTCCCCGGCGCCGTCGCGGGCTTCGCGGCAGGCGTCGAGGACGACGGGCCCGAAGCCCGCGTCCGCGGCCGCTTCGAACACAGCGTCCCACAGCGCGAGCAGGCTGGACACGTCGGCGGCGGCATAGCGCAGTTGCTCCTCGCTCAGCGGCCGGCGACTCCAGTCGGACAGCGTCTCGCCCTTGTCCACCGCGAGCCCGAGCCACCGCTCGGTGAGCTCGCCAAACGCGACGGGATACCGGTGTCCGGCAAATGCGGCCGCGATCTGCGTGTCCAGCACGCACTCGGGCAACCGACCGCAGAGCGGGGCGAGGAGGCGGAGGTCCTGGGCGCCTCCGTGGACCACCCAGTCGGGCTGGGCCAGCCCATCCAGGGCGGCGCCGAGGATCGGCGCGTCGAGCGGGTCCATGATCCAGGTCCGACCGTCTGGGGTCGCCACTTGAATGAGGTACAGCTGCGGGTGGTACCGACGCTCTGCGTGAAACTCGGTGTCGATGGCCACCCGTGGCGCGGCGGCGACGGCGCTGCGGAAGGCGCCGATCGTGTGCGTGTCGACCCAGATCACGGCGCGATCCCCTCGCGCAAGAACGGCGGGTTGCGGAAGTTGCAGCTTGGACAACCCGTGCGACGGCGGTGTTCATCGGGTTGTGGGTGCAGGCACCGCACACATTGGTAGCGCGCCTTGGATAGGGCCTTTCGTGTGACATCCGCCAGCGCGCGAATGAAGGCCGGTTCGAGGCCGAGGGCGGGTGCCCTGGCGAAATGCCGGATCCCCGACGTGTGGGCGAGCTCCGCGTATTCCACGTCGATCTCGTACTTCGTCTCGATGTGCTCGGAGACGAAGCTGATCGGCACGGCGCACACGCGGCTGACGCCGGCTCGGCCGAGCGCCCGCAGCGCCTGGTCCGTGCTCGGCTCCATCCAGCGGGCCGGGCCCACGCGGCTTTGCCAGGCCACCTGCCACGGATCGGTCCAACCGAGGTGCTCGATCACCCGGCGGACCGACGCGCGAACCTGGTCGGGGTAGGGATCGCCCCGGCGCGGATAGGAGACGGGGAGGCCATGGGGTGAAAACAGCAGGTGAATCGGTCCTTCACCCGGGGTCGCCGCGACGCCGGCGCGGATGGTGGCGGCGAGCGCTTCGATGTACTCGGGGTGGTCAAACCACGCGGGGACCCAGTGCACCGGTAGCTGCGACATGCCTTCGGCCTGCAGCGCTTCCCAGGCGAATTGGAAGGCGGCGCCCGTGGTGGCGAGGCTGTAGTGCGGAAAGAGGGGCAGCGCGACGATCCAGTCGCAGCGCCCCTTCAGCGAGCGCACCGCGTCCCGGAGGGTCGGGGCGGTAAACATCATGCCGCTCGCGATCGCGGCGGGCGCGTCGTCGCCGAGGGCCACCCGCAGGGCGTCGACCTGGCGATCGTGCGTCGGCACGATGTCGGACCACCCGATTCGCTCGTAGGCGGGCTGGATCCGGGCCGCTCGACGCCGGGCGAAGGCGGGCGCAACGAGCTGCTTGAGCGGCATCGGGCCCGGCAGCACGTCGAGCAGCAGCTCGGTGAGGAACGGAGTCAGTTCGCTGGCGTTCCGCGGTCCCCCGAAGTTGACGACGAGCAAGCCAGCCCGCTTCAGGTCCATCCGTGCTGAATCCACCATCCCTCCGCGGTGGCGCGGGCGCGCAGGGCGGGGTCGCCTCGCGGGCCGCGGTCCACCAGGAGCCGATATCGCGCAGCGGACAGCATCCACAGGTCCCCTTCGCTGTCTCCAGCGGCGAAGGTGGGGGGGCCGCCCGCGTGGTCGGTGAGGACTGACCGCTTTCCCTCGCGGAAGGTCGCCGGTTCGTTCAGGCGGGGGAGGTAGCGGCCATCCGCGGACAACGGGCTTTGCATGCCGAGCACGCGGTGGGGGTGGATGCCGTAGGTCTCCGCCAGTGGCTGGACGACGGCGGTGGGCGACGCCGTCACTACCCAGACGGACCATCCGTGGCGTTGGAGGGCCCAGATCAGCTCCCGGATCTCCGATCGGAAGGCGATGCGGCCGTCCGCCACCGCGCGCTCGGCGACGTCGAGGACGGCCGCGCGCACCTCGCGTTCGGTGCGGTCGCGGACGAGATCGATGGCCAGCTGGATGTAGGCGGCGCGCTTGTCCGCGGCACAGCCGGCTTCGTAGGCGTCCACCCGGCCGGTCGGCTGTGCGGCATCCAGCGCGGCGAGCCACGTTTCGGAGATGTCGCCGCGGATGCAGGTCTCATCCCAGTCAAATGCAGCAATTCCAGGCGCTTCCGAGGCAAGCATCGCCTCCAGGCCGGCGCGGATCGCGGGGTCCCAGCGGCCTGGGGTGAGGGAGGGGCGCGGCGCGCCGAAGCGGTCGCTCATCCGGTTTGCTCGTGAATCTGGGCGTCGAGGGCGGCCAGATCGCCGGACAACGACCCATGCTCTTCGGTGAGTCGGTCGGCTTCGGCGGAGAGCGCGGTGGCCAGCTCAACCAGCCGCTCCTGCACGCCCTCGATGTCCCACCACAGCGCGTCGGCGACCAGGGGGTCGGCGGGCGGGCGGATGGGGATCGCGGGTGGTGGCGGGACGGGGAGCTCGAGGCGCACCGGCGCCAGCACCTGCTGGACGCTCTCGACGACCGCGCGGGCCAGGTGAGCGGTTCGCCAGGCGAGCGCGCCGGTGGGGTCCGGGGTTGGGCGTTGGGCAAGGGCTTCCGCGATGCGGCGCGTGAAGGGTTCCAGCACCGCGCGAACGGGCCGGACCACGGCGAGTCGGTGTTCCACGGGCGCGAGGCGGTGTGCCACATCGTCTCGGCGGGCCCGCAGCGTGGCGAGCGCCTGGGCCGCGGCCGCCCAAGCGGGGGCTTCCAAGGCGTGGCGCTGCCGGTGCTGCAGCTCGTGCAGGGCGAGCGCGTGGGCCTCGGCGGCGCGTGCCAGCGGTCGGAGGGCGAGGCGAACCGCCTCGAGCTGCGATCGGCGGGCCTGCACGCGTTGTTCGGGTGGATCGCCGGCGCGGGGATTCGATGCACCGAGGTCGCACAGCGCGGGCCAGTGCTCGGCCACCTCGTCGACCAGTCTGGCGCCGGGGAGCGATTCGGGGAGCGCGTCCGGACGGTGGCGGAGCTGGTGAGCGAGGACGTCGAGGGCCACCACGGCGGATTCGGCGCGCGCGAGGTCCACACCGGCGCGACCGGCCTCGGCGGCCCGCTGGCGGGCGCTCTCGATCTCGTCTGCCAGCGGAAAGCGCATGCGGACCTCGGAGTGGGAGCATACCGCAGCCGGGCGAGGGCTGTCAGGTCATGTGCTCGAACACCAGGTAGTGGTCTCCGTCCATCCCGACGCGCCGATAGGTTTCGGCAGCGCTGGTGTTTCGTCGATCGACATACAGGCGAATCCCACCGGCGCCCGCAGCGGCCGCCCGCGCCTGCACCGCGTCGTAGAGCGCGCGAAACAGGCCGAGCTTGCGGTAGCGGGGAGAGACATAGACCGATTGGATCCACCACACTTCGCGGTCGCGCCAATCGCTCCACTCACGGGTCACCATCAACTGGGCGGCGGGCACGCCGTCCACGGTGGCGACCAGGTAGGTGGCGCCCACATCCCCGCGGAAGACGCGGGCGGTGCCTCGCCGGACGACCGCCGGATCGAGGGTCATCCCCTCGGTTTCGAGCGCCATTGCGGCGTTCCAGTCCGCGATGCGGTCGGACTCGTCGGCGGTCGCGTCGCGCACGGCGACCTGCACACAGCTCCGGGTGAGCGCGCGCTTGAGCACCTTCCCCATCGCGTTGCGCGGCAAGGCGTCCACGAACTGCCACCGGCGGGGCGTTTTGTAGGCGGACAGCCGCTCCCGCACCCAGGTGGTGAGCGCGTCCGCGTCCACCGGTGCTGTCCGTACCACCACCGCGGCGGGCACTTCGCCGAGGTCGGCGTCGGGCACGCCAACCACCGCCACCTCGCCCACCGCCGGATGGTCGAGCAGCGCCGACTCGATCTCGCGCGGGTAGACATTGTAGCCGCCCACCAACAGCAGCTCGCTCGCGCGCCCGGTGAGGAACACATAGCCCTCGGCGTCGCGATACCCGAGGTCGCCGGTCCGCATCCAGCCGTCGACCTTGGCTGCGGCGGTGGCCTCGGGGCGGTTCAGGTAGCCGGCGAAGACCGACGGGCTTCGGACGAACAGCTCGCCGATCGTCCCGGGCGGGCAGGTTGCACCGGTCGCGTCGCGGATCGCCACGGCCACACCGGGCAGCGGAAGGCCGACGCTTCCGGGCTTGCGCGGACCCTCGATCGGGTTCGAGAGGGCCATTCCGATTTCGGTCATGCCGTATCGCTCGACAATCTCGACGCCGAAGCGCGCGCGCATCGCGCTCCAGGTGGTCGCCGGGAGCGGGGCGGAGCCGCAGGTGACGAGCCGGAGGCCCTGCGCGTCGGTCGCGTCGCCGCCGCTGGCGGGGTCGGACGCCAGCCAGCGCGTGTAGAAGGTGGGGACGCCCATCAGCACGGTGATCCCTGCGCGATGGAGGGCGACCCGCGTCGCTTCGGGCGTGAACGCGGGCAGCCAGGCGGTGCGCGCGCCGGCCCACAGGGCGCCCAGCGCGCCGACGATCAGCCCGTGGACGTGGTGAGTCGGCAGCGCGTGCAGGAGCACATCGTCCGGGCGCCACCCCCATGCGGTGTGCAGCGACGACAGCGTGGCGCACACCTGCCGCCCGGTCGACAGCGCGCCCTTCGGTCGGCCGGTCGTGCCCGAGGTATAGCCGAGGTAGGCGGGGGCATCGGCGGCCGTCGGCGCCGGTGGAATCGGCGCCGTCCCCTCGACCGCCGCGGCGATGCGCAGCGCGTCTTCGGGCCAGGCACAGGCGGTCGGCCGGGCGTCCTCGAGGATCCAGCTTCGCTCATCCTGGGTGGCTCGGTCGTTGACGGGGAGCACGACGGCCCCGAGCCGCCAGGCGCCGAGCACCAGATCGAGGAAGAGCCAGCCCCGCTGCGTGGCGATGAGGACGGTGTCGCCCGGGCGAACGCCCTGCGCGGCCCACCACCCAGACGCGCGGGCAGCGGCGTGCGCCAGCGCGGCGAAGGTGCAGGTGGCGCCTGGGTGTCCGCGGTCGTCGAGCGCCACCCAGGCGACGCGTTCGGGGTCGACCCATCGAGCGGACAGTGCGGCCCAGAGGCCGGGATCGGTGTCGGTGTGCATGCCGTTGGGTTATCGCTGGAGGGCGACGGGGGGTAGCGTGGCGGTGGAGCCAGCCGAGTCGGCAACAAGACCGGTCCTGCCGTCCCGCTATGCGCTGGCCGACCAGCCGGCGTTGGGCGAAGGCGGGATGGGGCAGGTCTGGCTCGCCCGCGACACGGTCTTGGACGTGTGGGTCGCGCTGAAGCTCGTTCGGCCAGAGCTGGCATCAGACGAGCGCTTTTCGAAGCTGTTCTCGTTGGAGATCGGGCTGTCGGCGCGGCTGACCCACCCGCGACTGGTACCCATTCACGACTCGGGGCTGTTGCCGGACGGGACGCCCTACCTGGGCCTTGCCTACGCAGATGCCGGGAGTTTCGCGCAGTTTCGCGATGGCGAGCTGCAATGGGAGCCCTTGCTCGACCTGGTCTTCGAGCTGCTGGACGCGCTGGCGTTCTTGCATGCCCGTGGGGTGTTGCACCGCGACTTGAAGCCTGAAAACATCCTCTTGCACCGAGGAGAAGAGGGTCGTCTGCACGTGTGGCTCGCCGACCTCGGCCTCGCGGGGGCGGCGGACGACCTCGCGCGGCGGAAGGGCCGGCGGGAGGGGACGCCGGGCTTCATGGCACCGGAGCAGCGTCGGGGTGCCCCTCAGGAATACGGACCTTGGACCGACTTGTTCGCGCTGGGCGTGGTCCTGTGGGAGATCGTGACCGGCTCGCGTCCGTTCTCGGAGGAGGAGGGGGTCGAGCAGGGACTGGCGGCGTTCGACCCCCGTGGGCCGGTACCTTCGGATCTCGAGCGGGTCTTGCGCCAGCTCCTGTCCATCGATCCGCTGTCTCGCTACGACCTGGTCGCTGATCTTCGGGTGGAGCTCGCGCGCTTGGGTCCGGCCGAAGCGCAAACGGGTTCCTCGTTCTCGCGGTCCGTGAACGAAGCCTCACCCACGCGCGAGTCCGAAGCGTCCCGCTGGAACCGGCCTGCTCCGGTGGTCATGCCGGATGTCCCCCCGCTCCCGTCGGGGTTGGGCGCGCGGGCGCGTGCGTCCTTGCCGCTGTTCGCCCTCCGCGAGCTCCCGCTGGTCGCCCGGGACGACGCGCGCGCCGCCCTCTGGTCGGAGGCGCGCGCCGTGGCGGCAGACGGGCGTCCGCGGGTGGTGCTGCTGGTCGGCGAGGCGGGATCGGGCAAGACCAGCCTGGCGGCGTCGGTGTTGCGAGACCTGGAGGTGGGCGGTTGGTCGCAGTGGGTGGGCCTGACCTACCACCGACCGCCCGGACCGGATGATGGCTACGATGGCGCAGCACGGGCGTTGCTCCGACCCTGGAACGAGACGGCCGCATCGGCCCGCGCCAGGTGGACGCGTGCGCTCGCGCGCGAACGTTCGGAGGGCGCCGACGAGGTGGCCGCCGAGACGGAGCGCCTGGTCCGATGGGCCGGCCTCGGCGGGGAAGAGCCGGTCGCGGCTGGATATGGCCTGCGTACCGTCTATCGCTGGCTGGACGCACGGACGTGGCGATCGTTGGCCACGCTGTTCATCGACGATGCCCATGCGGCGGTCGAAGAAGGCGAGGGGTTGGCCATCGCCGACGCGGTGCTGGCGGGCCGCGAGGCGGAGGGGCGTCGGCCCTTGCTGGTCGTCTGCGCGTTGCGTTCGGAGGAGTTGGCCGCGTCTCCCCCGTTGGCCAGCCATGTGGCCGCGCTGGTCGCCGCAGGCGCGCGGCGCTTGGATGTCCCCCGGCTGGACCGGGAGGGGACGCGGGCGCTGCTGCACGAGGCCCTGACGCTGACACCGGGCCTGGTCGAACGGCTCGCGGAGCGGTGCGAAGGGAATCCGCTCTTTGCCAGACAGCTCTTGCTCGAGTGGTCGCAGCGCGGCTGGTTGGTGGACGAGGGGCGGCTGGTGTTCGGCCTGGCCCCCGGAGTCAACCCCGACGAGGCGCTGCCCCGCGACGCCGCGGGCCTCGTGGATGCGCGGGTGGCGCGCCTCGCCGAGGCATCGGGGGACGCCGTCGCCTTCGCCGATCTGGTGCATACGGCGGCCTTGGCGGGTCGCTCGCTTCCGCGCGACCTCCTCCTGGATGACCTGGCGCCGTCCGGGCTTCGCGAGTTCGCGCTCGGCTGCGGCCTGTGGGTCGCGGACGGCGAGACCGTCCGGTTCGACGGTGCGCTCCTCCACCAGGCGCTGGAGGTCGCCGCCGCGCGTCGGCCCGACCTCCAAGAGCTGCACGGGGGGCTGGTCGCGGCCTGGTCGGACTGGTCGCAGCGGGTGGCGACCCCGGCGGACGCCCCGATCGCGCGTCACGCGCTCGCCGCTGGTTGGCCCGATCGCGCGCTGCCGGCCCTGCGGGCTGCCGCGGTCGCGGCCTGGCGCCGCGGGCGCGCGCGCGAGCTGGAGGAGGTGGCCCGCCAGCTGGTCGGCGTGGCCCGCGGCCTCGGCGACGCGGGCGCCGAAGGCGTGGGCGCCCTGTGGTGGGGACGGGCGCTCGATGCGCAGGGGCGTCCGTTGGACGCGGCGGCGCAGCTCGCGATCGCGCGGGGCAGCCTCCCGTCTGGGGGGGAACAGGTCGAGGCCACGCTGGCGTGGTGCGAGGCGCAGCTGCGGGTGGGCGATCTCCGAGCGGCGCGCGGCGCGGCCTCCGAGGCGATGGAGCTGGCCAAGTCCCGCAAGGACCTGCGGCTGGAGGGCTTGGCGGTGTTGGCCCAGGCGGCCTGTGAGCAGGTCCAGCGCAATGTCGACGGCGCCGACTTGCTGTACACCCGGGCCGAGGCGCGGTTGGCGCAGGTGTCCGACGCGCGGGGCGTGGCGCTCGCGCTGCTGGGTCGCGCTGGGCTGTCGCGGCGCCGCGGTGACTGGGGCGAAGCAGAGGAGGGGTTTGACGAGGCCGCGGCGGCCTTTGTCGCCCTGGGGGATCCCCTCTCCGCGTGTCGCGCGCGCGCGGCCCGGGCGGAGGTCCTCGCCTGCACCGAACGCGCGGACGAGGCAGAGTCGGCGTTGCGTCTGGTGATCGCCGAGGCGGAAGACCTGGGCGCCATGGCCGTGGCGATGGAGGCGCGGTTGACCCTCGCCGATGTCCTGCGGCGCGGGGAGGGACCTTCGGGGCGGGCCGTGGGCCTCTACGAGGCCCAGCTCGCGTGGGCGGAGCGCCAGCGGTTGTCGGACGCGGTGGCTGCCGGCGCGCTCGGCGCCGCACACCTGGCGTTGGACGAGGGAGATCTCGCGTCTGCGCGCGCGCTGGAGGCGCGGGCGCGGGCAGGGTTGGCCCGCACGCCGTCGCACTTTCTGTGGGCGCCGGTGCAGCTGCTCACGGCGCGCCTGCGGGCGCACGACCGCGACGAGCGGGCCACCTTCCAGGCCTTGTGGTCGGCGTCCGAGCTGGGCCTCGGCGACCTCGTGCACCCCGATACGGCCCAAGGTCTCCACGATCTCGCGCGGCTGGCTCGGGGCCGGGGCTGGCCCAATGTGCTGAAAGTCGCTGGAAAGCTCGCGGTCTCTCAGTTCGAACGGCTCGGGGAGCGAGACACGGCGGCGGATGTGCAGGGCTGGCTGGCGGGGTGAACGGTGTGGTGGGCCTGGTTGTTCGCGTGCGCGCCTTCCGCGGCCGACCTCGCCTTCGTCCGAGGTGGGACGCTGGGGGTGCGGCCGGACGGGACCGCGGACGGCAGCCGCGTCGTCGAGCGGGACTGGCGCCCGGGTGAGCGGGTAGACGGGCGCCCGGCGCCCACGGTCGCGGACTGCGTACCCTTGTTCACGGTGGAGCTCGACCCCGTCGTCGCGCGCGGGGTGGCGGCGGGCGGGGACGCGCCGGAGGTCGCGCTGGCATTCTCGCCGGACGGGCGCTGGTTGGCCATCGGTTCGGCGACCGGATCCGTGCGCGTCGTCGACGCCTGGACCGGCGCGGAGCGGGCGCGGAGCCAGCTGGCCGAGGCTGCGGTGCGCCACCTGGTGTGGTCCCCAGACGGCGCGTGGCTGTGGGTGGGTGAGCGGTCACCGGACGCGTGGGTGCGTCGCTTCGCCGTCGACGGCCTGCGCGAGGTCGGCCAGTTCCGCGCTGCGGACGCCTTGGGTGGCGGGGTCTGGCCGTCATGGGACGATCCGTGGGGCATCTACGCGCTGCCGGCGATCACGGGCCTGATCGCCGAGGGCGACGGGGTGATCGCGGTGGGGGCGCGCGGCTGGTCGGTGGACGGACAGCGGCGCAATGCGTCGATGATCTGGCGGCTCGATGCCGAAGCGCGCGTCGCAGATGCTGCCTTCGCCGAGCCGATCGACGCCGTGCTGCCGGCGGTCGCATGGGATGGCGACCGGCTCGCCGTTGCCGTTCGGCGTTCGGCAGATGGCCCGCCCCAGGCGGCGGTGTCGACGTCGACGGCGCTCGTCTTCGACCGCCGGAGCCTCGACCTGCGTGGCCAGGTGGTGCTCCCGGCGTGGTCGGAGGCGTTTTCCCAGGTCTTCGTCGGTGAGGCCATCGCGATCGACCCCCGCGGGATCTGGTTGGGCACGGCGGATGGCCGGGTGGTGTTCGCGGACCCCGACACCGGCGCCATCCGCGCGGTGGAGACGCTCGGCGTTCCGCTCGACGCCACCGCCACGCCGCTGGCCGCCCCGGTCGGCTGGCTCGCGCCCTGGGGGGATGCCCTGGCGGTGGTGACCACCCGTGCCTTCGTCCCTGTGGGAACGAACCGCCCCGAAGCGCGCCCTGTCTCGCTTCATCCTGCGGAAAACAGCCTGTGGACGCTCAACCCCACCACCCTCGTCCCGCAGTGGCAGTGGCAGGGGCCGCACGCCCTGCAGGGGATGGCGGTGCGCGGCGGCACATTGGCGGTGGGGGCCGGTGGGCAAGAGGGCGATCGGCGGCGCGATCTCTTCGGTGCCTTGGTCTTCGATGCAGGGCGCGGGCCCGACGATCGGGTCGCCGCGAACTGCGGCGCTTCGGCGCCCCTCTTCTTCCGATTCGCCGTTGCGGACGATGGGCGAATCGCAGCCGCAGAAGTCCCGTTTCGCACCGAGGACGGGGTGTCCGGCGCCTACCGGGTTCGCGTATGGCGGTGATCCTGTGGGCGTGGGCCTGCGCGGCGCCTGCGCTGGAGCTGGAGGCGCAGCGGTCGCCGACCGGCGTCGAGGTGCGCGCCTCGCGGCCGGTGGCCGAGGTGGCGGCATGGGACGGAGCCGGCCGCCTCCTGCAGCGCCGCTGGCTCGATCCGCCCACCGACCGGGTGGCGTTGCAGGTACCGCCGGGCGCGGTCCGCGTGACGGCGCGCGCGGGCGACCGGACCGCGGACGCCCCGGTGTCGGGTGGCACCGACTGGGTGGTGGCGGTGTCGGCGCCGGCTGGCTCTGAGTGGCGATCCGCGACCGCGGACGCCTGGATCGCGCTCCCGGGGGCCGAGACGGTGTCGGTGGCGGTACGGGCATCTTCGCCGGTGCGGGCCGCGACCGTCACCTGGCCGGATGGCGAAGCGGCGGTCTTGGCACCCGCCCCCGGGCTGCCGGCCCAAGCGGCGCGGGCGGTCGCGCTCCCGGCCACCGTGCGAGTGGACGGCGCCATCCTCCGCCTGACGGGGCAGGCGCTCGCCCCGGGCGACCTCGCCGTGGACGACGTTGTCTACCCCGTGGACGCCGAGGGGCGCCCCCTGCCGGCCCACGCGGCCGATCGGGTGGTGCTGCCTCCGGCGTGGCGTCGGTCCTGGACCGATGGCGCGGACCGGGGGGCGCTGCGTCCACACGGGTGGGTGCGGGTGGGCGTGCGTTCGGCGCTCCCAGTGGCGGTCGATGTGCGCATCGACACCCGGGTCTGCCGCGACGGTGCGGAGGATCCTGCATTTCGGACGCCCGCTCCCGACGGCTCGCCGCTCGGCGCGGGGGCGGTGGCGCGCCTGGCCCCCGGTCAGCGAACGTCCCTGGTGCTGCCGGTCTATGTCGCGGACGATGCGCTCCCCGGTCCGCGCGAATGGACCGTGCGCGTGTCGCCGTTGTCGGGTGGACCGGCCTGGGTGACCGCGGCGCGGCGGTGGACCGTGGCGCCAGCGTCGGGCTGGGGGGCGCTCGGTGCGGCGGCCTTGGGGGCTGCCGGGGTGGCGGGTTGGTCCATGCTTCTCGCCCGCGGTCGTGCGTGGCTGGGACCACCCGGCCAAGCGGTCGCCATCGGAACCCTGGGTGCGCTCGGCCACGCGCTGGGGGCCGGCGCGCAGTTGGCCGGCGCGGGTGTCGCCGCTGTGCTCGGTCCCTTTGCGCCCTTCCTCACGGGGATCGCGGACGATGCCGTGCGTGCCGCCGTGTTGGCGACCCTGCTGACGTGGTACCCGCGACCTGGGGTGGTCGCCTGGTCCGTCGCGGTGGGGACGCTGACCCGGGCCGTGCTGCTGGGGGCCTTTCACCCGATTGACCTTGTCTTTCTGGGGGCGAGCGCCGCCCTCGGCGAGGGGTGTGCGCGCGCAGCGGGCCTGACCCGGCCGACCTGGTTGGGGGAAGCGCGCCGGTGGCAGTGGGCGCGGCTCTCGCTCGGGCTTGGGGTGGCCAACGCCCTCACCACCGCGGGAGGGCTCGCCCTCGGTGCGACGGTGTGGCGGCTGTATTACGCGCCGTCCTACGTGGTGGCGTTGGTCGCGCTGCCCGGGTTGTTGTATGTCGCCGTCGGCTGCTGGCTCGCCGTGCCATTGGCCGCATCCCTGCGCGAGGTGGCGCCGTGATCGCCGCGGTCGACGCAGGGGTGTGGCTGTCGGGAGCGCTCCAGGTCGGGCCTGTGTCCGTAGCGGTGGCGGCAGGCGAGCGGGTGCTGATCAGCGGCCCATCGGGGTGCGGAAAGACGACCTTGCTGCGGCGGCTCGCAGGCTTGGTCGATGGACCGGGCGCGGTGGTGGTCGCGACCGGGGTGCGGCGGGCCTTCGTCGCGCAGGAGATCGCCGACCAGATCCTCACCGCCACCGCGGCGGAGGAGGTGGGCGACGGTGCGCTACCGCCTGGCATCGCCGGCGACGCCGACCTCGCGGCCTGCTCGGGTGGGACCCTCCAGCGAGTGGTCCTCGCCGCCGCGCTGGCGGGAGACGGGCCCACGGTGCTGCTGTTGGACGAGCCGCTCGCGTGGCTGGACGAGCCCGCGGCCGCCGCGTTGCTCGCGGAGCTGACGGCGCGCGCTGCGGCTGGCGCAGCGGTGGTGATCGCCGAGCACCGCCTGGGTCCGTGTCGCGCGTGGGCGACGCGCGAGCTGCAGATGCGGGCGGGTCAGGTGGTCGCAGACGGTCCGCCAGGTGGGCCGGTCGAGGTCGAAGCGCCTCCGCTGCCCGATCCGGGTCCACCCAGCCTGCACTGGCAGTTGCCGGACGTCTGGCAGGGCGGCCGGCGCGCCCTCTGCGCGGCGACCTTCAGCCTGGGACCGCGGGAGCGGGTGGCGTTGCTCGGTCCGAATGGCGCGGGCAAGTCCACCTGGCTCGCCGCGATGGCGGGGCCGGCTGCGCGCCTCGTGCCCCAGGACCCGGATCTCACGCTGTTCTGTGCGACCGTGGCGGAAGAGCTGGCGGTCGGGGGAGCCCCGGGAGAGGCCGCCCTCGCGGCGGCACGCGGCCTGCCACCGGGCGCTTCGCCGCAGGCGTTGTCGCGCGGCCAACGCCTGCGGCTGGCAATTGCCGCGGTGCTCGCCACGGATCCGCCGACCCTCCTGCTCGACGAGCCGACCGCGGGCCAGGATCCGGCGTCTGCGGCTGCGCTGCTGGCGGCTCTCGGGGATCGGGCGGTGGTGTTCGCCACCCACGACCGCGCGCTCGCGCTCGCGGCTGCCCACCGCGCCCTCGTGTTGGTGGATGGAGCGGTGGTGTGGTCGGGACCGCCGGCGCTGCTGCCGCCGGTACCGGCCGCGCCCGCGCGCGCCCCGTCCCGCCCGGCGCGTGGCGATCCGCGGCGCGACGTGGCCTTGGTCCTCGCGATGGCGTGTTGGACCACCGTGGTCGACACGCCCGTCGCGCTCGGGGGGGCGGCGGCGGTGGCCGGCGCCGTCTGGTGGGCGTCGCGGCCGCGGTGGTGGCGGGCGGGGATCGGCATCGCCCTCGCGCTGAGCTGGTCGGCGATCCTGTCGCAAGCCCTCTTTTGTGCCGACCCCGCGCGCACGGTCGGGTGGCAGGTCGGCCCGGTGGTGCTGTGGGCCGAAGGGGCGCGTCACGGCGCGATCCAGGCGCTTCGGGGCCTGGCGTCCACCTTCGCCGGCCTCGCCCTCGTCGCGCGTCACCCGCCCAGCGCGGTCCTTGGCGGGCTCGCCTCCATGGGCCTGCCTGGGCCGGCGGCGCTGCTCGGTTCGGTCGCGCTGCGCGCCGTGCCGCAGGCCGCCCGGGAGGCGGCTGAGGTGGCGGCCGCCATGGATCAGCGTGGGCGGCCACTGGGCAGGTCGCCCCGTGCGCTCGTCGGCCTGCTGCGGCCGGTGCTCGCGCGTGCGCTGCGGCGCGCGCGCACCCTGGGCGACACCCTCACCGTCCGCGGGATCGATCCGGGGGCGCCCCCAGCCTTCCGCTTCGGTTCCTGGAACCTCCGCGATCGCGCGGTGGTGCTGGCCGCGGGCGCGGTGGTGCTGTTCGCTGCGGTCGCGCGCGTGCTTACGGCGGCCTACCTCGCCGAGTGGCTGGACGTGCCGGCGTTGCGCGGGCTGTATGCGTTCTCCCGCGCGTGGCTGGGATAGCGGTTCGCGTGGACGCGCCGTCGGTCGAAGTCGAGGTCGAGGGGGAGGTCGCCGTGCCCGCGGATCGACCCGGCACCGCGAGCTCGGTCGTCGTGGACGATCGCCTGCGCCCAAGTGCCGATCTCGGCGACGCGCTCCAGACCGTCCCCGGCTTGCACATTCGACGTCTGGGTGGGCTGGGCGCATTCACCACGGTCACCTTGCGCGGCGCGACGGCGCGGCAGGTGGAGCTGCAGCTCGACGGCATCCCGCTCAACCCCGACGGCGCGACCGCGGTGGACCTGTCGGAATGGCCGGTGTGGGCCTTCGAGCGGGTGGATGTGTGGCGGGGCATCGCGCCGATCGCCGCGGGGCCGGGCGGCGCCGGCGGTGTGATCAACCTTGTCACCGGCGACCGCGCGGCCGCCCAGGGCGCGGTCGCTGGCGGGAGCTTCGGGACCTCGACCGGGCGAATGCTGTGGTCGGGACCGTCTGGTCCGGCGAGGAAGTCGGACGGCCTGATCGCGCTCGACGCCTTTGCGACCGCCGGGGGCTTTCCGTACCTCGCGGACGGCGGAACCCCCTTCACCACCCTCGACGACCGGATCGCGTCGAGGGCAAACGCAGACAAGCGTCAGGTTTCGGCGCAGGCGCGGTGGCGGAGCCACGGCTGGACGGTCCTCGAGAGCGCCCTGGCGCGCGACGAGGGCGTGCCCGGCTTCACCACCGACATCACCACCGCCAGCCGCTACACGGTGTGGCGCGACCTCCTCGCCATTCGCCGCACCGGCGCCTGGGGCGGCGCCCGTTGGACGACCAGCGTGTGGGGGGTCGGTCGCGACGAGGCGCTCGCCGACCCACGCGACGAGATCGGCATCGGGGTGGAGCAGGTGCACGACCGGGCAGGGTCGGTGGGCGGGGTGGCGCAGCTGGCGGTGGCGCCGACCAGTGGCCTGCGGGCCGACGGCGTGGTCGACCTGCGCCTCGACGGCTGGGGTCGCGTGGGCGAGCCGGCGATGCGCGCGTCGCGGCGGGTTGCGCGAATCGGGGTGGGCGGGGCAGGATTCGGTCGCGGATGGAGCGTCGAGCCTGGCTTTTGGGCCCTTGCTTTTGACGACCGGCAGGGCGACGCCGTCGTGCCGCGGGTGTCGGCCTTGCCCCGGGTGGCTGCGCGTGTGCAGCTGGCGCCGCCGGTGTCCTTGCACGGCCAGCTGGGACGGTCGGTGCGCCCGCCGGATCTCGACGAGCTGTTCGGCGACCGCGGTGCGTGGGTCGGCAACCCTGACTTGCGCGCCGAACAGGCGTGGAGCGCCGATGTGGGCGCCGATGTGGCGGCGGACGCCTGGTCGCTGTCGGCGGTGGGGTTCTGGACCGAGGCGACCGATCGCATCGTCTTCGTGCAGAACGCCCAGCAGGTCGCCCAGCCGATCAACCTGGCGGCAGCCAGCCTCCGCGGCGTCGAGGTCGGCGCGGCGGTGGGCGCGCGGGGGCTGGACGCCTCGCTGGCCGCCACCTGGACCGACGCGGTGCAGCGAAGCGCGGCTCCGACCTACGACGGCAACCCGCTCCCCCGGGTCCCGGCCTGGGAGATCCAGTCGACGGTGTCGGGTGCGCGGGGACCCGTGCAGCTTGGCGGGACCAGCGCGTTCGTCGCCGGCACCTGGCTCGACAGCGCGGGCTTTCAGCAGGCGGGTCCGCGCTGGATTCTCGGGGCCTTTGGTCGGTTGACCCTCGGCCAATGGCAGGTCACCGCCGACATTCGGAATGTGGCGAACCGCATCGCCGAGGTCGGGCCGCGCGACCCCCTGGTCGACGACGGGTCGGTGGCGGTGCGTGCGATGACCGACTTTCTCGGATACCCCCTGCCGGGGAGGGTGGCGCTGGTGGGGCTGGTGTGGTCGCGCTGATCGCCGGGCTTCTGGCCTGTGCACCGACCGGGGCGCCCCCCGCGGCGTGTGCGCCCGCGGCCGGCGTGCTGTGCGTCACCAGCGACCTGGAGGTCGGCGCGCTCGCGGTCGCGGAAGAGACCGGTTGGCGCGATCGGCTGTCGTCCGCATGGCCCGACGCCATCCCGCGCTGGGTGGGCGACGAGGCGGTCGTGATCGGCCGCGGGCAGGCCGACGCGCTGCGCCGCTACACCGACGGCTGCTTCGCGGCGCCGGTGGCGGAGATCCCGCTCCCTGCCGGCACGAACGGCCACGATCTGGTCGCGGCGGCCGGGCGCTGGTTTGTGTCGGCCTATGAGCTCGACGGCCTGCTGGTGCTCGACCCGACCTCCGGACGCGAGGTGGGTCGCGTCGATCTCACCGACTGGGCCGATGCGGACGGCCGACCGGAGGCCGATCAGCTCGTGGTGGATGGCGATTGGGTCTATGTCGGCGTGCAAGCGCTGAACCGAGACGACGGGTGGCGGGCGGCCGGGGGGGCGGTGGTCGCCGTCGACGCCCACGCAGCAGCGCCCATCGATGCATGGTCGATCGGGCCAAATCCAAAGGTCTTCGACCATCCCTGGGAGACCGGCGCGTTGGTCGTCCTGACCGGGACCTACGAGCTCGTCCGCGACGGGGAGGGGGTGGATCCCGACGGTGCACTGGTCGTCCTTCAGCCTGAAACCGGCGTTCTGCGCACTGCGTTCACCGAAGCTGCCTTGGGCTTCGACCTGTCGGACTACGCCGAAGTGGACGGCGTGGGGGTGGTGGTGGGCGTGGACTTCGCGCTGGGAAGCGCGAGCCGCATCGGCTGCATCGACTGGGCGACCGAGACCTGGGTCGAGGGTCCGGCGATCGCGTCGTGGGTCTCGGATGTGGTCCCGGCCGAAGGGGGGGTCTGGCTGGCGGCGCGGTCGGGCTTGGTGCCGGACGCGCCCAGAGGGCTCGTGTGGCTCGACCCGTCCACCTGCGCCGTCGACGAGGACACCTGGACCGACCTGGCCCTTGAACCCTACGCGCTGGCGGCGCGGCCATGATCGGCCTGCTCGCCCTGTGGGCCTGCGCGGAACGGTGTCAGAGCGCGTGCACCGCCCTCGGGGACGAGGTAGCCGCTTGCGGGTGGGCGGACGCGGCGTGGACCGATCGGCGCGACTTCGACCGCTGGTGCGACGCGTGGGGCCTCGAAGCGCCACTCGTGGTGGACGGCGACGCGGGCGACTGGTGCGACCAGGTGGCTGACGAGGCGCGCGCGGGGGGCTGTGCGGCGTTGGTCTCCGGAGAATGGTCGGCGTGGCCGTAGGGTCGGTGGCGGGCGGCGAACCGGGATGGTAGGGTGCGGCATCGGAGGGTGCGGATGTCCAAGTGGGGTTGGGGTGTGGTCGCGGTCGCGGCGCTCGCGGGCTGTCAGCCGAAGAACACCTTTTCGGGGTCCGGCATCGACATCACCCAATTCTTCCCCTTTGACGGCGACGCCGTTCAGCACTGGGAGTTCATCAACCGCGACTCGGCGGTGTCCTACAAGCTGGTCGCCGACCAGTCGCCGGTCATCGAGGAGTCGCCGGACGGTCAGATCTACGCCGTGGATTGGACGGTCGAGTGTGTGTCGGCGGATCCCTACTGCGTGCCTGGGCTCGCGAAGACGGTGAAGTGGCGGGTGACCGAATCGCGCGGTGTGTTCCTGCACGGCGTGTCTGACGGCCTCGGCAACACGACGAACTTCACGCCGCCGATTCAGCTGGCGGAAGCCGAGATGAACACCGACGACACGGTGCAGACCGTGACCAACGGCGCCACCTTTACCGCCAGCTACCTCGGCTACGAGACCTGTCCGGTGCGGTGGGCAGTGGATTGGGGCGACGACTGCATCCACATCAACCTCGACGACGGCGACGGCAACCCCGACACGAACGGGCTCGTGACCGGAGACTACTGGGCGATCATCGGCTTCAATGTGGTCGCCGTGCAGAGCCAGTCGGACGCTGACGTCTGGGAGCTGTCGACCTTCGACTGCGTCGGAGACGATTGCTGAGCGCTGTCCAGCAGATGGCGTGGGTCGCCGCGATGCCCTAAGATCCCAGGGGCGCGCGGCGGTGGGTCGGCGCAGGGGGCGGGTCCATGGCGAACAACGGGATGCGGTCGCTCGGCTTGCCCGAGTCGGTGGTGGCAGCGGCGGAGCTCCAGCTGCACCGGTGGCGGACAGACGCCATCTTTTCCGCCTACCAACCGCAGATCGAAGCGTTGGTGGACGCGGGACGCTGGGATGTCCTGGCTGATGCGTTCCGGCAAGTGCTCCCGTTCGGGACGGGCGGGCGCCGCGGCGCGGTTGGGGTTGGTCCCAACCGCATGAACCTCTGGACGGTGGGGACCTCGGTCGAGGGGCATGTCCGCTGGTTGCGCGCGCGCTACCCCGGCCAGGCGTTGTCGGTGGTGATCGCGTCGGACACCCGGCGTTTCGACGACGCGGGCGGGGTGGGCATGCCGGGGGTGCCAAACCCGGTCCTCGGCCTGACCAGCGTGGACTTCGCGGTCCACGCGGCGCGGATCTACGCGCGCCACGGGGTGGTGGTGTGGCTCCCGGCGGCGGGGAGCTGGGTGTCGACGCCGGAGCTGTCCTTTGCGATCCGCCGGTTGGGGGCGACGGGTGGGCTCAACCTGTCGGCCTCGCATAACCCGCCCGACGACAATGGGGTGAAGGTCTACGACCACCGGGGGGCTCAGCTGGTGCCGCCCGACGATGAGGCGCTGCTCACCGAGGTCGCGCGGGTGGAGGACGCCCACGCCCTCGATGCGCAGGCCGCGGCGCCCTTCCTTCGCACGCTCCCGCCCGAGGTGCATGCCGACTATGTGCGCACGGTGGCAGCGCTGGCGATGCCTGGCGAGCGGCGTACGAAGGTGGTCTATACGCCGCTGCACGGCACGGGATGCGTCGACGCCATCCTGGCCGCGGCGGGGTTCGAGGTGGAGCGGCTCGCCGACCAGGCCACGCCTGACGGCGCCTTTCCGACCGTCCCCGGGCATCTGCCGAACCCGGAGCGCCCCGAGGCGTTGGCGCGGGCGATCGCGCGGGCCGAGGTCACCGGCGCGACCCTGGTCTTGGCCACCGATCCCGACGCCGACCGGATTGGCTGCGCCGTTCGCCGGCACGACGGGACCTGGCGCTTCCTCGACGGGAACCAGATCGCCGCGCTGGTCGTCTCAGTGGCTGCGCGTCCCGATGGCACCGGTCGTACCCCCCTCGTCATCAAGACAGAGGTGACCTCCACCCTGGTCGCGCGGGTGGCGGAGGCCGCGGGCGCCGACGTCGTCGGCGATCTGCTGGTCGGCTTCAAGTATGTGGCCGAGGCGTTGCGCGCGCTCGACGAAGAGGGAGGTTGGCGCGGACGTTCGCGCGAATCCCACCGGTTCGCGGCGGGCTGTGAGGAGTCCCACGGCGTCCTCGTGACCGAGGCCATCCGCGACAAGGACGCGGCGGGCGGCGGCTTGCTCCTCGCGTGCCTCGCGGACGAGGCCGCATCCCGCGGGGAGACGCTGTCGGAGGTGCTCGACGGCTGGGCCAAGCGCCTCGGACACGTCCGGACGACGCAGCTGAATGTGGCCTTTCCCGGTGCCACGGGACAAGCGCGGATGGTCGAGCGCATCGCGGCGTGGGCGGCCGATCCGCCCGCCACCCTGGGTGGACGTCCGGTCCTCGCGTGCTTGGACCACCGGGATCCGGCCGGGCGCTTTGGCCCCATCCGGTCGGCGTCGGACCGGGCGAGTCGAACGGTGCTGGCGCTTTCGCTCGGCGGGCTCGGTGACGAGGGCGCGCGCGTGATCCTGCGCCCCTCGGGGACTGAGCCGAAGCTCAAGGTCTACCTCGAGCAGTCCGGTGCCCCGGGTGCCGCCGACGACGGTGCAGCGGCCTGGGCGGCGCTCTGCGACGACGTCACCGCCCGTCTTCTCGGCTGAGGTCGCGGCGGTGGCGCTGCCAGAGCAGCGCCAGCATCGGGATCGCCATCGCCCCCAGGCCGCCCGAGACATCGCCGAGTCCGAGGCGCCGGCGGGCCTCGCCGGGCGGCGGCGCGCAGGAGCCGCAGTCGCTCGACGGCGGCTCGCGGGCGGTGATGGTGACGCTGTCTTCCGGCGAAGGCGGGCCGCCGTCGCTCACCGCCACGGTGACCACATAGACCCCGGCGACATCCGCGACAAACTGTGGGAGCGGGGAGGTCGGCACGGTGAGCGTCGCGGCGCTGCCGGCGGGGCGGGCGGTGAACTGCCAGTTGTAGGTGATGGGGTCGTTCTGGGGGTCGTAGCTGGAAGACCCGTTGAGCTGGACGGTGTCTCCGACGTCGACCGTCTGGTCGGGTCCCGCATTGGCGACGGGGCCGGAGTTGGCAGCTTCGCCCTGAATGGTGACGGTGTCCGTCACCTGGAATTCGCCGTCGGTGACCGTCAGGGAGACGACAAAGGGGCCTTCGCGGTCGACCCAGAAAGACGCGTTGGTCAGCGTCGCGTTCAGCAGCGTGCTGGTCGAACCGGCGGGGACGGATTGGAACGCCCAGCTGTAGGACAGCCCATCTCCATCGGGATCAAAGGATCCGCTCCCTTGCAGCTGGGCGATCGTCGCGACCGGTACGAGGCCGTCGGGCCCGGCGTCGGCGATGGGCGGTTGGTTGACGGGGGCGGTCGGCGCGGTGGGGCCCAGCGAGGCGGTGTCGGCGGTGTCGGCGTCTGCGTCGGCGTTGGTTCCGTCACCGGCCGGTGGCGGGGCGAATCCGGCGGAGCAGGCGGCGAGGGCAAGGCAGGCGACGGCGCGCGACATGGGTGACCCCGGGAGTCCGGAGTGTAGCCGAAGACGGCGGCCCAGTCGACGGTTCAGAGGACGGAGGCGTCGATTCGGCGGGGCCCTTGCTCGAGCGGGGCGTACAGGCTCACGCCGAGGGCGGGCCAGTTCCGATAGGTTCGCAGGTGGGCGAGGTACCAGGCGAGGTCGTGGTCGCGGCTCTCGCCGGGCTTCATCTTCGTCTCGTGGCGCACCGTGGGGCGATCGGCGGGGATGGTGAAGCCGACATGCGAGATCCAGATGGGTACCGAAGGGCGGTCGACGCGCACCGTGAGCACCAGGGTGCCGGGCGGAATGTGGTCGACGATGCGCAGCGCCTCCGCGATGGGGAGGACGTCGAGGGTCATGTCGCCGGTGGGAAGCTCGGCATCCGCGAGGTGAAACAGGCTGCGGCGACTCCAACCCGCCCAGGTGGCGGCGCTGACGGCCTTGTGCAGGGTGGTCACCTGGCCAAGATCGGCGGAGATCGGTCGAATCAGGCCCGCAGCCACATTGCCGGGCAGCCACTGCAGCTCCATGAAGTGGCGTCGGTGTGCATAGTCACGCGGACCGTCGCCGTAGCGCAGGGCGTTGCGGAGGCCGGCGGCGTGCTCCGGGTCGCCCGCCAGGGCCAGCGCCAGCACCTCCTCGAGGAAGGTCAGGCAGTCGAGCGCGTCGTAACGCGCGAGCGGATCGGGGTCCCATCCGGTCCCTTCGCCGAGCGGATCGAGCAGGTAAGGCAGGCCCAGCAGGGGCTCACTGACGGCCTTCATCCGCTGCGGAAGTGGCAGATTGCGGGCGTCAAGGGTAGCCTTTCGAACGGTGTCGGGGATCTGGCCGATCGACGGTTGCGGGAGCCGGTCCCAGGCGACGGGTTGCACTTCGTCTCCGTCGCTCGCCGAGGCGGCGCAGGCCAAGCCCAGCGCGACGATGGCGGCGGCGCGGCGACTCACAGGCCGAGGCGCGACCGGTAGCCGGCGGTCGACTCGAACAGCGCGTCGAGCGCCTGCTCGTCGACGAGCTCATCGGCGGCCGCGGACAGCGCGCGCTCCAAGAGGTCGGCGAGCGCCTGGACGATCAACAGGCGCTGCTCGCCTTCGGGGCGCGCAAACAAGGCGTCGAGCAGGTCGCCGTGCGGCAGGCGGCCGGTCTCGGTGGCCTGCACATCGCCGAGCAGGATCGCGTAGCGCCCGCTTCCCTCCATCAGGAGCTGGATCGCCTCGCGCCCGCGCCCCTTGCCCTCGGCGGCGTCGAAGGCGGCAACCACCGCGTCGAGGACCTGGTTGGCGACGTCGATCTTGGCAGCGGCCTCGTCCTCGTCGATGGTGGGCGCCCCGAAGCGCGACGCGGGCGCTTCATCTGCTTCGAGCGCGTCTTCTTCGGGCTGTTCGCTGTGGGCCTCCACCCGTTCCAATGCGGCCGTGTCGGTCTGGAATGCCCCGCTGTTGCCGCCTCCCCGTCCCGTGGCGTCGTGGTCCTCGAAGAAATCGAGCTCCTCTTCGGCGACCGCGTGGGCGGCGGTCAGGAAGCGCTGCACCCCCTCGGGGCTGGCGGTGGGCGCCGACAGGTCAGCGGCGCTGGGGGGCGCGTCGTCGTCGTCCGCGTTCAGGTCGACATCCGATGCCACGAGCTCCCGCGCCACCGGGGGGAGCAGGCGTGGGATGTCGCTCGTCGACGGCGCCGCGCTGGGCGTGGCGGGCCGCACGATCCGCATGGTGTCGTGCTCGGTGGCGTCGTCTGGCGCGAGCGGCTCATCGGGCTCGGGCTCGGGCTCGGGCGTGGGCGTGGTGCGGAGGACGCCGGCCGCGACGAGTACCGCAAGCCGCGCCCGCATCAGCCGCGGCTCGCCAGGGAGTTCGGCGAGGATCGAGCCGACGGTCGCTTCGGGCTGCAAGCGCGCGAGGATCCGAGACGCCAGGGCGTCTGGTGTCGCGCCGGCGCCGGCGAGGAGAGGCGCGGCGAGGTCGAGCGCTTCGGAGAGGTCCCATCGCTCGGCACACCGGAGTACGGTGGGCTCCGGGGGGGCCCGGTCGAAGTGCAGATTGTCGAGAAAGATCGCTGGAAGCTCGGTGAGCTCGGGTGCGTCACTGCATCCGACGAACTCGGTCAGGTTGGCTTCGAACCGCTCGTCGAGTGCCAGCTCGAAGGCGGCGCCGAAGCGCGCGTCGAGGAGGTCGCCAAAGATGCTCTGCCCAGTCACCAAGCGCTCTTTGAGCGTGGCCGCCTCGGCCGGCGACAGCCGTTCGCTCGCCGTCGCCCAGCGCAGCCACCGGGCCTCGTCCGTCGGCGAGGTGGCACCCATCAGCCGTCCCTTGTGGACGAAGACGTCGAGCTGGGCCGCGCCAGACCGAACCCGCAGGCGCGCCGTGCTGCGCTTCTGGAGGTGGTGGAGGAGGGCCGTGGTGGCCGGGCGTTGTCGGGCAGTCGACACGGGCGCTCTCGGATGAGAGTTGACGGTAGACGCTGCGGGACAGGCCGTCAACCCCCGCGCGCGACGGGTGGCCCCCTGGCCGTCAGGCCGCCTCCGCAAGCACTGCTGCGAGCGCATCTTTTGCTCTGGAAAGGCGACTCATAACGGTACCAAGCTCGATGTGGAGCGCTGCAGCGATCTCGCCGTAGGACAGATCCTGGAAGTAGCGGAGCTCCAAGACTTCGCGGTGCGGGGGGCTCAGCGCCGAGAGGGCGATCGCCACTTGGGCCGCCTGCTCACGCGCCTCCGCGTGGGCCAGGGGGTCTGGAACCGGTGCCCTGGGCGGATCGGCGAAGGGCACCAGGGCCGTCCGTCGACGGTGGTTGCGGACCCAGTTGAAGCAGAGGTTGCGCGTGACCCGGAACAGCCAGGCCCGGCGCTGAAAGGTCGGGTCGAAGAACCGCGGCTCGCGCAGCGCGCGGACGAACACCTCCTGTACCGCGTCGAAGGCGGCGTCCGGGTCCTTCAGGATGTGGAGCGCGTGTGCGTACAGCGGCAGGCGCCAGGTCCGGACGAGCACGTCGAGGTCGGTGGCGCGGTCTCGGCGCTGGCGGTCCGTCGACGGGGCGCGGGGGGGCAGCGTGTGCAGGACGAGGGCAGCCATCGGTTCTCCCAGGCGCGGCACGAGGGGCGCCGCTGGGAGAGGGGACGCGTGGGCGCAGCGTCCCTTCGATGGCGGTGGGTGCCGTGACCAACGGTGACGGCGAGCGATCAGTCCGTGACACCGGGGACGCGCACGCCGCGCGTGCGGGCGACCTCGACCGCGATTGGGTAGCCGGCGTCTACGTGGCGGATCACGCCCATGCCCGGATCGCTGGTGAGCACGCGGGACAGCCGGCGCGCGGCGGCCTCGGTTCCGTCGGCGACGATGACCATGCCCGCGTGGAGCGAATAGCCCATCCCGACCCCACCGCCGTGGTGAACGCTGATCCAGCTCGCGCCGTTCACGGCGTTGATGAGGGCGTTGAGGATCGGCCAGTCGGCGACGGCGTCGGAGCCGTCTGCCATCGCCTCCGTCTCCCGGTTGGGGCTGGCGACCGAGCCGCAATCGAGGTGGTCGCGACCGACGACGATGGGCGCCTTCACCTTGCCGGTGCGCACCAGCTCGTTGAACAGCAGCCCCGCGCGCTCCCGCTCGCCATAGCCGAGCCAGCAGATCCGGGCGGGGAGCCCTTGGAAGGCCACGCGCTCACGGGCGAGCCGGATCCAGTTCGCGAGGGCCTCGTCTTCCGGGAACAGGTCGAGCAGCGCCTGATCGGTGACCGCGATGTCGTCCGGATCGCCGGACAAGGCCACCCAGCGAAACGGTCCCTTGCCTTCGCAGAATAGCGGGCGGATGTAGGCAGGAACAAAGCCGGGAAAGGAGAACGCCCGCGTGCAGCCGGCTTCTTGGGCCCACGCGCGGATGTTGTTCCCGTAGTCGAAGACATGGCTGCCGGCGTCGCCGAAGGCCACCATGGCATCGACGTGGACGGCCATCGACGCCTTGGATCGACGGACGTAGGCCTCGGGGTCGCTCGTGCGCAGCGCGGCGGCGTCCGCGAGGCTCAGGCCGGCGGGGATGTAGCCGTGGAGCGGATCGTGGGCCGAGGTCTGGTCGGTGACCAGATCAGGCCGAAAGCCGCGCGCCAACAGGGCGGGGAGCACCTCGGCGCAGTTCCCGATCACGGCGATGGAGCGCGCGATTCCAGCAGCGGCCCAGGCCTCGACGCGGGCAACGGCCTCGCCGAGGTCGTCGGTGATCTCGTCGAGGTAGCGGGTCTCGACGCGGCGTTGGGCCCGCGCTCGGTCCACCTCCACGCACAAGCAGGCGGCGCCGGCCATCGTGGCCGCCAGGGGCTGCGCGCCGCCCATCCCCCCGAGGCCGCCGGTGAGCACCACCCGCCCCGTCAGGCTGGGGTTGCCAAAGTGGGTGCGGCCAGCTGCGACAAAGGTCTCGTAGGTTCCTTGGAGAATGCCCTGCGTTCCGATGTAGATCCACGAGCCGGCGGTCATCTGCCCGTACATCATCAGGCCGCGTCGTTCGAGGTCACCGAAGTGCTCCCAGGTCGCCCATTTTCCGACCAGGTTGCTGTTGGCGATCAGGATGCGCGGCGCGTCAGCGTGGCTCCGGAAGATGCCCACGGGCTTGCCGCTTTGGACCAGGAGGGTTTCGTCCTCCTCCAGCGACTGGAGAGAGGCGACGATCTGGTCGAACGCCTCCCAGGTCCGGGCGGCCTTGCCGGTTCCTCCGTACACCACGAGGTCCTGGGGGCGCTCTGCAACCTCGGGGTCGAGGTTGTTCATGAGCATGCGCAGCGCCGCCTCTTGCACCCACCCCTTGCAGCTGAGGGTGGCGCCGCGGGGCGCTCGGACAACGCGTGGACCGTGGAACGACATACCGACCTCGGGGAACCGACGAGGGCCCGGCGCGCCAGTCGCGCAGGGCCGTCGGAGCGGCCGTCTTACCACCGCGCGTCGGTCAGGTCACTCGCGCGAATGGTTGCGGTCTGCGAAGGTGGCGACAAACCGGGTCTCGGTGGGCAGCGCCTCGGCAGCGCAATCCTCCAGTCCGGCGAGGTACGCTTGGTACTCGGCTTCGGTCAGCTTGCCGAGCTTCACGCTGCGACGGACGATGCGGCTGTCGAAGAGGGTCTCGTTCTTGGGATCCACGTCGGACTCCAGCGTCGGAAAAGGTGAGTTCAGCCGGCTTCAGGCGGCAGTTCGTCGTCGACCAGCCCGGCCTTGGCTTGCCGGTGCAGCGGCTTCCACTGATCGTGGGCCACCACCTCGGAGTCGTCAATTTCGAAGTGGCCGGCAGCGATCTCGCGCAGGGCCGTGACGATCTCCTTGTTCTCGTCTTCATTGGAGACGAGGGAGTTCTGTCCCTTCAGAAGCTGCTTGGTGCGCTCGGCGGCCACCAGCACGAGGGAGAAGCGATTCGGGACGATGTCGAGGCAGTCCTCGACGGTGATACGCGCCATGCGGAAGCGACCCTCCGATCGTCAGCGGCGGTTAACGCCGTTTCGGGGGGGGGGCAAGCGGAACGCGGAAGCGATCGCGGAAAAAGCGGCGTCGGTCTGGGATGTGCGAGGCCGCGATCGGCTGGCGGTGCGGTGGCCGCGTCGACCGCTTGACGCCGCCGGGCACGGTGCCTACCCGTTGGGCGCCCCGAGGGATGTGGGGATGGATGGCGGGCTGCGGTCCGCCGACACCCCCGCGTCTCCCCGGGATTGTCCTTGCGCTGGGCGCGGTCGTTCCCTGGCTGTGCGTTTGGCGTGTTCGTCACCTGGAATCGTGCATCTTCTGGAGGTCTTTCATGCAGGTCCGTCCGCTTTACGACCGCATTCTCGTCAAGCGCGTCGAAGAGGAGACCCGCTC
>Ga0164294_10000939_pt1 | contig 27572 bp, 25 predicted proteins | sample GEODES005metaG_FD_111479 | JGI IMG/M metagenome (GOLD analysis project Ga0164294, IMG submission 111479) | Oligotrophic lake water microbial communities from Sparkling Lake, Wisconsin, USA - GEODES005 metaG | ecosystem: Environmental > Aquatic > Freshwater > Lake | place: USA: Sparkling Lake...
CCTTGCTGGTAACACCGAGTTCCTTCGCTAACTCGTGTACGCGAGCCTTGCCTGCCACTACATCTCCATCTCTAGAGGCGACAGCGGTGGGTAGGCCGCGCCTCGGGTTTAGCTACGACGCATGGTCATCGTCGGGTCTTCACGGTGTGCTCATGTCTTTCTCATACCTGTTTCTCTTGCCGAGTGGGCGAGCATCGCGAAATGCTCGTCCAACGCGGATGTGTCCGGTGAACCGGTGATGCGCAACGCTCGAGCGAAGGCGTGCCGCCGGATCGCTGCCTCAAGGCACCGATCAACGGGGTGCAGCCAGGCACCCCGGCCCGGGCAGAAACCTGATGTATCGACGGTGACGGCGGATTGACCGTTTTCCGTCGATACGGCCACTACTCGGAGCAATTCGACAGCCAACTCTCGCTCCCGGCAACCGATACACGTCCGTACCGGACCTCCGGTGGACGTCTCAGCGGCCGGTTTCTCGCGCTGGATCACGGTTCACTCTACCGTTACCGCAGCTGAGAACAGAACCAGCCTTAGTCGCGGGGTCCAGGGGTCGTCTGGCGGGGGTGCATCGCCACACACCGAAGGCAGACCTGGCACGCTGTCTCCCATGGCACCGTCTCCCGCGGCACCGCCTCCCATGTCATCCCCGGTGGCACTTCCAGCCATCGTGCCGATGCCGCCACTGGCCGCCGGTATCGGGTTGCCCTGGGACGTTGCCGTCGCCGACCCGGTTGCCGCCCTGTCCGGCGCGCGCACTGAGTTCGGCGACACCTTCGTCGTGGACAGCGGCGAGGATCGCTACCTATTCACCTTCTCGCCGCGTGGCGTCGAGTCGTTCTACGCCCTGCCCGAGGAACTCGCGAGCAAGGGCCTGGCCGATTACCGGATGCTGCGCCGCAAACTCCCCGATGAGATCTTCGCGGGCCGACGCACATTGCCGTCGCAGCTGTTCCGGCGCGACGACGTCGCCGCCTACCTGACCAACCTGTCACGCGCACTGGATGTGTCCGGCGACGAACTCGGATCCAGCGGCAGCACCGAGGTGTTCGCCCTGACCCGCAGGCTCGCCCACCGCATGGGCCTGGCGTCCTGGGCCGGACCCGGTTGCGCGGACGGCCCGCGCTTCGAGCGCCTCATCACGGCCCTCGACGAACTCGATGGCTCTGCGGCATTCGTCCATCCCGATGCGATGAAACTCGTGGCCGCCGACGGTAAAGCCGCCGAACGGGCCGCACTTGACGAGATCGTCGCGGTGATCGGCGAGGTGATCGACGAACCAGCCCCCGACCATCCGCTGTTCACCCGCATCGTCGACGCATGGGCCGGCGAACCTGCTGCCGATCGCCGACGGGGTGTTGCGCTCGACGTGGCGCTGATCCATATCGCGTCGATGTCGAATCTCGCGGCCGCACTCGGTTGGGTGCTGGTCGACCTGATCGGTCACCCTGCCGAATGCGCTCGGGTGGCGGCCGGCGACGTGGCGCTGGCCGAGCAGTGCGCGCTGGAATCGACCCGACTGGCCCAACGCTCGATCATGCCGCGATACGTGCTGGCCGATCTGGATTTCGACGTCGAGGATGTGACCTTTTCCGTCGCGCCGGGCACCACCATCGCCACGCTGCTACCGCTGACCAACACCAGTGCCGGACCCGGTCTGGAGCACTGGGATCCGCGGCGCTGGAATCGCCACCGTCTCGTCGAGCCGTCCGATCTGGCATCGGTGCAATTGGTTACATCCTTCGGCCACGGTAGGCATAGCTGCCCGGCGCAACCGTTCTCGCTAGCCGCGATGGCAATGACCGCGACGCATGTGTTCGGCGCCTACGAGCTGACGCCCCGCTGGGATACCGCGCCGATGGCACTGCCGGGACAGATCGGCGGCGTCGCCCGAGCGGCCGGAGCCACTCCGGTCAGCTATCGCCGTCGCTGACGGACTGGGCTACTGCGGCGCGCCCTCCGGTGCGCCGGCCTCCGGGTCGGGGGCGTCGCTGCGGATGTCGATGCGCCAGCCGGTCAGCCGGGCGGCCAGCCGGGCGTTCTGCCCTTCCTTGCCGATGGCCAGCGACAGCTGGAAATCGGGCACGGTCACCCGAGCCGAACGGGTGGCGGCGTCGACCACCTCGACCGACACCACCTTGGACGGTGAGAGCGCATTGGCCACGAATTGGGCCGGATCCTCGTCGAAGTCGATGATGTCGATCTTCTCGCCGGACAACTCGCTCATCACATTGCGCACCCGCTGGCCCATCGGGCCGATGCAGGCGCCCTTGGCATTAAGCCCGGCCACCTTGGATCGCACCGCAATCTTGGAGCGGTGCCCGGCCTCGCGGGCCACCGCGACGATCTCCACCGACCCGTCGGCGATCTCCGGAACCTCCAGGGAAAACAGCTTGCGCACCAGATTGGGGTGGGTCCGCGACAGCTCGATACGGGGTTCGCGAGTGCCGCGGGTCACGCCGACCACATAGCAGCGCAGCCGCTCACCGTGCTCATAGCTCTCGCCGGGCACCTGTTCGGCGGCCCGGATCATGCCGTCGGAGCCCTTGGCCTCGCTGCCGATCCGAACGACGATGTTGCCGCGAGCGTTCTCACGCCCATCCTTCTGCACCATCCCGGCGACGATGTCACCCTCGCGGGCGGAGAATTCGCCGTAGACCCGTTCGTTCTCGGCGTCGCGGAAGCGTTGCAGCATCACCTGGCGGGCGGTGGTCGCGGCGACCCGGCCGAATCCCTCGGGGGTGTCGTCCCATTCGCTGATGAGGTTGCCCTCATCGTCGGTCTCGCGGGCCATCACCTGTACCTCGCCGCTCTTGCGGTCGATCTCGATCCGGGCGTCGGCCTGATGACCCTCGGTATGTCGATATGCGGTCAGCAGCGCGGTTTTGATGGTCTCGAGCAATTCATCCAACGAGATGCCCCGGTCGATCTCGATCGAGTGCAGCGCGGTCATATCGATATTCATGCGTCAGCCTCCGTTACGGTCCCATCGACCAGCTCAAGTTCTTTGGCATTCGGAGGTGAGAAATCAACCTGGACAACGGCTTTGCGAATTTCCGCCAGCGGAATACGGCGGACCGTCCACCCGCCACCGGCCCGCACCACCAGATCGGCCACACCGTCGGCGGTAGCACCGAGGCGGCCGGTGACGGTGCTGCCATCAGCCAGATCCAATTCGACTTTGCGCCGACGAGCCCGCTGGAAATGCTTTTCGGCGGTCAGCGGCCGGTCAACGCCGGGTGAGCTGACCTCCAGGTCGTAGGCGATATCGCCGGTGTCAACGGCGTCCAGCACTGCAGAGGCTGATCGCGACAACTCGGCGACGCCATCAAGATCCAGCGGACGGTCGCCGTCGGCGGTGATGCGGATGCGCGGCGGGCGGGATCCGGTGTCGATCGACACGTCCTCGATCTCGTATCCGGCGCGCGCGAACTCACCATTGAGTAGCTCGATCACCCGCTCTGGCGAGGGCAATCCCGCGGACCGGTCAGTCACGACGAGCTCCTCATCTTGAATTGTGCTGAAAACTGCTGCCGTGGATACGGCTCACACGAGCCGGTTACCAACGATACGCCAGCAATAGCGAGGGCAATGGCAGGATGTTGCCCGTGCCCAGCCACGATCCAGGCCCCGATCCAGGCGACATGCCCGCGCTGAGCCGGCGCCGGGTGCTCCTCGGCGGTGGGCGCGGCCTGCTGGCGCTCGCGCTCGTCGGGACCGCCGCCGCCGCATGCGGTTCGTCCGGCCCGCCCGAGCCCGACCCGCTGGAGGCTGAGTTGGCAGCGGCCCGCGCCGACAGCGAACTGGCTGCCGCGGCGGCCAAGGTCGGCCCGCCCGCGCTGGCACCGGCGCTGATCGAGGTCTCCGCCGAGCGGGCCCGCCACGCGACCGCACTCATCGAAGAGTTGTCGCGGGCGGCCGGCAAACCGACGCCGACGCCGGGGGCGGAGACCACCCCGGCGAGCGCGACCGCTCAGTCGACTCCGCCGGCTCCCCCGCCGCGGCTGCAGGATGTGGTCGCTGCGCTGCGGCGATCCGGTGAGAACGCGGCCAAGCTGGCGCCGACGTTGTCGGGCTACCGGGCTGGGCTGCTGGGCTCGATCGCCGCCGCCTGCACGACTGCCTGGACCGTGGGATTGTCACCTGCTGAGGGGCCCCGATGACTTCACCTAATCAACCGCCGGACACTGACCAACCGACACCGGATCCGGACCGGCCGGAGGACGCCGACCAGGCCGCGCTGTTCGACGCCCTCGCCACCGAGCACGGCGCCATCTACGGCTACGGCATCGTGTCGGCGCACGTTATGCCGGAGCAGAACGAGCTGGTGTCCCAGGCGCTGCTGGAACATCGCGAGCGCCGTGAGGCGGCCATCGCGATGCTGACCGAACGGTCGGTGAAGGTGCCGCTGCCGGCAGCCGGCTACCAACTGCCGATGGCGGTCACCAAATCGACTGAGGCCGCCAAATTCGCGATCCAGATGGAGAGCGACTGCGCAGTGGCCTGGCGGGCGGTCATGGAGCAGGCCAACTCCGAGCAGGATCGTGCCTTCGGACTCACGGCGCTGACCCAGTGTGCGGTGACGGCGGCCCGCTGGCGACAGGTGCTGGGTGCCTGGCCTGTGATCGCGGCCTTCCCCGGCGGCAACGAGTAACGCGCCGCACGCTGAGACGCCCCGCGGGCTCACGAGTGTGAAGCTGTTGCGAGAAATCGCTCCGGAACTCGCAGAGGATTCACACTCGCGATCAGTGCGCCAGCAGCGCGGCGACATCGGTGACCGCATCGCCGATGGCGATATCGCGGGTCTCACCGGTGAACCGGTTGCGCAGTTCGACGGTGCCGTCGGCCCAGCCGCGACCCACGACGACGATCCAGGGCATACCGAGCAGTTCGGCGTCCTTGAACTTCACCCCCGGTGAGACCGTCCGGTCATCGAGCAGCACCTCGAAGCCCAGGCGATCGAGTCCGGCGGCGAGTTCCTCGGCGCCGGTGCGCGCCTCGGCGTCCTTGTTGGCGATCACGACGTGCACATCGAACGGCGACACCGCTGCTGGCCAGCGCAACCCGAGTTCATCGTGCTGCTGCTCGGCGATCACCGCGACCAGTCGCGACACCCCGACACCGTAGGAGCCCATGGTCGGCCGAACCGGTTTGCCGTCCTCGCCGAGCACATCGACGGTGAAGGCATCGGTGTATTTGCGGCCCAACTGGAAGATGTGGCCGATCTCGATGCCGCGCGCACTCGTCAGCGAACCCGCCCCGTCCGGGGAGGCGTCGCCGTCGCGCACTTCGGCAGCCTCGATGATGCCGTCGGCGACGAAGTCGCGTCCTGCCACCAGACCGACGACATGCCTGCCCGGTTCATCCGCACCGGTGATCCAGGCCGTTCCGATCGCAACTCGTGGGTCTACCAGATAGCGAACACCGTTGTCCAGCAGTGCCTTCGGGCCGATATAGCCCTTCTTCAGGAAGGAATATCTGGCGAAGTCGGCGTCGGCGAGCATCGCGTATTCGGCCGGGTCGAGTGCGGCGCCCAATCGCTTATCGTCGACCTCGCGGTCACCGGGCAGGCCGATTGCCAGCAGTTCCCAGTCACCGCCGGGCACGCGGATCTTGAGCAGCACGTTCTTGAGCGTGTCAGCGGCGGTAACAGTCCGCCCAAGCCCCGCGGTGTTCGCCCACTCGACCAGTGTCGCGATGGTCGGTGTGTCACCGGTGTCGTGCACCTGCGGCGCCGCCAGACCGTCGACGGACACCGGGTCGGGCACCGCGGTGGTGACGGCTTCGACGTTGGCGGCGTAGCCGGACTCCAGGCAACGCACGAAGGTATCCTCGCCGATCTCACTCTCGGCCAGGAACTCCTCGGAGGCGCTGCCACCCATCGCGCCGGAGACCGCCGAGACGATCACGTAGCGAATCTCCATGCGCCCGAACATCTTCTGATAGGCCTCGCGATGCGCGAGATAGACGGTCCGCAACCCGTCGTCGTTGATATCGAAGGAATATGAATCCTTCATGATGAACTCACGGCCCCGCAGAATGCCCGCCCGCGGCCGGGCCTCGTCGCGGTACTTGGTCTGGATTTGGAACAGCAGCACCGGGAAGTCCTTGTAGGAGCTGTACTCCCCCTTGACCGTCAGGGTGAACAGTTCCTCATGCGTAGGTCCGAGCAGATAGTCGTTATCGCGGCGATCCTTGAGCCGGAACACCCCGTCGCCGTACTCGGTCCAACGATTGGTGGTCTCATACGGCGCGCGCGGCAGCAAGGCCGGGAACAGGATCTCCTGGCCGCCGATGGCGATCATTTCCTCGCGGACGATGTTCTCGATCTTGCGCAAGACCCGCAACCCGAGCGGCAGCCAGCTGTAGAGCCCCGGCCCGATCGGTCGGATGTAGCCCGCCCGGATCAGCAACCTATGACTCGGCACTTCGGCGTCAGCCGGGTCGTCGCGCAGGGTTCGCAGGAACAGCTCAGACATACGGGTGATCACAGCGGCACAGCTTAGGCCACCGGTTCCGATGTCCGGACTCTCCGGCGCAATGGGCTCGACTAGATCTCGCCGGCCTCGACTGCCTCACGGGTGTGCTGAGCGGCGGCGATCTGCGGTGCGGTGAACCCGATGAAGAAGGCGCTGATACCAACGAGGATCGCCACGGCGGCGATCCACAACAGGGAGTAGGTGTATCCCGCGTCGAGTGAGTCGAGTTGGGCCGATGTCATATCGGATACCGGCCCGGTAGTGCCACCGAGGTAAAGGGTGCGCGAGACCTGCACCGCCTGGATGACCACGAGCACCACGGGGCCGCCGAGGTTCTGCACCATCAGGGTGACCGCGCTAACCGGACCGATCTCACGCGGGCCGACCTTGGCAACCGCGCACAACGGCAGGATCACCGAGATGACACCGATGCCGAAGCCGCCGATCAGGATCGGCAGCAGCAGATCGGGGAAGTACGGGATGGTGCGGGTCAACGTGGACCCGAAGAGCATGGCGCCCAACACCAGGAACCCGCCGCCGATGATCAGCCAGCGCGGGGCGATGTGCGGGGCCAGTCGCGCGGTGACCACGTTGCCCAACCCGAGTGCCAACGCGAACGGGATGAACGCGATTCCGGCGTGCAGCGCCGAGTACCCAAGCACATCCTGGACGTAGAGCCCGATCATCACGGTCAGGCTCAGCATCACCCCGCCGGCCAGAAACAGCGAGACGAATGTCATCACCCGGTTGCGGTCGCTGAACATCGACAGCGGAACCAGGGGGTTGGCTGCGCTGCGCTCCACGACCACGAACGCGATACCCAGCAGCACCGCCGCCACCCCGGCGCCGATCACAAACGGGTCCAGCCAGCCCCGCGGCGGACCCTGGGTGAAGACCAGCACCGCCGCGGTGCACCCCAGGGTGGCCACCAAAGCTCCGGTGATATCGAGTTTGAGTCGTTCGTGGCGGGTCTCCTCCAACCGGGTCAGCCCGATCCAGATGATCAGCAGGCCGATCGGCAGATTGATCAGGAAGGCCAGCCGCCACGAAATCACGGTGAGAGCCCCGCCCAGCACCAGGCCCAGTACCGACCCGAGGCCCTGCATGGCCGCAGACATCGCCATGGCGCGGTTGCGGGCGTAACCGGCGGCGTAGGTGGTCGCGATCAGGGCCAGGCCGGTGGGCGCGGCCACCGCGGCGCCCATACCCTGCACCGCCCGCGCCGCGATCAACAACGTTCCGTCGGTGGCCAGTCCGCAGGCCATCGAGGCGATCGTGAATACGCCGACGCCGGAGATGAATGCCCGTTTGTGGCCGATGGCGTCGCCGACCCTGCCGCCGAGCAGTAACAGGCCGCCGAAGGTCAGCACATAGGCGGTGATGACCCAGCTCTTGCCGGCGTCGGAGAGGTCGAGTTCGGCCTGCATGCGGGGAAGCGCGACGATCACGATGGTGCCGTCGAGCGTGGACATCAGTTGCATGCCGGTGATCGCAAGTATCGCGACCCCCAGCACATTGGAGGCAAGCCGTCTGGCGGGCGGATCGGGAACGCTGACGCCAGCCATGGCTGATTACCCTACCCAGCCCACCTCTGCCAGGCCCCCGACGCGGCAGTGGGGCGCTTAGATCTCTCCGGAGTCGATCGCTTCCTTGACTTCCTGGGCGTGGGCGACCTGTTTGGCGGAGTAGCCGATGAAGAACGCCACGCCACCGACCATGACCGCCACCGCCGCGACCCACAGCAGGCCGTAGGTGTACCCCTGGTCCAAAGCGTGCAACTGCTCGGGGTTCATTCGCTTGACCGGGCCGGTGGTGCCACCCAGATACAGCGTGCGTGAGGTGATCACAGCCTGGATGACCGCCAAGACGACGGGGCCGCCCAGGTTCTGCAACATGAGGGCGATCGCCGAGACCGGCCCGATCTGGTCGAAGCCGACACCGGCGATAGCCGAGACCGTCAGCGGGACGACGATCGTGCCGATGCCGAAGCCGCCGACGACGATGGGGATCACCAGGTTCGGGAAGTACGGGATACCGGCGTTCAGCGTGGAGCCGTAGATCATGGCGCCGAGAACCAGCAGGCCGCCGGCGATCACCAGAACCCGAGGTGGAAAGTGCGACACAAGTTGCGACGAAGCTCCCAGGCCGACACCGAGTGCGATGACGAAGGGGATGAAGCCGACCCCGGCCCGCAGAGCGCTGTAGCCCATGATGTCCTGCACATACAGGCCGATCAGCACGGTCAGGGTGAACATCACGCCGCCGGCCAGGAAGATCGCGGCGAAGGTGGCTAGCCGGTTGCGGTCGCGGAACAACCGGAACGGCACCACCGGGTTGATCGCGGTGCGCTCCACGAGGACGAAGGCCCCGAAGGCGGCGACGGCCGTGAAACCGGACAGCAGGGTCAGCGGCGCCAGCCAGCCGTTCTCCGGGCCCTGGGTGAACCCGAACACCGCCGCGGTGCAGGCCACCGTGGCCAGCAGGGCGCCGGCCGCGTCGAGCTTCATCCGCTCGCGGTGGGTCTCGCGCAGGTTGTTGTACGCCAGATAAATCATCAATATGCCGATCGGCACGTTGACCAGGAAGGCCAGCCGCCAGGACAGCTCGGTCAGCGCGCCACCGACGACCAGACCCAGCACCGACCCGATCCCGGTCATGGCAGCGAACACCGCGGTGGCGGCGTTACGCGCCGGCCCCTTGGGGAAGGTGGTAGCCACCAGCGCCAGGCCGGTGGGTGCGGCGATCGCGGCGCCCACGCCCTGCAGGAGCCGGGCGACCACCAAAGTGGTTTGGTCCCAGGCAATTCCGCACAGCACCGAGGCGATGGTGAACAGCGCGACGCCGACGATGAACGTCCGCTTGCGCCCCACGGTGTCACCGAGTCGCCCGCCCAGCAGCATCAGGCCGCCGAAGGTAAGCACGTAGGCAGTGATCACCCAGCTCCGGCCGGCATCCGACAGACTCAGCTCATCCTGGATTTTGGGCAGCGCCACAATGGCGACGGTGGAGTCCATAGTCGCCAGCAATTGCATGCCGCCGATCGCGGCGACCGCGGAGATGAAGCGCCGGGAGGGAAACCAGCCCGGAAGTTTTGATCCGGTCCGTGCCAGCGCTCCCCGCTCGTCGGCCGGGTCCAGGCGCATCGCAGACGGGCGCGGGGCACTGGCGTTCTGACGGCCGTCGGCGCGGCGGAAGGTCGCGCGGTCAGCATCGTTGAGGGCCGTCATAGCGAGCTACTCTACAGTAATATTAAGAGAACTTTAAAGTCTCGAATCCGGCCACCGGGCCGATCACGATGATTGCGGGGGGTCGAATCCCCTGGTCGCGGATTTGTTCGGCCACGTCATCCAGGGTCGCCCGCACCACCCGTTCGCCTGTCGTGGTGCCGTGCTGGACCACCAGTACTGGTGTTTTCCCAGGTCGGCCGCCTTTACGAAGCACGTCGGCGAACAGTTCGATGCGCTCGACCGCCATCAGCAGAACCAGGGTCCCGGTCAACTGCGCCAGCGCATTCCAATTGACTAACGATTCCGGATCCTGGGGTGCCAAATGCCCGCTGACCACCACAAATTCATGATTCACCGCCCGGTGGGTGACGGGGACGCCGGCCATCGCGGGCACCGCGATTGCGCTGGTCACGCCCGGCACCACGGTGACCGGGATCCCCGCGGCGGCACAGGCGAGAACCTCCTCATATCCGCGAGCGAACACGAACGGATCGCCGCCTTTGAGCCGCACCACGAACTTCCCCGCCCGGGCCCGATCTATAAGAACTTCATTTATGGATTCCTGTGCCATGGCGCGGCCATAGGGAATCTTGGACGCGTCGATGACCTCGACGTGTGGTGCCAGTTCGGCCAGTAGTTCCGGTGGCGCAAGCCGGTCGGCCACCACGACGTCGGCGTAGGCCAGCAGCCGGCGTCCCCGCACCGTGATCAGCTCGGGATCGCCGGGGCCGCCGCCCACCAGGGCAACCCCGCCGGGCACCACATCGGAGGCGGTGGTGGCGACGATGTCCGGGGCGATGCGGCCCTGCTGGAACGACTCCCGGATGGCCGATCGCACCGCCGCGGAGCGCCGGTGTTCACCGCCTGCCAGCACCCCCACCAGGAGGCCCTCGTAGTCGAAAGACGCCGGGGTGACGGCAGTTCCGTCGCGGCCGGCATCGGCGCGGACGCAGAAGATCCGCCGACTCTCCGCCTCGGCCACAACGGCGGCGTTGACCGCCGGGTCGTCGGTGGCGGCGATCGCGTACCAGGCGCCGTCGAGATCGCCATCGAGGTAATCCCGCAGTGTCAGGGTGATTCCGGGCTGCTGCTCGGCCAGGGCTTCGACCGCGGGGGTGGCTGCCCGGGCGATGACGTGGACATCGGCCCCGTGGGAGATCAGCACCGGCACCCGGCGCTGCGCCACGGTGCCGCCGCCGATAATGACGACCTTCTTGCCGGCCAGACGGAGGCCGACGAGGTAGGCGTTCTCGCTCACCGGGCGAGCCTAGTGAACAGCCGCGTGCTCGACGAAACGCCGGACCGCATCCGGCTGGGCCGCCGGATGGGTGTGCAGATACGACGCATGCACGCCGAATTGAACCGCACCGTCGCCCGCCGGTTGTTCCGCGGCCCGGCGCAACAGCCAGGCTGGCTGCACAGGCTCGGCGAATTGCACGGTGGTGCGATGAAACTCGTGACCGGTCACCCGCTGGCCCTCGGTATAGAGGGCCGAGTCTCCCGCGGCGACGGCATCGCGGTAGCCCAGCGTCAGCCGCGGGGTGAACGTCGCCGAACCCGTCAGCACGCCGCACATCGGGTGCCCGTCGAGATCTGACATCAGATAGGTCAACCCGCCGCATTCGGCGTGCACCGGCGCGCGGGTGGCCAGCTCACGGATCTGCGCGCGCAGCGCGGTATTGGCCGACAGTTGCTCGGGGTACTGCTCGGGAAATCCACCCGGCAGCACCAGGGCCGCGGTGCGCTCGGGGAGGCTCTCGGTAAGCGGATCGAAGGCCACCACCTCGGCGCCGGCGGCGCGAAGGAGTTCGTCGTACTCGGTGTAGCCGAAGGTGAATGCCTTTCCGGCCGCCACCGCCACCACCGGCCGGCCGACGACCGGCTCCCCCACAGACTGCTCGGGTGACCACAGCGCGCCGGGTGCCGCGGCGCCCGCCAGTGCGACGACTGCAGCGAGATCGACGTGCCGGGCCACCAGATCGGTCATCGCCGCCACTGCGGCATGCGCCTCGGCCCCGTGTTCGGTGGCAGTCACCAATCCGAGGTGCCGCGACGGCACCGCAAGTTCGTCGTGGCGCGGCACCGCCCCGAGCACCTGTATGCCAACCGCCTCGCAGGCCTGCCGCAGCACCTGCTCATGGCGCGCCGAACCCACCCGGTTGAGGATCACCCCGCCGATGCGCACCCCTCGCAAAAACGTCGAAAAACCATGCAGCACAGCGGCGATGGTCTGACTCTGCCCGCGCACATCGACAACCAGCACCACCGGAGCGCCCAACATTTGGGCCACCTGCCCGGTGGAGCCGCGGGCCGGGGAACTGAAATGATCGTCGATGCGGCCGTCGAACAGACCCATCACGCCTTCGATCACGGCGATATCAGCGTCGGCTGATCCGTGCCGGTACAGTGGACCGATCAGGTCATCGCCGACCATGACCGAGTCGAGATTGCGGCCCGGCCGACCGGCAGCCAGGGCGTGATAACCCGGATCGATGAAGTCGGGTCCGACCTTGAACGGCGCGACCCGCCGACCTGCGCGCCGCAGCGCCCCGATCAAACCCGTTGCGATGGTGGTCTTTCCGCTTCCGGACGACGGAGCACCGATGACGACGGCCGGAGTGCTGGCCATTCTCACCACTCCAGACCGCGCTGGCCCTTGCGGCCGGCATCCATCGGGTGGGCGATCTTGGTCATCTCGGTCACCAGGTCGGCAGCATCGAGTAGCCGCGGTGGGGCGTCGCGTCCGGTGATCACGACGTGCTGGCGACCGGGCCGGGCAAGCAGTGTGTCCACCACGTCGTCGACGTCGACCCATCCCCATGTGAGTGGGTAGGTGAACTCGTCGAGCACGTAGAAGTCATGGCGTTGCTCGGCAAGCCTGCGGGCGATCTCGGCCCAACCGTCGGCGGCGGCGGCGGCGTGGTCCGCATCCGAACCTGACTTCTTGACCCAGGACCAGCCCGCTCCCATTTTGTGCCATTCCACAGCCCCGCCGATTCCCTCCTCGGTGTGCAATCGTCCGAGTCGGTCGAAGACGGTCTCCTCGCCGACCTTCCACTTGGCGCTCTTGACGAACTGGAAGACCCCGATGTCCATACCGGCGTTCCACGCCCGCAGCGCCATACCGAAGGCCGCCGTCGACTTCCCTTTGCCGACACCGGTGTGCACCGCGAGCACCGCGGCGTTGCGTCGCTGCCGGGTGGTCAGTCCGTCGTCGGGGACGGTAAGAGGTTGGCCCTGTGGCATCGTCCTCCCCTTCCCGGTCCCGGTCTCAGGCAGCCCGGCGCACGGCCTGCGCCAGATAGTCTGCGCGCAGCTGCTCGAGCCGTAACACCGATGCACCGAGCTGGTTGGCGAGTTCGGTCGCCAGACCCAACCGGATATAGGACGTTTCACAGTCCACCACCACCGCGGCGGCACCCTCGGCGGCGAGGCGGCCGGCGGCAATGCGGCTGCGCCCCAACGGGTCCGGACCTCCGGTGGCCCGGCCATCGGTGAGCACCACCACCAACGCCCGGCGGGCGGCGTCGCGGGACCGTTCACGCATCACCACATCGCGCGCCGCCAACAGACCTTCGGCAAGTGGCGTGGTGCCGCCAGTTTCGAGTCGGTTCAGCCGCCGGGACGCGGTGTGGGCCGACGTCGTCGGCGGCAACACCACACGGGCGCCTTCGGCACGGAATGTGATCACGGCAACCTTGTCGCGACGCTGATACGCGTCACGCAGCAGCGACAGCGCCGCCCCGGTGACCGCAGCCATCCGGTCGCGGGCGGCCATCGACCCGGAGGCGTCGACGACGAAGATCACCAGGTTGCCCTCCCTCCCGATGCGGGCGGCCCGCCGAATGTCCTCGGCCTCAGGCCGCAGTGGGCCTGCGACGGCGTGACGTGTCGCGGTGGCGAGCAGAGTCGCGAACAGGTGCACGCCATGACCCTGCTCCGGCGTCGGACTGGCACCCACGGTGGCACCGGCGGAGTTGCGGGCCGGTGAGCGCCGGCCGATATGGCCGTCGCCGATACCGGGAACCGTCAGTGCGCGGGTGCGGTACGCCGGTGCAGGCGGTGCCGACGGGCGGGCTGTTGATGACGAGTTCTGTTGACGGATAGGGGTTTCCGTCTGTTCATCAGCCGAGTGTCCGCCACCCGGGGGGTCCGGATCCGGGTCGGGCTCCGAGTTGGCCTCGGCGGTGGCCGACAGCGCTTCATCGAGATCGCCCGGGTCGATTCCGGGATCATCGAACGGGTCTCGGCGGCGGCGATGCGGCAGGGCGAGTTCGGCCGCCACCCGGATGTCTTGTTCGTCGACGGTAATTTTCCCCGTCGCTTCGCTCGCCTCGGTATCCGCGCCGCGCCATGCGGCATGCGCAACCGCGGTGCGGGCCATCACCAGATCGGCACGCATCCCGTCGACGTCGAAGGCTGCGCACAGCGCGGCGATCCGATTCAACTCGCGGTCGGGCAACTCGACGTCGTCTACCCTTGCGCGCGCGGCGGCGATCCTGTCGGCCAGGTCGCTGTCCTGCGCGCCGTACCGAGCGGCGAACCCTGCCGGATCGGCCTCATAATCCAGCCGCCGACGGATCACTTCACTGCGGACCGCCACCTCGCGGGAGGCATGCACATCAACAGCCAGGCCGAAACGGTCGAGCAGTTGCGGACGCAGTTCACCCTCCTCGGGATTCATGGTGCCCACCAGCACGAAACGCGACTCGTGGGAGTGCGACATGCCGTCACGTTCGATATGCACCCGGCCCATCGCGGCGGCGTCGAGCAGGATGTCGACCAGATGATCGGGCAGCAGGTTGACCTCGTCGACGTAGAGCACGCCGCCATGTGCGCGGGACAGCAGACCGGGCGAGAATGCGTGCTCGCCGTCGCGGAGGACCTTTTGCAAATCCAAAGATCCGACAACCCGGTCCTCGGTAGCGCCGATCGGTAGTTCCACGAGGTTGGCACTCGGGTCTGCCTTGGTGAGCACCGCCGCCAGTGCCCGCACCGCGGTGGATTTCGCGGTGCCCTTCTCGCCGCGGATGAGCACCCCGCCGATCTCCGGGCGCACCGCACACAACAGCAGTGCCAGCCGCAGCCGGTCATGCCCGACGATGGCGCTGAACGGGTAGCCGGGCGGGTTCACGAGCGGTGCCCCCGAACCATCGGAACGTGCGGAATGCCGTCCTCGAGGAACTCATCGCCGTCGACGACGAAGCCGTGTCGGGTGTACATCTCGATCAGGTAGGTCTGGGCGTTGAGTGCGCATGCATGCTCCCCGACGTCCGCCAGCGCCGCCTGGAGCAGACGGTTGGTGTGACCCTGGCCCCGTAGGGCAGGTTTCGTGCAGACCCGGCTGATCCGAAAAAGCTTGCCGCCGTCCGGGTTTTCCTCTATCAGGCGCAGGATCGAGATCGCCTCTCCAGATGGGTCCTGCAGCCAGAAGTGCCGAGTCTGGGCCTGCAGGTCACGACCGTCGAGCTCCGGGTAGGGACAGGCCTGCTCGACGACGAACACCTCGACCCGAAGCTTCAGCAACTCGTAGAGGGTTGCCGCGTCGAGATCCTTTCCCCAGCACCGGCGCAGCGTGAACGTCACACCGCTCCCACCGGCTGCGGCATCGTGATGGCATCAGGCACGGACAGACCCTTCACTACGCTTCTCCACTCACCCGACGGCCCGGCCGTCGGTCGCGGCTGTATCGCTAGGTTATCCCGGTTAAGGTTGGCCCGTGACGGCAGTGCAGCCCGAATGGGTCGATGACGTACTCGCCGGGTATCGGCAGGCCACCTTGCCCCTGGGTGCCGATCCCGACGGGGAAGGTGAGCTGTTCGCCACCCTGGTTCGCACCGCCGACCCGACCCCGTCGTCGTCGGTGGTGCTGGCGGTGCACGGCTACACCGACTACTTCTTCAACACCGAACTGGCGGATCATTTTGCCGCCCGGGGTTGGCGGTTTTACGGCCTCGACTCGCACCGGTGCGGGCGCTCCTGGCGAGAGGGTCAGACCCCGCACTTCACCACCGACCTCGCTCGTTACGACCGTGAGTTGGAGTGGGCGATGTCGGTCATCGCCGCGGAGAATCCCACTGCGCGGGTGCTGGTGTGCGGGCACTCGACGGGAGGCCTGGTGGTGGCACTGTGGCTGGACCGGGTTCGTCAGCGCGGCGCCACCGCGGCCATGGCCATTGCGGGTCTGGTGCTCAACAGTCCGTTCCTGGATCTCAACGGGCCGGCAATCCTGCGCACCAAGGTCACCTCGACGGCAATCGGGGCGGCGTCGAAGGTACGCAAGACCCGGGTGCTGCGCGGTTCCGGTACCGGCGGCTATGGCCTGACACTGCATCGGGAGTATCACGGCGAATTCGACTACAACCTGCGATGGAAACCGCTCGGGGGCTTCCCGGTAACCGTCGGTTGGATTCACGCCATCCGGCGTGGGCAGATCCAATTGCATCGCGGTCTTGACGTCGGGGTGCCCAATCTCGTTCTGCGCTCGGATCACAGCGTTGCCGAGACCGCCGAAACCGAGATGCTGCAACGCGGCGATGTCGTGCTCGACGTCACACACATCGCCCGCTGGGCTGGCTGTCTGGGAAACCGGACCACCAGCGTGCCGGTCAAAGACGCCAAGCACGACGTCTTCCTCTCACTGACCGAACCGCGCGCGGCGGCCTACCGGGAACTGGACCGCTGGCTGGATCACCTCTGAGGCTCAGCCAGGGGTATTCCTTGTCGAGGGCCTGTCGATCAACCGGGTGCATCGTCCGAGGAACCGGTTGGACAGCCCGCGTTTGTTGAGGAGTCGTTCGTCGAAACTATTGATACGGGAGGCCGGGCAGGGCATAGTCATGTCGGATTCTGGCAACCACCGAAGGGATTTGACCGATGACGTCCTCCACCCGCCTGGTTTCTGCCACTGGTGTGGCCGCCCTGCTCGTGAGCGCGACGCTCGCAGGCTGTAGTTCCGGAGCCAAAACCGAGTCAAGCAGTTCGACCGCCAGCTCCGCCGCGGAGTCTGCGTCGAGCGCATCGTCCGCGGCGAGCACAGCCGCCGAATCAACCGACACGGCTCACTACGCTGACGTCACACTGCCCGAGTTGCCCGGATGGTCGGACAACCCCGGTGTGAAATGGGAGGAGGGTGACAACCTCTATCACGTTGCGGCCATTCAGTACGGGGAGACCGGCGCCAACATCCAGGTTCTGATTGCCAGATCAGATAAGCCGGGCGATGACCCGACCGCGGCCGCGCAGTCGTTTGCCGCTGATCCTCTCGCTGACGGCTGCGTAAAGAGCGCTGAGCCCGACCCTACGAGCATGAGCGGGTTCAATGGCTTCCTGAACGCCTTCAAATGCAGTGATGGAACTGCGCTATTCCAGGAGGCCTTCGGAATCCACGAAACCGCCGCCGCGCCGGCCTCCATCGTGGCGCTCATCGGCGCCAGCAGCGTCGACCAAGTGGACAAGCTGACTGAAGCTTTGGACCTCATCACGAGCAAGGGAACCATCACTCCCTGAGCCGTTACCGCCAGTAGCCCGGTACGGCGAAACGCGAACCGCTGGAACCGTTCGACGGGCCGACCGAGAGACCACACCATCACGCGGTGTGCAAAGGGTGCGAAACCATAATCGAGGTGTCCGCCACGCGGCTTTCCACCGCGTTCGAGGATGCCAGCGAGGACAGTTCGTTCACGCTGTCCGAGCATGCCGGACTCACGCTGCATGGACTGTGCCCGGACTGCCAGCGCCGCTCAGGCCGGACGTAGCGCCAGAAGGCGATCGCAACGGCCCAGGTCACCACGAACAGGCCCACCACCACGAATCCGACGTTGTCCAGGCTCAGTGAGCTCACCCATTCGGTGACCGGATTGGTCCAGCCGAGATCGTCATGGGCCACCGAGATCAATTCGATGGTTCCGATCAGCAGGGCGACCACCACCGACAGTCCGGTGATGGTCAGGTTGTAGTAGATCTTGCGCACCGGATTGGCGAACGCCCAGTCGTAGGCCGCCGACATGAACAATCCGTCGGCGGTGTCCATCAGGCTCATACCCGCGGCGAACAGCACGGGCAACGTCAGCACCGCATACCAGGGCACCCCGGCCGCCGCGCCGGTGCCCGCCAAGGCCAGCAGTGCGACTTCGGTCGCGGTGTCGAAGCCCAGACCGAACAGCACCCCGACGGCGAACATCTGGGCCGGCCGCGCGATCCGACGCATGACCGGACGCAGAATACGGGCCAGCACACCGCGATTATCGAGCTGATCCTCCAGGTCCCGCTCGTTGAACCGGCCCGCGCGCAGCGCGGCGAATACCCGCCAAATCCCAATCAGCGCAACCACATTGACGATCGCGATTGCGTACAGGAAGCCGCCCGAGGCCAGCGTACCGGCAATACCGAGCGCATGCCGGGCCGGTGAGGCATCATCGAGCAGCACACCGGCAGCCTTGGCCGCACCAATCACCAGCAGGGCCAGCACCACCACCATCGCGGCATGGCCGAGAGCGAACCAGAATCCGACCGACTTTGGCCGGGCTCCGTCGGCAGTCAACTTGCGGGTCACGTTGTCGATGGCGGCGATGTGGTCGGCGTCGAAAGCGTGCCGCAGCCCAAACATATAGGCGCTGACACCGAGGCCGATCGAGAACACCTGGGCGCCCACCTGATAGCGCTCAGGAGCGACCAGAAGGATCAGGGTGCCGAATCCGATCACATGCAGGGCCGCAACAACACCGAGTAGCGCACAAACCTGGGCCCAGTCTCTGCGCGACCAGGAACCGACGAGTCGGCGTACCGCCATATGACCTCCGCGTGGGGATTTCGCGTCCCCGTCGTGGTGACTCCGGGCGGGAGGGTCTGGCTACCAGCCGCTAGCGGCTGGACACAGTGGCGCGACCGCACCGGAATCTCACCGGTTTCCGCACCGCCCGAACTTCATCGCAACCATACCTCGCAGCGCCCCGCCGGTCGCGCCTTATAGCGGTGTGACGTAGGCCGAGCTGATTCCACCGTCGACCAGGAAGGTCGACCCGGTGATGAAGGAGGCGTCATCGCTGGCCAGAAACGCCACCGCGGCGGCCAGTTCCTCGGCTTCGGCGAACCGGCCCAGCGGGATGTGCACCAGCCTGCGCGCCGCACGCTCGGGGTCTTTGGCGAACAGTTCTTGCAGCAGCGGGGTGTTCACCGGCCCAGGGCACAGGGCGTTGACCCGGATGCCCTGACGGGCGAACTGCACGCCGAGTTCCCGGCTCATCGCCAACACACCACCCTTGGACGCGGTGTAGGAGATCTGCGAGGTAGCCGAGCCCATCACCGCGACGAAGGATGCGGTGTTGATGATGGATCCCTTGCCGGCGGGCACCATATGGCGCAGCGCCGCCCGGCAGCACAGGTACACACTTTTGAGGTTGACGTCCTGCACCCGCTGCCAGGCGGGCAGTTCAGTGGTTTCGATGAGGTCGTCGTCCGGCGGGGAGATACCGGCGTTGTTGAACGCGATATCCACCGACCCGTAGGTCGAGGCGGCGGTGTCGAACAGATTGTTGACCGCGTCCTCGTCGGCGACATCGACCGCGACGAACAGCCCACCGAGTTCCTTTGCCACCGGGGTACCGGTCTTGGGGTCGATATCGCCGACGACGATGGTGGCGCCCTCGGCGCGCATCCGATGGGCGGCCGCCAACCCGATACCGCTTGCCGCACCGGTGATCACCGCCACCTTGCCGGCCAACCGTTGGGTCAGATCAACTTGAGAGACGGCCACTTAACGTTCTCCAATCGCGTAGAAGACATTTTTGGTTTCGGTGAAATGCAGCGGAGCATCGGGTCCGAGTTCGCGGCCGAGACCGGACTGTTTGAACCCGCCGAACGGGGTGTTGTAGCGCACCGAGGAATGCGAATTCACGCTGAGGTTACCCGCCTCGACGGCGCGCGAGACCCGCATCGCGCGAGAGAGGTTGTCGGTCCAGATCGAACCGGATAGTCCGTACTCGGTGTCATTGGCCAGGGCGATGGCGTCGGCTTCATCCTCGAACGGCAGGACGACGACGACCGGGCCGAAGATCTCCTCGGTGACGGTGCGATCGCCGCGGGCCGGGGTGAGAACCGTGGGTGGGAACCAGTATCCGGGACCGCTCGGTGCCGAACCCCGAAACGCCACCGGTGCGTCATCGGGAACGTATCCGGCCACTGACTCGAACTGCTTGCGGGAGACCAGCGGTCCCATCTCGGTGTCTCGAGCACTCGGATCACCCACGACGACACCCTTGACCGCGGGCTCAAGCAATTCCATGAAGCGGTCGAAGACGCTGCGCTGCACCAGGATCCGGCTGCGGGCGCAACAGTCCTGACCGGCGTTATCGAATACGCCGTTGGGTGCGGTGGCGGCCGCGCGCTCCAGATCGCAATCATCGAAGATGATGTTGGCGCTCTTGCCGCCCAATTCGAGGGTCACCCGCTTGACCTGCTGTGCCGCTCCGGCCATCACGTGCACGCCTACCTCGGTGGAGCCGGTGAAGACCAGCTTGCGGATATCGGGGTGGGTGATGAAACGCTCCCCCACCACCGACCCCCTACCCGGCAGCACCTGAAATAGATCCGGCGGTAGGCCCGCTTCCACCGCCAGTTCGCCGAGCCGGATGGATGTCAACGGCGTCCACTCGGCCGGTTTGAGCACCACGGCGTTGCCTGCGGCCAATGCCGGCGCGAACCCCCACGACGCGATGGGCATCGGGAAGTTCCACGGGGTGATGATCCCGATGACGCCCATGGGCTCGTTGAACGTGACGTCGAGCCCGCCGGCAACGGGAATCTGCCTACCGGACAGCCGTTCCGGCGAGCCCGAGTAGAACTGCAGCACATCGCGAACATGCCCGGCCTCCCATTCGGCGGCGCCGATGGGATGCCCGGAGTTGGCGACTTCCAGGGCGGCCAACTCGCCGACGTGGGCATCGACCACCGCGGCAAACGAACGCAGTGCTGCCGCACGTTCGGCCGGCGGGCTTGCCGCCCAGGCCTTCTGGGCAACTCTGGCCCGAGCGACGGCGTCATCGACCCCCGCCGCATCCAGCAGTTCGACGCTGCGCAGCACCTGCTCGGTGGCCGGATTGATCAGCTCCGTGGTGGTCACGAATTCACGCTTCCTTTCGACAGGGTCCGGGCCCTCGAGTATGTCCGGGCCGCATCGACGAGCCCGGCGAACAATCGCAGATCATCGGGAGTCTCCTCGGGATGCCACTGCACGGCCACGACGAAGTCATCCCCGGGCAACTCGATAGCTTCGACAACACCTTCGGTGTCGCGTGCGCTGACCGTCAAACCCTCACCGAGGCGGTCGATGCCCTGGTGGTGATAGCACTGCACAGCCGCCTCGTCCCCGAGCAGACCGGCCAGCCGACTGCCCTCCACGGTGCGTACGGTCGAGGTGGAGAACTCCGCATTGCCCTGCTGATGGCCGGTGTGACCGAGGAGGTCGGGGAGGTGCTGGTGCAGGGTGCCACCGAAGGCCACATTGAGCACCTGGGCGCCACGGCAGATCCCGAGCACCGGCATGCCACGGCGCAACGCCTCGCCCAGCAGCGCGAACTCCCAGGCGTCACGGTCACGGGCGGGGGAATCGGTGGCCGGGTGCGGCTCATGGTCGTAGGTGCCGGGGTCGACGTCGCGCCCGCCGGTGACGATCAGCGCGTCGACACCGTCGAGAACGCGTGCGGCGATATCGGCGTCGACGAGTTGCGGCGGCAGCAGCATCGCGATCCCGTCGGCGCGGACCACGCCCTGAAGGTAGATGTCGGGCAGGAAGCTGGCCCGTACATCCCATACCCCCGTTTGCGCCCGTTGCAGGTAGGTGGTCAGACCGATCACCGGCCGGGCGTCAGAGGCGCTCAAAGCCGCGCACTTTCTCCCAGTCGGTCACCGCGGAGTTGAATGCCGCCAGTTCCACTCGGGCGTTGTTGAGGTAGTGCTCGACGACATCGTCGCCAAACGCCTCCATTGCGACAGCGGATCCCGCAAACAATTCGGCCGCTTCAGCCAGCGTGGTGGGCAGCCGCTGGGCGTCCCCGGCGTAGGCGTTACCCGCGCACGGCGCGGGCAGTTCCAGCCCCTGGTCGATTCCGTGCAGCCCGCCGGCGATCAGCGCGGCCACGGCGAGGTACTGATTGACGTCACCACCCGGCGCGCGACACTCCACCCTCATCGAATGACCCTTGCCCACGACGCGCATCGCACAGGTCCGGTTGTCCAAACCCCATGCGATGGCGGTGGGTGCGAAGCTTCCCGCGGCAAATCGCTTGTAGGAGTTAATATTCGGGGCGCTAAATAGGGTGAGCTCACGCATGGTGGCGAGCTGGCCGGCGATGAAGCTTCGGAACATCGCCGACATGCCCAACGGGTCGGACGCGTCGGCGAGCACGGCGGTGCCGTCGTTGCCGCGCAACGAGATGTGGATGTGGCAGCTGTTGCCCTCGCGTTCATCGAACTTGGCCATGAAGGTCAGGCTCTTGCCGTGCTGGTCGGCGATCTCTTTGGCGCCGTTCTTGTAAATCGTGTGGTTGTCACAGGTGACCAGTGCGTCGTCATAGCGGAAGGCGATTTCCTGCTGGCCGGGATTGCACTCACCCTTGACGCCCTCGCAGTACATGCCGGCGCCGTCCATCCCCAGCCGGATGTCACGCAGCATCGGCTCCAGGCGCGTCGAGGCATGCATCGCGTAGTCGACGTTGTAATCGGTGGCCTTGCTCAGTCCCCGATAGCCGGCCGCCCAGGCGTCGCGGTAGGTGTCGTCGAACACCATGAACTCCAGCTCGGTACCGACGAACGCGGCCAGCCCGCGCTGTGCCAGCCGGTCCAGTTGGGTGCGCAGGATGGCGCGCGGCGAGGCGATGACCGGACCGCCGCCCACCCAGTGCAGATCGGCCATCACCAGGGCGGTGCCGGGCAGCCACGGAATCAGCCGCAGGGTGCTCAGATCCGGCGCCATCACCATGTCCCCGTAGCCCGACCCCCAGCTGGACATCGCGTACCCGTCGACGGTGTTCATCTCCACATCGACGGCCAACAGGTAGTTGCAGCACTCGGCGCCATGACTGGCGACTTCCTCGGCGAAAAGGCGGGCCGAGACCCGCTTGCCGGTGAGCCTGCCCTGCATATCAGTGAAGGCCACGATCACGGTGTCGATCTCGCCGGCGGCCATCAGCCGGTCCAGCTCACCGGCCGTCAGCAGCCCGTGCCGACGGCCGGCTGTGCTGTCAGGCGACACGAGCGCCCCCTTCGCTAGGACGTATCAACAGGCCGCCCGATGTGCGGTCGGCCCCAAGGTTTACACAATCGACAACGTTAAAGGTAGGACGACAAGGCCCTAACCGGCATATCGTCCCTACCACGCGCGCTTTATTGCCGATTAAAGGAGACCCGCCGTGCCCGAGGGCCACGAACTACTCGACGAAGACGAACGGCAGCTGGCCAAGTTGGGGTACTCCCAGGAGCTGTCCCGTTCCTGGTCCGGTTTCAACAACTTCGCCATCTCGTTCTCGATCATCTCGATCCTGGCGGGCTGCTTCACCTCGTTCGGCCTGGGCTGGAACAACGGCGGCCCGGCAGCGATCGCCTGGGGCTGGCCGATTTTGGCCGCGTTCATCCTGCTGGTCGGATTCTGCATGTCGGAGTTGGTCTCGGCGTTCCCCACCTCCGGCGGAATCTACTGGTGGGCGGCAAAGCTCGGCGGCCCCAAAGCCGGGTACTACACCGGCTGGCTGAACCTCGTCGGGCTGATCGCGATCCTGGCCTCGGTGGCCTACGGCAGCGCGACGTTCCTGGACCTGACGCTGGGCACTCTCAGCGAGAATTGGCTGGCCGGTTACAGCCTCAAGCGGGTGTTCGTGATGTTCCTGATCATTCTGGTGGTGGTGGCCTCGATCAACATCTTTTCCAGTCACCTGCTCGCCGTCATCAACAACATCTCGGTCTGGTGGCATGTTGCGGGCGCGGCGACGGTGATCGCGATTCTGGTCCTGGTTCCCGAACACCACGCCAGCGTCGGCGACGTGTTCGCCAGAACAGTGAACAACAGCGGCATGTTCGCCGGGGCCACCTCCGGTTTGGGTTGGCTGCTGATCGTGTTGCCGATCTCGGCGATCCTCACCCAGTACACGATCACCGGCTACGACGCTTCGGCGCACCTATCCGAGGAGACCAAGAGCGCGGCCGACGGCGCAGCCAAGGGTATCTGGCGGTCGATCTTCTACTCGGCGATCGGTGGCTGGATTCTCCTGCTGTCCTTCCTATTTGCGGTTCAGGACGCCGACGGGGTGTCCAAGGCCGGCGGCGCGGTGGCGGCGATCTTCAGCCAGGCGCTGACGTCCAAGTGGGCGGCGGCGGTGTTGTTCATCTCCACGGCCGGGCAGTTGTTCTGCACCACAGCCTGTCAGACCAGTGCCTCGCGCATGCTGTTCGCTTTCAGTCGGGATCGCGCGGTGCCGGGCCACAAACTGTGGTCTGCGGTGAACTCCCGCAAGGTGCCGGCCAATGCAGTGATCGTGACGGCGTTGATCGCGGCGATCATCACCCTGCCCGCCCTGGTGCCGGTCGACATCAACGGTGCGCCGGTGCCGATCGCATTCTTCGCGGTCGTATCCATCGGCGTCGTCGGGCTGTATCTAGCGTTCGCGGTTCCGATCTACTACCGCTGGAAGGCCGGCGATTCGTTCGAGGTGGGCAGTTGGAACATCGGCAACCATTACAAGTGGATGGCCCCGCTGGCCCTGGCCGAGATCATCATCACCTCGATTGTCGCGATGTTCCCGACCTCGCTGGGCGGCGTGCCGTGGGATGCCAGCTTCGAATGGAAGTTCCTCAACTACACCCCACTGCTCGTCGGCGGCACGTTCACCCTGCTGTGGATCTACTGGCACGTCTCGGTGAAGAAGTGGTTCACCGGGCCGGTGCGCCAGGTCGACGAGACCGGTGCGCAACTGGGCGGGGTCCGCTAGTCGGTGGCGATGCGGGGTGACGGAACTCCTCAGCTGGCTGGATTGGCGTTAATGAGTTGCTTGGCGATGGCCGACAGCTTCGGCTCGTTTCGGCCAGGGAAGTCGATGTTGATGAGACGTCTGCCCGGATCGCCAGCGATGCGTAACAAACCTTGGAGCCTCGGCCTGATACCGGCGGCGTCTAACCGGGTCATCCAGTCCACCGACGCGTCGCGCCAGAGGAAACCGCTGGCAAGACGCGATTCGATGGGGCCCCGTTGGGTAGCGATCCACCCCACCTGCTGTTCAGAGACGTAGGCGGCTACAGCGCGGGTGTCCTCGCCTCGTTGCTGTAAGTGCAATGTCACCTGGACCGAACCCAGAGGCAGCGCGTTTATCGTGTCCTCATAGGCGGGGCTTCCTGAGATGGTGCGCGTCCACGTTCCCGGGATGTCCACCATGCGGTAGTCGCGTCGGTTGCGATGTGCCAGCGATTCGGGCCTGCCCAAGAACCGGTCCCAGATCGTCATGGAATGACCCTACGGCGTCGGACGCTCAAGCCCCAACGGCGCTACCGCAAAAGCCCGGCAGCGTAAAGGCAGATATACAGGTTGATCAGCAGCATTACCAGGGCAGCCAGAGAGTCCAGTATCGACGACCGAGAGCGATAACGGACGGCGAGGCCGAGGGCCATCAACAAGGCCAAGCCGCCTGACGCGGCAATCACGAGTGGCGGTATGAGGTAACCGACGATGATTCCGACCGCACCCAGCAGTTCGAGGACGCCGGTGGCTTTGCGCAAATTGGGTAGCCCGAATTGGTCGAACTCGGCCACCATCGCATCGGAGAACAGAACACTTAAGCCGTAATACAGGAAGAGTGTCGCCGACAACGGCTTCAAGGTTTGATAGAGAATGTTCACGAAGGCATCAGTGCGTCGAGTTGTCTTCCATCACAGAACCCTACAGCGAGGCATCAGATGTCAACTTCCGCAGTGTCTGTCATTCTCCAAGTGATCGCCGGACTAGGTCTCATCAATGTGTGGTTGGTGCGTCCTCGGTCGGCGACGGCGTTTCGCGGAGGTTCTTCGCAGACACTCAGAGAAGAGTTTGCCGCGTACGGCCTCCCCGATTGGTGCTTCTATGCGGTCGGGGCAGCCAAGATCGTTTCGGCGGTGATGCTGATCGTCGGCATCTGGGTGCCGCGATTGGTCTTGCCAGCGACACTGGTCGTTGCGGTACTGATGGTCGGGGCACTGGCGATGCACGCGAAAGTCAAGGACCCCCTGACCAAATCGGTGCCGGCATTTCTGATGCTGGCGATGGTCGTCGGAATAGCATTCCTACGGTGACCATCGGGATCGGCTGCACGAGTTGATCGTTAAGCACAGTCAAACAATGGCGAGGCCGCGTCAACCGCGACGATGAGCTCGCGACGCGACTAGCTATCAGCCGGACTGTCAATGGCGATGACCTCACCGCGATTGATCGACACCCAGTCCCGGGCCTGCAGATACGGACGGAAGGCCTCGGCGATCGCCTGCTCATCAGCGGGGGTTTTCGGTCGCTGTAGCTCGTAGAGGTGGGGGAACTCCGTCCAGGCGACGACGGCGTCCCACAGTCGCACGGCCGCTTCCCCGGTGGGTGGGTCGACAAGCACCGGCCCGAATAGGCACTGACCGTCCGGGAAGAACAGCGTCGGCACCCCGTACCCCTTAGCATCGACCACACGCTGATGCTCGGCACGCACCTCGTCGTGGGTGCTCAGGTCGGCGATCGCTGCATCGACCAGATCGGGGTCCATACCTAACTCGGCCAGCAGGTGGCGGGCGACGGACCTCTCGTGCGGCTTGTGGCCCTCGACATGCAGGGCACGGCCGGCCCGGGCGTACCAGGCGTCAAGATCGTCCATCGACGAACGTCGCAACAGCGCACCGATGCGCATCATCGACCATCCGTAGGACCACTCGCGCTCCCACGGATGCTTCTTGCCCTCGACGCGATTGATCTCCTCGAGACTGAAGAAGCGCCAGTTCACCTGCAGCCCAGTCAATCTGCTGACCTCACGAATCCAGAGCGAGGTTTGATATGCCCACGGGCACATGACGTCGAAGTGGAAATCGACAAACTCCGGGCGCCCGGTCACATCGTGTACCGCAGATTGCGGGCGGCGCGCTCACCGAGTTCGGCGTCACCGGTCCAGGTGATGGCACCCGCGTCGATGGGGCCTTGCGGGTCGATGCGGCCGCAGGCCAGTTGGATGAACGTGGTCGAGTCGGTGCTCACCTCGCTGTCCGGATTGTCCAGATGCTCAACCTGTTTGGCTCGCCCATCGACGGCGACCGCATACTCGGCCGCGATCGGTCCGGTGAGGCGGAAGACGATACTGCTGCCGTCGGGCAGTCCCACCTTCTTACCCACGATGTAGCTGAGCGAGCCTTCCACTTCGGCCAGCGCGATCTCGGCAGCCACCCCGGTGTCCTCGGTCGACAGGCCCAGCGGCGTGGTGATATCGCGCTCGTGGACCCAGAAATCGAACACCCGGATCGCCATGAACTTTCCATACGTGCCCGGACCCACCGGAGTAAATGACGGGCGCTCCACATCTGACTGCGACAGCGCAGCCAGGTCATGCCGGCGGCTGGTGAAGACCTCGCGAACCTTATCCAGATACTGCGCCCCGTGCAGATCGGCGGTCTGCGCCAGGAACTCCCCCGCACGCTCGAATGGCGGCATCGCGGTCGCGTCCTCCGGCACCCAACCGGCCAGCACTGCCTCGACACTGGTCAGGTGGTCGACAACTCCCCGGACCGTCCATTCCGGGCACAGTGACTGCACCTGCCACTGGGCCGCATCTAGGTCGGCGCACAATGCCTCGACTGCGGAATAGGAGTTGTTCAACGCGGTGCGGAG
>Ga0164294_10000942_pt1 | contig 27556 bp, 26 predicted proteins | sample GEODES005metaG_FD_111479 | JGI IMG/M metagenome (GOLD analysis project Ga0164294, IMG submission 111479) | Oligotrophic lake water microbial communities from Sparkling Lake, Wisconsin, USA - GEODES005 metaG | ecosystem: Environmental > Aquatic > Freshwater > Lake | place: USA: Sparkling Lake...
TATAAAGCCTGGCAACGACCTACTCTTCCGTGCCTTAAGACAAAGTACCATTGGCGCTAAAGGGCTTAACTGCCGAGTTCGGAATGGGATCGGGTGTTACTCCTTTGCAATAATCACCAGGCAACAATGTTATACTTTTAAGAAAGAAAATTGCAAATCATTTTTTACATATGAAGTTTTCTATAAGACAAAGAACTACAAATCAAATTAATGCTACTATTTAAATAAATTCTTAAAAGCAACTCATATTTTTTGGTAAAAAATTGTCTAATAATTTTATACAGGTCTATGAGACTTTAATTTTTATAATTGTAAGTTTGATCATACATTTAATTATTTTGAAATAAATCTAGTATTTTGATAAATTGTAAACTATTTTCGTTTGTGCATGTTGATTATGCTGACTTAAATTTTTTGCGAATTATACAAAACCTATATTTTAATTTGATTAATTACTATATTAAAAAAAATTAATAAATTATAAATCACAAAATGTTATCAAGTATATTGATTGTAGCGGATTATAAAGAAAAATATATCAAACAAACTATTAAATCATGCTTAAATCAAACTTACAAAAAAATAGAGATTCTTGTGGGATACAGCAACCTAAACAATGTTGAAAAATTAAAAAAATTATTTTTGTCTGATAAATTAAAATTTTTTAAAATAGAAAGAAAATACAATTATCCAACTCAAGATCAAATATATAAAATTAAATTTTTGTTAAAGAAATCTAAAGGAAAATATATATTTTTATTAGATGGCGACGATCTATTTTTAAAAGAAAAATTAAAATATATTTTAAATAATAAGAATATAAAAACAAAACTAATACAAGACAATTTTATATCAAAAGAAGGTAAATTAAAAAAAATAATTTTAAAAAAAAAATATAAAAAAAATTTAATATTTAAATTATTATTTAATGATTGGCCTGAAAAAATTTGTACAAGCACTATATCAATGCCAAGAAAATTAATTCAAAAATTTTTTAATAATAAAGAAACGTTTTTATGGAAAACGCTTGCTATAGATGTGCAACTAATTCTCTATTGCTATTTAAAGAATAAATTTTACCCAACAGAAAAAATTTTAACAATTAAGAACGAACACAAGAAAAATTTAGACAATAAATTTTCCAATGTCTTTAGCAAAATATATTGGATTAGAAGATTAGAACAGCACGAATATTATTACTACCATTCTAAAAGGAAAACATTTGAGTATTATATGTGTGCTGCTATTAATTTTTTATTTGCTTAAATAAAAACAATTATAAACAAATTTTACTTTTTTCTTAATTTCAAATTAACCGCATGTAGCAGCCAAGCAACATCTATTATTTTTTAAAATAACTAGATTTTAAAAAAATATCAATTTAATACATGGTATTTCTTAAATTTTTGATTTAAAAAAAAAATTTATTTATGATAGATCCGTTAAATAATTTTTCTAAACTTAGCATACCAATTAAAGAAAAAATAATATGATGATAAATAAATGAGGATACTTAAAACAGTTATAGTTAATTGAAACTTTGTGGAATAAATATTCTGGATTGAATAATAAAAAATTATAGAATTAAAAAAATTAATTAAAATTCCTGTGCAGGAACTAATAAAATAAGAATTTATTTTAAATTTTTTAGTTAAATAAAAAAAAATTATATGGTGTAAATGCATATTATCACTGATTGATGTTTTGCTATCGCGATATAATCTTCGAATAATTGAAAAAAAATTTTCAAAAGCTGGGTACCATAATAAATTCATAATAAAATATGGTGATACTTTCGTGTTCTCTTGAATAAAATTAATTGCTGAAATACCCATTAAAAAACTTAATAAATAAGAACCTCCATCCCCTAAGAAACTTTTATTAAAAAAATTATATATAAAAAATATTAATAAAATAAAAAAAATAGCTTTATACTTCTCAGAATTAAATATTAGTTCATTTTTATCAACAGCTAATGAAATAAATGCTAATACGACTAAAAAATAACCAGAAAGAAGATTATTCACACCATCAATAAAATTACCCCCATTTATTAAAATTAACAGACAAAAAATTGAAAATATAATTGCTGTAATTCTATATTTATCAAATAAATTATTTACAAATTCAATTCTAATTTCTGGTATATAAATATTTTTATGGATCAACAAAGAGCTTACAATAAAAAGCTGAAAAAATATTCTGATTTTAGGTGATTTTAAAATATCAATATCAGAAGACAAGCCCAAAATATAAATTAATAATAAATAATATGTGTACTCAAACTTCAAAAAAATTATGTAAGTTAATATAAAAATCCCACCTGATAATGGAACGTTATTATTCTTATTATTTACAAAGGCCTTATGTATGTAATTTGAATTATTTTTATCTATTAAAAAATTAAACTTTTTAAATAAAAAATTTAAAGAAAAAAGATATGTTATAGATAAAACTAATATCGCATAATAGTAAATATTCATAAAGAAGTTTAATAAACTAATTTAGTTTAAAATTTTTTATTAGTATTTTTTTTGACCTAAAAAAAAATATTTTCTATTTTGTATTTATTCAAAATAATATAATTATCAAAATTGGTTGCGGGGCTTGGATTTGAACCAAGGACCTTCAGGTTATGAGCCTGACGAGCTACCAGACTGCTCCACCCCGCGATAATATAATTATTTCTCAATCATTAACCTAAAAAACTAATAATAAATAGTATTTATTTATATAGAATATTATAAAATTATTTTTCTTTAATTTTTTTATTTATATTTGTATAACAAATTAGCAAAGAAATTACATTCCAAAACAAAATAGCATTCCAATTAGTAAAAAAGCTTCCTCTTGGAAGTAAAGGAAAATAAAAAAAAACTGAGCAAATTATTAAACCTAATAAAAAATTATTTCTTTTACTTAAAAAACAAATTACGCTTTTATATAGAAGATAAAAAAAGAAAATTGAAAATAATAACGTTCCTATAATACCTAGCTCACTCAAAAATTCTAGAATTGTATTATGAGGATGTGTTGAGCATCTATTTTTAATCCATGGAATATTATAATTCTCATATTTTTCATATTCACATACAATTCTATAAGTCTTAATTCCAGAGCCAAAAAGTGGATAATCTGTAAATATTTGAAAGGCTGTTATGTAATGCGCTCCATACTGACTTTGCAGAATAGATTCTTTAAAACTGAGATTTTTGGAATAAATAATATCTTTTGTATGTTCTACAAATCTTATTTTTAATTTTTGATCAAATTTGAATAAATAAAAGATAGATATTAACAAAACAAATAATAGCATAATTTTATTCTTTAGACTGTAATCTACTAAAAAAATAAAAAAAATTGAACAAAGGCAAAATATAATAAAATTACTTCTTTCGCCTGTTAAATATATTGCCATTAAAGAAAAGAGGCAAAAAGACAAAACTAAAAAATTATAAAATAAATTTTTTTTAAATACTTTAAACACTAGGTAGCTAATAATAATAAATGAAAAAACCGATAAAAATCCACCAATTTTATATTCTTTATCTAAAAAACTACTTAATCGAGTTTGATCACCTATTATTAATGCAGGGTAGCCTAAAAAATTTTTTCCATATTGATACTGGATTAAAGTATCTATTAAAACAGTAACAATAATTATAATCCAAGATTTAATTACTATATGAATTTTAGAAAAATCTTTTAAAAAAAAATATTTAACAGAAATTATAAATAAAGGGAATCTTATAAATCCAAATGCTCTACTAAAAGAAACTTCTCTTGATTGAGAAAAATAAAAATTTATCAAAAGATAAATATAAAAAATTAATAGTAATATAAAATATTTATCTCTTATCCAATTAAACTCTTTATTTTTAATAGAATAAACTAAAAAAATAATAATAGACAAAATTAAAATAGAATCAGCGACTCCAGGACTTACAAGCAATGATATTGGCAATAAAATTAACGGGAACAATTTTAGATAAGACGACATAATATTTAATGATTTTTATTAAACCAATCAAAAAATTTTTTTAGTCCTTCATTTAAGCTAATTTTTGGATACCATTTTAATAATTTATTAATTTTATAGTTATTAGAATAAGTTTTCTCAATATCACCTTTAGGTATAAAATTTTTATAACTAATGTTAAATTTATTTTTTAAGTTTTTTTGTAAAATACTAACCAAATCTATTAATTTATCTGGCTTTCCTTTACCTACATTAAAAATATGATGACCTTTGGGTAAATTGTTTTTATTAATTATTTTAATAATTGCTAGTATGACATCATCAATATATGTGAAATCTCTTAGCATTTTTGCTTTATTATATAATTCAATTTTCTTTTTTTTTAGGTTTCTTAAAGAAAAATTATAATAAGCCATATCAGGTCTTCCATACGGGCCGTAAACTGTAAAAAATCTAAGTCCAAAACAATTTAGATCAAAATTTTTTGAATATACATCTGCAACAATTTCATTGGATAATTTAGAGGATCCATATACAGAAATAGGTTTGATAGAATAATCATCTTCACTAAACGGAAATTTTTTTACCTCTCCATAAACGGAACTAGAAGAAGCATAAATAAATTTTTTAGTTTTTTGTAATTTTGCAATTTCTATAATGTTATTAAAAGAATTCAAATTGTTATAAAGAGTTTTATTGGGTTCATTAAAAGAAAATCTAACTCCAGGTTGAGCTGCTAAATGAACTATTGTTTTAAATTTATATTTTTTTAATACATTAGAGAGATCATTAAATTTTGTTAAATCCCTATTAATAAATTTAAAATTTTTATAATAAATTAAATTTTTTAATCTTGAAATCTTGAGTTTTTTTTCATAATAAGAATTTAAATTATCAATTCCTATAATTGATAAATTTTTTTTCAATAAAAAACTACATAGATGATAGCCGATAAATCCGGAACATCCTGTAACTAATATCATAAACAATAATTATAATTAAAGTTAATTAGTTTAACCTTTTTTTAAAAGCATTAAAGTAAAGCTTAATAATTGAAAGAAAAATTATAAAGTGTTTATATTTAAAATGTTGTTTATATATATTGAAGGCACACACTAATTTACTTAATTGATAAGACGATAAACTATTTTTTCTTTTTCTGTGAAAAGTTAAATATTCATTTAGGCCAAAAAAAATTAAATTACTTTTAGAAATTCTTAACCATAAATCATAATCTTCCTTTGTTTTATAATTATTAAATTTAAAATTATTTAATATTTCTTTTTTTATGACAACTGAGGAGCAACAAATTGGACATTCATTTAACAAATTACGATAGTTCATTAATAAAGGAATTTTCGGTCTGTAAATAATTTTTTTTTTATTAAAAACTGTATATCCGGTATAGCAGATATCAAAATTATTTTTTTTAATAAATAAAATTTGTTTGTTTAATTTATTTTTGTGCCAATAATCGTCGCTATCTAAAAATGAAATAAATTTTCCTTTAGATTTTTCAACACCTAAATTTCTTGCAAACCCTGCACCAACATTTTTAACAGTTGAAAATATTTTAATCTTTTTACTTTTTTTTTTAATCTTAATTAATAAACTTTTAGACTCTGATGAATTTTCATCATCTATAATAATTAATTCAAAATTTCTGTAAGTTTGCTTAATAACAGAATTAACAGCCTTAAAAATATAATTTTTAGATCGATAATAGGGTATTATAACGCTAACTAACATTTTTTATAAATATTTTTTTACTCTTAACCTGTGTGTAAAAATTTTTGAATACAAATAATTATTTTTAAAATAAATAATTTTTCTTTCTTTTAAATTCCTAATTTTACAGATTTCTTTTTTCCAACTATAAACATTCTCAAAATTTTTAACAAAAAAAGCGTTTTTATTTTTTAAAACTTCTTTTAAAACTTTGAGGTTAGAAGAAATTATAATTTTACCACTTGCTAAATAATCAAATAATTTCAATGGTGAAGTATAATTCGCAATGTTATCAACTTCACCAGAGGATTTAACGACTGACTTATAAGGAATTAACATAACATCCATATTCATCATTTTAGAATAAATTTCTTTAAATGGCACATAATCAGATAAAATTAAATTTTTATTCTTTATTTTTCTTTTAATTTTTAAAATTTCTTTTTTACTACCTCCATAAATAAAATAATTATTATCTTTATCAATTATAGATAATTTAATTACAGTATCGATGCCTTTACTATTAGACAGAGAACCAAAATAACCTATATTCAAATTTTTGTTTACTTTAATTTGATTGTTAAAATTGTTATTAATTGAACTTCCGCTTGGTAAAACAAAAATTTTATTTTTATTAACAAAAAATTTTTCCGAATATAGAATTTTTAAACTATTTGAAATAGCAATAATTTTTTCTATATATTTTGAGTTTAAAAAATTAAAATGTTTGATCAAAAATTTAACTAACCTTCCTTCATTCGTAAGATCATGATGCACCTCTAAAATAATATTTTTTTTTATAAAAATAAGTAAAAAAATTATAAAAAAACTTCTGCTAATAATTAAAATATTTTTTTTTTTTAAAACTAAAAAAAAACAAGAAAAGGCATACAAATAATACAAAGGTCCTCTTGGAAAATATTTAATATAATTGACTCTCGTAATTTTAAATGCGTTTTTAATGCCGTAAAATTGATTTGCTGATTTATCTAAAAATCCTGTATTAGGAACAATTAATTCTACATTGTGTCCAAGGGCTGCAAATGCTTCACATGTTTTAACAATTTGTAAAGAACTTGGATTATGAGAAGGCAATGCTGAAAATGAAATATAAACAATATTTCTCATTTAAATATTACACTCGTGCCATAATATTGATCATAAATTTTTTTTCCTACAGTTAAAAACTTTTTAGGGTTTTTAATTAAAAAAAATAATAAAAAAGAAAAAAATTCATAAAAACCTATTCTATAAAAATTATATTTTTGCATCAGTAGAGTTAAACTCTTGTTAGTAAAGCAATTCAAATGTTCCAACGGTTGAATCGGTCCCTTTTTGTATAGATAATTATTATGATTCTTTAAAACTTTAATTCCATTAGGAACTGTAATTAATAAAAAACATTTCTGTTTATGAGAAATTTTTTTAATATCTTTCATTAAATGGTCAAGATTATCAATATGCTCAAAAACTTGATCTGCTTTTATACAATTGAAGAAATTCAAATATTTTTTTTCCCTCAACTTCACAATTTTAATATTTTTTTTAATTAAATTTTTAATCCTTGAAATTGACAATTCAACAGCATAGGTATCAAAATTATATCTAAAATTACTTAACCACCCACCCCAACCAGCACCGAAATCTAATATTTTTGAACTTTTGTCCAATTTTTTATAAATAAATTGCTTTTCTAAGTTAAATTGGTTGTCCTCATATTTTAAAGTATTTTTTCTTATACTTTCAATCCTATCTATAATTTTTTCATATAAAATATTCGAAAAATTTTTCTTTAAAGAATTTGTTTGCCACATAAAACTACATTCTGAACATTTTCTTAATTCAAAATTATAATTGACAAAACTTAATTTATTTATGTATGTAAAAAATTTTCTATTGTAATAATTATTTAAAAAGTTTATATTACTTTTAGATAGAAATCTTTCACTAAAGATATTTTTTCCTACTTTACCACAAATTTTACATTTAATATTTATATTAAATATTATTTTTTTCTTCATTCTTTATCATAAATATATCTGGCATAACTTCTATAACTTTAAACTTAATGCTTTTATTAATTAATTTATTAAGTTTGGTAGTCAATTCATACTTTGAAACCTTGTCTGCTTTATAATCTAAAATTTTTTGAAATTGCTCTTGTTTTAAAAAAAACTTAATAAATAGATAGATTATTCTTTTAATTTTCTTCAAATAAAAAAAAAAATAAATTGTAATTTGCTTTTTTTGATGAAAGATTAATTTTTTCAAAATATTTAATAATTTCAGTATTGGAGTTTATTTTGTGATAATTATGTATAATATTTGAAATTTTTTTTATATTTTTTTTTTTATAATTAGTAATGTTATATTGTTGATTTTTAATTATCTTAATAACCTGATAAATTTTCTTTAAGTCTAAACTGCAGTTAACTGGCAATTCATACTGGGCAAATCTATCCCTGTACGGCATATAATTTATACTCATTCTATTCATAAAAAACGACTCTATTTGAGTAGTACAATTGCAAGAAATTAAAATATCTGATGCCATAATCCATGCACATGTGCTTTGACTGTCTACGACGACTTGAACATTTTGATATTTTTTAAATTTATTAATCCAGTAATTTTTATCTTCAACAGGATGAGGTCTAATTATTAATTTTAAATTTGAAAAATTTTTTTGCAAAATGTGAATTAATTTAGTAAAATTATAAAAGTTTTTCTTATGATGCAATTGCAGTCTTTTCCCAATTTTTGTATCATTACCAAAAATTTTACGAATTTCCTCTTTGTTTTTAGACTGGTCAAAAAAATTATATGTAGGAAAAAACGTTGTAAATAATAAAAAGTTGTTAAATTTTTTTTTTATCTCCGCCGCTTCTTGTTTATAAAAATTAATATTTTTTTCTTTTAAAATTTCAATTCTCGGATGTCCGGTTAACACAAACTTTTTTTTAAAATTGGGAAATAAAACAGACATATCATTTTGCATTTTTTTGCCCCAACAAAAAAAATAATCTATTAAATTTAAATTTTCATTTGAAGCTCGATTCTTTAATTTTATTTTTTCGAGATAATTAACACCTTCTACATCTAAGCAAGTGATTTTATGACCCAATGATTTTACTTTTTTTAAATAATTAAAATTTTTTGGTCCTAAACTTTTAAGTAAAAAAATTGACTGAGGAAAAAAATTTAAATTCGAATTAATTCTTTGCTTATTTCCTATATAAACTACATATCCCTTTTTTATTAAATCGCTTGATAATAATAAGTTAGCATCAAGTTCTCTCTTTTTTATTTCATAAGGAATTATTATGTGTTTTTTTTTATTTTTTTCTACCACTGTAAATATTTATTTAACTTATCTTTAATTAATTTATTTTCTGTTTTTGATAAGAAAAATTCTGCTTTTCTTAAATTTTTTTTAGTGTTAAAAAAATCATAATTATCATTTATTTCTTTTGAACTTATAAAATTTAAAACTCTTTTTTTTTCTGAACTATAATTTTTAATAAAATTTTCAAATTTTATTAATAATATTTTTTTTTTATTTTCACTTTTTTTATATTTTTCTAAAAATTTTTCAAAAATATCCCTGTACCATTTTATAAATATATTCACGTTTTTTCCTGGAAAAGCACCAGCGTTTCTTGATTTCATACTATAAAATACACTTCTAGGGTCTCTGGTTACGATAATTATTTTTACATTATCGAAAAAATTAAATATTTCATCAAAATTCCATATTGATATTGCTTGATCTAGTATAATTTTATTTTTTTTAAAATTGTTATTACAAATATTTTCTAAATATTTCTTAGTTTCAATCAAAAATAGATTTTTATTAACAGGTAAAATCATTTTAAATAAATTGGGATTATTGGGATTAATTCTTAATCTAAATTTTGCTAAAATATTCTCAAGTAATGTTAAATTTAACTTAAAAAATTGTGGCAAAGCAGAGTATTCGACTTTAATTATTTTTTTTAAATACTGGTTTGTAATTTCTTCTATATCATTACAGTAAATTCTTTTCTGTGAATTTGCTACAAACATTTTTAATTTGGAAATTTTTTTTATATATCTTTTAAAATTAAATAATGCATTTGAACAATTATTTATTGTAAAATTTTTATAAAAATTATTATATAAATTAATAACGCCGTTAGGATCTTGTATTATTCTAAATTCATGCCCGTAAAGAGGGGAGTGGTACTCAGTATTTTTAATTATAAAGTCATGAATTGCTCCGCCACCACTGTTTCCTGGGCTAATAGTAACTATTATTTGCATTTATTTTTTGCTTATTTAATTTTAAATATAAAATTTTCAAATCCGGCCAATTTAATTATTAAATAAATTAAAATTTTGCTAAATTATTAAATATTTCAAACCTGTATAATTTCGTTGTAATTAATTGTTTCGTCTGAATTATAGACAATTTTATTATTTCTCGTTCTACTAACAAATCTTCCTCTATAATAATCTCTATTTAAAATTTCTTTCTTTGAAAACTCTCTTGTTGGCTTTCCTAGAATAGATTTAAGCATTGTTTTTGAATATTTTTTATTAATATAACTTTTAATTTCTTCTTTTGAACTATTTGCCATATTAACAAGTTTAACTAACTGTTCCTTGTTAACTGAAATAATTCCGTCTTTTGTTTTTTTTTTATCTAAAATAGTAAAATGTCTCTCAATCCATGTTGCCCCTTGCAATATTGCAATTAATGATAGATCGCTTTCATGTAAATCAGCGTTTGAATGATCACTAAAACCAACTTTATTGGAAAATTTTTTTAAAAAATTAATTCTTGAAAGACATGCAAATTCAGGAGTTGTCGGATAATTAGATACGCAATGCAAAATAATAAATTTATTTTTTCCTAAAATATAAGCTGTTTTATTAATTTCGCTATCATATGTTGCTCCAGTTGAAACAATAAATTCGGATTTAACTTTTTTTTTTAATTCCTTTAGCATTGCATGTGATGAACAGTCAAAACTAGAAATTTTAATATAATTTAAATTTAATTCTTTGATCAATTCAATACGATTTCTTGTAAAAATTGTAGTAATTGGATTAATTTTATATTTTTCACACAAATCTAAAAAATAAAAATGATCTTCTACTGATAAATCAAGCTGTTTGAGTCTTTTGAATTCCGCCTTGTAGGGCCTTTTTATTACTTTTTCTTCATTACCTTCTATTAAGCCGCTATCAAATCTAGATCTAATATTTAGATCTAACGATCGCATTGACTGAATTTTAACAAAATTGGCTCCTGATTCTTTGGCTGCATGAACCATTTCTTTTAATAAAGATCTTTTTCCTAAATGATTCTGGCAAAGCTCTGCAATAATATTTATTTTTTTCATATACTTTTTAATATATCTTTAACTATTTGCTTGGCACCATTGAATTTGGTTGAGTTTTTCATTAGATTTTTTTTTAATAAATCTAGTTCATTTTCGATAAAAAGTATAATTCTTTTATTAAAATTATTTTTAAAACTCTTCTGGCTCATTAGTGCAGCTAACTTTAGTTTTTTCATCTGAAATATATTTTCTTTTACTTCGGGATTATTTTTTTCATCAATTAATAGTGCTGGCTTTTGGAAATAAAGAATTTCTGTTATAGTATTATGCCCTCCTCTGGCAATTAAAAAATCTACATATGATATTAAATGATGCATATTTTTTGTACCAGTAACAGGTATGATATTTTTTGTCTCTGCAATATAAGAATTCAGATCATCTGGAAAATTATCTATACCAATATAAAAATCAATATGTTTAATTTTGCTCAGATATTTTAATGAATCCATTATAAGATATGAGTTTGTTTTATTTCCATTATCCATTATTAAACATTTATATCTATTATTAGAAACAGCAATTTGATGGGTTTCTTCTTTAAAAGTTTTATAATTAAAAATTAAATTAGTTAATTTCACTCTTAAATAATGATTTGACAATATTTTCTTTTTAAAAAAAATAGGAAAATAAATCTTGCGTGCAAATTTTAAATCTTCAGATATTAAATTTATTGCTTTTAAATTTTTAAAATTAATATTAAAAAAAAACCAATCCCAAGTAAATCTGGCGACACCAAAACTGGGAATGCCTAAATGTTTTGATAATCTAAATGCTTCTGGCACTAAATCAGATATAACAATGTCAAAATTAAAATTTTTTTTTATTTTCTGAATGGCTAAATACGATTTGGCTGGCCATTTTTGCAATACTTTTCTAGTTTCTTTTATGCTTAGCTCACCGTTTATATTTTTTTTGGTATACAAAATATCAGGATAATATTGATAGTTTATTCTAGTACCAAAATATTCTTTAAAAAAATTTAATCTTTTTCTATTAAAAATTGTTATGTTGCAATTTTTAAATGTTCTTAGCAGCTCTAAAATTATTATTTTTTGTCTAACGGAGTGACCAAAACCTTCGTCAGAAACGAAAATAGCAATATTTTTAATTTTTTTTTTCAATTTTTTTTTTAGCCTCTAGATATTCTTTCTTATTGTGAATATCAATATAGTCGCAAAAAAATACACCGATTTTTGTGCTTAACGTTTTCTGAAAAATTGTATTATAAGTCATTATCCTAAATGCTGCATTCTGAATATTATTATATCCAACAGAAATTAATTCTTTAATTTTGGCTCCTGGATAAAGTTTTTTATCAAAAAAATTAAGAGCATTATCTATATCTTTATATCTAATCTCTGGTGAATTAGGTTGAACCGATATTACTATGTCAGGTTTATAACACTCAATTTCAAACTTTTTTACGGCATGCACAACTACATCTTGCTTTTCGACTCTTTCATATGTGAGTCTTCTTGGTCTTTTAATAAAAAAAAAATTATTCAACTTAGCTAGCTTTTCAATATAATTACTATCAGATGATACGAGAATTCTATCGATTTTTTTTGATTTTGCTAACTCCTTGGCCACGAGGAGAAACATAGGTAATTTATTAATTAGAAGAATATTCTTATTAAATAACCTTCTTGATTTTTTTTTTGCACTTATTACAACGATAATTTTTTTTTTCACAGGGATTTATCTAAATCTTTTTTTAATAGTTAAATAATCTTTTTTATTTTTTGTGCATAAATAATAAATATAAGGATTGTTACTATAATAATTTTTATTTATTATTTTTTTTTTTAAAAAATAGGTTTTAAGATCAAAAACAAAAATTTTTCTCTTTTCAAGATATTTATTAAATTCACTAGTTAAGGTAAAATAATGTTGCTTGCCTGTTTCTGGATAAATATGATTATAGATTAAAACATATTTAGATTTTTTAATAGAAAAATTTAAAGCTTCAGAAGGCTTAAAGCTGTGATCTAAAGTTAAAAAAAAACCAACTAAATCAAATTTAAAATTTTTTTTTAAAGTGTCGTTTATATTAATTTCATCAATATTAAATAACATCTTCGACATTGAATGACAATTTATGGATTTATGGTTGCAATTTTGCCCCCAAATTAAAGAGGAGGGTTGTTTAATTAAATATTTTTTAATTGTACTTTTTTTAATAAAAGACTCTTGAAATTTTTGATATTTTTTTAAATATTTAAAAACATCTATGTTATTTTTTTTAATATCTGTTTTAGCTAAAAAAGCATTTTGCTTTAAGCTGTTTAATTTTATAATAAGATTAAAATATTTTTTTAACTGTTTGTAATTAATTTTGAATTCTTTAACAAAAAAATTTAAAAAAACTCCTGTAAATGGACAGTTAAATTCTGCATACTTTTTTACTCTAAGTTTAGAAACAACATTATTGAAAACAAGATAATTTGGAAGTTGATTTTTAGAAAAATAATTTTTTAGATTCAGCCAACCTTTATGATGCTGACCGTAACCGTTAGAGTAAAAATATTTTGATAATTTAGAATCAAACCATGGTGAATACTGGTTGCATCTACATTTATTACAATTAAAAAGTTTAAAATTATTTATTTTATCTTTATCTTTTATTACTTTTTTAAAAAATCCAACATAAAAATTATCTTTTTGCGCTTCGCTATTTATTATTTTTTTTTTTCCACAATTTTTTTCTTGCCACACACAGTCATTTAAATAACTTTTGTACATAAACTATAATTTCTCCAATAAAAAAACATTTGGTACAATCTGCTTTATCTTAATTTTATTAATTTTAGTATATTCGTTAATGTTTTTAACTCTTTCTAAAAATTGGTTTTTTTTAAAGTTATCTCCTATCTTTGCAAGATATAAATTTTCCATAAAACTATCTTTTTTATAATTCACATAATATTTTAATAATGACATTAAATGCCTTAAAATGTTCAAAAAAAATAATTGCAGTTCTACTTTTTTATTAATAAAAGGACTTTTGTAACTTTTAATAACATCTATTTTATCAAATAAATTTATCAAATTATCAAATGAATCGTAGTTCGATTCAAAATTTTTAATATTTTTAATAAGATCAAAATTTTCGATATTACTATTTTTTAAAGTGATATTTTTATAATCTAATAATAAAGCAGTTAATTCTTCTGACGATCTTACAACATAAGATATATTTTTTAAAATATTAATTTCTACCGAACTCTTTTTGGATGATAAAAGATTTATGATCTTTTTTTCTAAAAAAAATGACTCGAGTAAAGTTGTGGAATTAGACGATATAATTAAAGAACTTGCGTTAATTAATGCATGAACACTAAGATGCCTGTCCTCATTTAAATAAACATTCTTAAATTTTTTTTTTTTCAATGTAAGTTTTCCAGAATAACATATTTTCAACAGGATGAGGGGATATAAGCAATTTTTGATATGGAAAATTTTTTTCAAATTCATTTATAAATTTAGTAGCTTGTAATAATATTTCCCTTTGCATTAAAATTTGGTCATTAAGTAATGAAACGTGTAGTGATTGAGGATCAAAATTTTCTTCTGTTATTCTTCGAAAAGCTATATCAATAATGTTTTCTCGCTTGTGCGCTGGGTTTAGACGGCCAAATTGAGTTAAAAATAAATAAAAATCACCGTATTTTTTCTTAATTAAATTAGTATTTTTTTCTAAAATTTTTCTCTTTTCTTTTTTAAGAATTTCTAGTCGTAAATTTCCAAATACCTTAGTTTTATTTGAAATGAATGGAAATTGTCTATTAATTTCATCACGTTCGATTTCGCCTACTGTTAATAAAATATCTAGTTTTTTTATATTCTCATTATTCATTCTATAATTAATTTTATCACTTAGATCCCATGCTAAAACTAATTCTTCATCATTTGAAATTATATAAAAATTATTTTTCTTTAAAAAATTAATTGCCTCAGTATTTCTTGGTCCAAAACTTTTTAGCAAAACAATAGCTGGCTTGCATTTATTAAATATAGACCAAATATGACCCTTTTGACCAATTATTACCCTGTAATCACTATTAATTGCTTTTAAAGCTAATAAAATCTTTGAATCAAGCTCTCTTTTTACGTTCTCAATTAAAATTAAAACTGTTTTTTTTTTCATTTGCAAATCTAAAGATTTATAATTATTAAATCCAATATAGATTTAATATCACTTTTATTGCAGATTTAAATTCTTAAATTTTTAATAAATAAAATTAGATTTAAAATATTTTAAGATAGTTTTATTAATTTTTTATTTTTCACAAAAATTGAATTGCCAAGTAAGCTAAAAAATTATTTACTTCAATAAATATTTACAATAAAATTTAACAGTTAAAAATTTTTTAAATCAATATTAAAAATTTTATTTACGTAATTTTATTGCCACATTGTCATTCCAAGCCCATTTTATTACCTTATATCCCGAATCTTTCAAAAATTGCTCAAGATTAATTCTTCTATTAATAGACAAATTTTTATTTTCGTAATTAATTATATCAAACTTATAAAAATTTATTGAAGACCCATATATCACTTCATCATCCATACCTTCTGCATCTACCTGAAGTATTAACTTATAATCATTAGAGGATTGTGGTAGGGTTATTTTTTGATTTTCTATAAAATATTTCAAATTACACATCTCTAAAAGCTCACTGCAAATATAATCATCGCAATTTTCTTCGGAAGATATATTTCTTTTTATTCTTTTTAAAAGATTGTCTTTAACAAAACTATGAGTTCCTGAAGAAAAAGATTTTCCCTTACGTCTTAAAAGCTCTCGAAATTTTTCATTATACATATAAAAAGTTCTTAATTCAGATTTGTCAAGATTACCAATTGCAACATTATAAATTTCCAAATTTTTAAAATCTTTGAAAGAATCCTTTAATTTATTAAACGAATTAATCTGTGGTTCAAAAAGTATCGCTTTTATTTCTTTATTGTTATCAATAAAAAAACGCCTTAGAGGATCAATATCTTTTTCATTTCCTAATCCTGCCCCCACTTGAACAAAGTATATTTGTTTTGAGACACAAAGAAAATTAAAACAAATAGCTTCATAGGGCGTTATTATAAATTTATCATTTATAAGTATTGATTTTAAATATTTTTCAAAGAATGCAAAAGAGAGAAAAAAGTTTACAGTTTTTATTAAAAAAAATTTAGCTAATCTTTTAAACATTATAATTAAATCAATTGTAAAGTTTTATTATTATTTATTTAAGTGCTATATATTAACTAATAAAAAATTTGCATAATTAAATGTTTGAACTTTTAAAAAATAAAGTATTTTTACAGTATAGATACCAATTATATCTATTGTTTATATTTATAATTGTCACGACTATAATTGAGGCACTGAGTATTGGTTCGATTTTTCCATTTTTACTAGCACTTATTGATGAAAATAGTTCAATTATTTTAACTTTAAAAAATAAATTTTTCGATAAAATAAATTTTCTTAATCGGTATACGAATATTCAAATTATTTTTTTATTTTTGGTTTTTTTTATATTTACAATTAAAAATATTATTTTAATTTATTTTAAATCTTGGAAGTTAAAATTAATATCTAAGCTTCAGTTTTTAATAGAAAAAACTATTTATAAAAATTACTTATTTGATGATTATAATAATATAATTGCTCTAAACTCAGGAACTAAAATTAAAAATATAAAAATAGAAACTTCATCCTTTGGTAAATATCTTTTTGCACTCATAGATTTAATATTTGAGATTTTAGTATTATTTTCATTAACGATTTTATTATTGTTCACCGCAGGAAGTATATTTTTTATTTCTTTAATGTTAACATCTTTGTTCCTTTTTTTTTATTTCAAATTTTCAAAAGAAAAAATTTTTCTCTTAAGTAGTGCTAGATTAAAGAGCGCTTCTAAAGTTATGGATATAATTTCGGAATCTCTTAATAAAATTTACAATCTTAAAACCTTTAAAATTGAAAAATATTTTTTAGATAAATATGAAATTAATGAAAAAAATTCATTAGGTTTAGGAATTAGAATTCAATTTTTAAAAGACATTCAAAGGAATATTATTGAATTATCATTTATTATTTTTTTATGTATTTTTGCCTTTTTTTTTTTCATTGGTGAAAAATATACCTCTGAAGCCATATCTTTAGCAGGTTTGATAATGTTAGCTTTTGCAAGAATGTACCCTAGTGCTCTAAAAATTTCATTTAGCATTAATGAAATTAAAAATTTGCTACCTTCATTAAATTTAATATCTAATATTTTGTTCAATCTAAATAATAATGACAAAAATAAATTTTTAAACGAACCTTTAAAAAAAAATAACAATCTTATTATTCAGAACTTAAAAATAAAAATTGGCAATAATAAAAATTTTAAGGTTAAAAAACTAATATTAAGTAATAAAGACAGATTGTTTATTAAAGGCAAAAGCGGATCTGGCAAAACAACTTTTTTAAACATAATCGCTGGCCTCCAAAGACCTAAAAGTGGAAAAGTTTTGTTTAACAATGAAGAAATGTATTCAAATTTTTATAAATTAAGGGACAAAATATCTTTTATTTCTCAAAATTCTTTAATACTTAATGATACAATTAAAAACAATATTCTCGGTGGCTCAAAAGAATTAGTGAATAAATTTCATTTCAAGAAAATTATTAAAATTTGCAATATTGATAAAATTCTAAAACAAAGAGGATATAATCTTAATACGAAAGTTTATGGGAAAAATATAAATTTATCAGGCGGAGAAGTGCAGCGTATTTCAATTGCAAGAGCATTGTATAAAAATGGACAAATAATAATATTGGATGAATTTTCAAATCAACTAGACGGACAAAATGAAAAGCAAATTATTTTAAATATAATGAAATATTTTAAAGATCAAATAATTATAATAGCTTCTCATAACTTAAATTTGATGAAATATTGTAATATTTTTTATGATCTCGATAAATTTAAACTAACCAAGAAAATTAAATATTAATTTTTAAAGTTTTAAAAATTATTAAAACTTTTCTATAAATAAACTGATGAAAGCATACTTTTCAACAAAAGGGCAAACTTTGAAAAATCTAAAAATTCAAACTGCTGTTATACCTAAAATTTTCCTGTTTAAAGTATCGGAATATAAAAAAAATAAAGACAAAATAATTAATAAAATACAAAAAAAATTTAAAAAAAAAATTATAGTAAGATCTTCTAATTTTTTAGAAGACTCACTTAAACAATCATTTGCTGGTAAGTTTGAAACTATTTTAAATATTCAATCTAAAGATAAAATTAAGATTTTACATTCTATAGAAAAAGTAATTGATTCATATAAAAAAAAAAAATCATCCAAAAATGAAATTTTGATTCAGCCCATGATAGATAACGTATCATTTTCAGGGGTAGTAACGACTTTGGATTTAAAAAATCTATCACCATATTACATAATTAACATAAAAAAAGGTAGTGATACGACTTCTATCACTTCTGGAAAGCACTCTGGTAAACAAATTATTGTAAGTCCTTATAAAAAAATAAAATTGGATATTTATACAAAAAAAATAATTTTATTAGCTCAAGAACTTGAAAATGTTTTTAATAATAATTTTTTAGACATTGAATTTGCAATTTCTAAAAAAAAAAATTTACCTGCTTCAAGTTAGAAGAATTTCGCAAAACATAATTAATCAAAAAAAAATTCTCTCAAAAAATGATCTTCATTTATCCCTAACAAAATTAGAAAAAAAAATATTCAAACTGCAAAAACCTCATCCTAGTCTTTATGGAAATACAACATTTTTTGGAGTTATGCCTGATTGGAATCCAGCAGAGATAATTGGAATAAAACCTAAACCGTTAGCTCTATCGATGTATCAAGAGTTAATTACAGATCATATTTGGGCAAAAAGTAGAGAAAAATTCGGATTTAAAGATGTCTCTGGAAATCACCTGATGACAAACTTTTTTGGAACGCCATATATCGATGTAAGGGTAGATTTTAATTCTTGGATACCAGAAACATTAAGCAAAGAGGTGGCTAAAAAACTTATTAAATATTATTTAACTAAATTTAAAAGAAATAGGAAATATCATGATAAAATTGAATTTGAAATTATTTTTACATGCTTCTCTCCCTTAACTGAAAAAAGACTTAAAGAATTAAGAAAAAATAATTTTTCTAAAAAAGAAATCAACGAAATAGCTAAAAGTCTAAAAAGAATTAATAATCTTTCTTTTATAGAAATAAATAACTTAATAAGAAAATTAAAAGTTTTAGAAATCAAACAAAAAGAAATTCAAAAATCCAAGATGTATACTATCGATAAAATTTACTGGCTAATAGAAGATTGTAAAAAATATGGGACATACTCATTTGCAGGATTGGCGAGATGTGGTTTTATAGCAATTGAGATTCTAAATGCATTACAAAAAAATCAAATTTTTAGTAATTTGGACAAACAAAATTTCTTAGAGAGCATAAATACAATAACCACTGAAATGATCAGAGATAATTATGATTTAAGTAAAAAAAATTTTATACAGAAATACGGACATCTAAGACCGAATACCTACGAGATAACGTCTAAAAATTACAAACAAGCTTATAACATTTATTATGGAAAAATTTTAAAAAAACAAATTAATAAAAAAACCTTTCAATATACGTCATTCCAAAAAAGTAAAATTAATACTTTTTTAAAGAAAAATTTTAATAATATTGATTTTTTTCAATTTAATAAATTTTTAAAAAAAAGTATATATTTTAGAGAATATGGAAAATTTATATTTAGCAAAAGTATTGATCTTATTTTTACTGAACTAAAAAAATTAGGAAGAAGATATCAAATTCCAGAGGGTGACTTGAGTTTTATAGAAATTAATGAAATAAAAAAACTTTATTATAATCTCAACAATGACAACATCTCTGAGTTGCTTAAAAATAATATAAGCTTAAATAAAAAAAATTATAATTTTAATCTAAATATTAGACTTTGTGACACGATAACTTCAAAAAAAGATATTTATTATTTTACTGAAAAAGATCAAAAAATAAATTTTGTAACTCAAAAGATTACTACCGGCAAGATAAAATTAATTAAAGATAAAATTAATGTAAATATAAACAATCACATTATCGCGATAAAAAACGCTGATCCTGGATATGATTTCATATTTAGTCAAAATATTAAAGGTCTAATAACTTGTTACGGAGGAGCAAATTCTCATATGGCAATTAGGTGCGCTGAGTTAAATATTCCAGCAGCTATTGGCATTGGTAACAAGAGATTTGAACAACTGAAAAACAATCAACTGATAGAGATAAATCCTCAATTGGAAAAATTAAATTATATATAATGAATATTTTGATAGTTCCAAAAATAATTGTTAGATACAAAAATCAATTTGAATTAAGTGTTGAAAAAAAACTTATCAAATTTTTAGAAAAATTTTTTCCTCGACACAATATTGATGTAATGAATGTTTTAAGTATAAAAAAAAAATATTTCTTAATTATATTGTCAGGAGGAAATACTATTTTAAAATTTTCAAAAAAAAAAGAAGATTTTTTAAGATCAAAATTTGACGAAGTCGCTTACAAATTTTCATTGAAAAATAATATTAAATTATTGGGGATATGTCACGGAGCACATTTTCTGGCGAATAAATTAAATGCTATTTTTAAAAAAAATAAAATGCATAATACTAAAAGACACTTAATTAGTTTAAAAAATAATAAAAAGTTTAATGTAAATTCTTATCATAATATTACGGTATTAAAATTAAACAAACAATCTAAAGTTTTGGCAAATGCATACGATAAATCCATTGAGGCTTTTATTGAAGTTAAAAATAAACATGTTGGAATAATTTGGCACCCTGAAAGAGAGAAAAAATATAGAATACAAATTAATTTAATAAAAAAATTTTATGCAACTAATTCTTCTAGCCGCGGGTAAGGGATCAAGATTACCAATAAAAATAAGAAACAAACCAAAATGCTTAATTAAAATTTTAGGCAAAACCTTGCTAGAACATAATATAGACTTTTACAAAAAATTCAAAAATCGGACTATTGTTACTGGGTACAAGAAAAAAGAACTAATGCCTTTCATAAATAAAAATAAATTTAAAAATTTTTATAATAAAGACTTTAATAAAACAAATATGGTTCATAGCTTATTTAAAGTTAATAGAATTGTGAGCAATAACATTGTTGTTTGTTATGGAGATATAATCTTTGATAAAAATATTTTTATTAATATAAGCAAAAATCATAAAAATAGCACAATTTTATTAAACAAGAATTGGCTTAAAGTGTGGAAAGGAAGAATGGAATACAAAAATATAAAAAAAGACGCAGAAAATATTGAAATTTATAAAAATAATTTAATTAGTATTGGAACTAAAATTTTAAATAAAATGCCCAAATACCAATTTATGGGCTTAATCAATTTAAAAAAAAAAGATTTTTTTAATTTAAAAAAATTTTATAATAAGATTAAAGACAAGAAAATAGATTTCACATCATTTTTAAACCGATCCATAAAAGCAAATATTGTAAAAATTAATATATTGACCACAACAAAGTATTGGTTTGAAATTGACACAATTAACGACGTAAAATTTACTGAACAAAAACTATGGTAATATGGATACTGGGACTATCTGGATCTGGCAAAACAACTTTGGCAAACATTATTTCTAATAAATTAAAAAAAAGAATAATTCATATTGACGGTGATTTAATTAGAGAAATGTACGAAAAAAAAATAGGTTATACTTTAAATGACAGACTGTTAAATGCCGGTAGAATTTCAAGACTTGTAAAAATTTTAAGTAAACAAAAAGTTAATATAGTTGTTTCAGTTCTATCTAATTTTCCCGTCTGGCTTAATTGGAATAGAAAAAATATTAAAAAATATTTTGAAATATATTTAAAAACCGACATTAAAATTTTAAAAAAAAGAAAACCTAATTTGTATAATAAGAAAAAAAATATTGTTGGTATTGATATCAAATTTAGAGAACCAAAAAAATCAAACTTGATTATCAATAACTGCAATGATTTAAATGAGCTTAAGCTTATAGCAGACAAAATAATTAAAAAAACAAAATTATTAAATTGAAATTTTTAGTAATAGGATTATTTTTAACATATGTAACTTTTGAATTATTAATTTATATTTATATAAAAATACTCTCAAAAAAAAGTAAATGGATAATACTAAATCAAGATTTAATTTCAAAATTTAACAAAGAAAAATTTAACGAATTTAAAAAAAAAAATTATAATTATGATTTAGGTTGGGATAAAAAACCAAATTATAAAAATTTTGATTTAAATGGGTATAATAAAATTTTTTACTCGATTGATAAAAAAGGATTTAGATCTTCTAAATTTAAAAATCTCGAAAATCTAGTAGCTACCTTCGGAGACTCTTACGCTTTTTGTAGACAAGTTAAAAATACAGATTCTTGGCAAGAAATTTCTTCAAAGAAAATTAAAAAATTTATTTCAAACTATGGTGTAGGAAATTTTGGACTAGACCAAGCTTTTTTGAAATTTAAAAAAACGAAAATTCACAAAAGTACTAAAATAGTTATATTTGGCTTTGTTCCTGAGACAATTTGTAGAATTCAATCATGCTGGAAATATTATTTAGAATTCGGAAATTTGCACGGTTTTAAGCCATTTTTAAAACTAAAAAAAAAGAAATTATTTTTTCATAAAAATTTAATTAAAAAGAAAATCAATTTTAACCATTTAAAAGTAATTATAAAAAAAACAGAAAAAATAGATCGATTTTATAAATACAAATACTTAAAATATATGTTTAAGTATTCTTACATTTATAGTTTTTTTAAGAACTTTTCTTACAATATTTCTTTTTTTTATATTTACGCCAAATACTTCTTAAAAAAAAATTCGGAAAAAAATAATTTTCAAAATGAGATATTTTCTCTAGTAATGAAAAAAAATATACAAATGTCTCATGAATTATATAAAGAGAATTATTCAAAAACGATACTAATACAATTATTTCAAAGAATTAATAATTGCTTAAAAAAAGAAAATAAAAAATGCTATTTTATAATTTTTCCACAACTCTATGATTTAAAAATAAAATCAAGAAAATTTTATCAAGAATTTTATATAAAAATGAATACAACCTACAACATAATTGATTTAACGGATAATTTTTTACAAAATGATAATTATAAAAAGTTTTATACTAATGATAAATATGGTGGACATTTAAACTATAAAGGGAATGTGTTTGTTTCAAGAGTAATTTGTGAAAAATTAGAAAATGAACTACTCAAATAAAAGAAATGTTAATAAACCTTAAGTGTTTTATTTTTTTATAAGAAATTATTTTTAAAACGCAAATAAAATTTGAAGAGCGTATAATCATTTGATTTTTTTTTAGCTATAATTTTTTTATTTAAAATTTCAATTTTTTTATCTTTTAAAAATTTATACATACTTTCCTCTAATTTTTTTAAATCGTTATTTGCAAATAAATAACCAGCATTTTGATCTTTTCCTATAAAATCGGCTGGTCCGTTGGGGCAGTTACTTGAAATAAATATTTTATTACATGCTGCAGTCATTATCATAACAAAACCAGGATCTTCCCATAAAGATGTCGAAATGACACATAAAGAAGAATTTATATATTTATAAATATTTTCTTTATAACCTAATAGCAAAACTTTATTAGCAATATTAAAATTTTTAATTAATTTTATTAATTCATCTTTCTCTTCTCCATCTCCAAGAATAACTAATTTTAATTCAGGATAATCTAAAGAAATTTTTTTAAATGCATGTATTAAAATTTTATGATTTTTTTGACGTGTCAATCTTCCAATTGATAATATGTATTTGTTATCAATTAAATTTTCTTCGATCGAAATATTCTTTTTTTTATAAATTTCAGTTATTTTAAATATAGGATCTTTTAATAAAATAACTTTATTCGGATCGAAAATATTCAATTTTAGAATATAATTTAAAGTACTTACTGTCGGACAGCAAATTTTGAATATTCTTTTAGATAAGAACTTCCAAAAGAAACTTCTCAAAAAATGAATTTTTGGAAAACCAGAAATGTTTAAAACAAATTTTATGTCTTTAAAAAAAAAAGAAAACGTCAATGGTAATGAGGTAACTAGTTGACAAAATATATAGTTGGGCTTTTCTCTTTTTAATATTCTAAAAAGTGAAAAGGAACAAAGGATAAAGATTAAAAAAAAGTATAACCTGCTCCAAAAAAAACCATTTTTTTTTCTAACAAATTGTATATTAAAATTTGATATATTTATAACTTTAGCTTTAATTAAATTTAAATTTTCAAGATTATCATTCCATTCACCGGCTGCATTTAGGACAGCAATGTTTATATTATTTTTATGATATTTTTTGATAGCTTCAATTGAATTTAAAACCTTATCAGTAACGCCAGTTCTTGAATTAAAGGGAGACCAGTAAAATATTTTCATTATTTAATTTAATAATTTAAAATAAAGTATCAAAAGATTAAAATGTATAAATTTTTTTTATAATAAATTATAAAGTTATAAAAGAATAAACTAAACTATTAATTTGTTAAAACAAAAAAACAACAATATAGCAGTATTTATTCCTTCTATTGAAAATGGTGGTGTAGAGAAAAATTTATTTCTTATAATAAATTTTTTAATTAAAAACAATTTAAAAATTACTCTCATTACAGCAAATTATGATAGTAAAAAAAAATTCGATAAAAGAATTACAATAATTTCGCCAAAAAATAAAAACTGTATTAATTTTTCAAGATACAAAAAATATTTTTACTGTTTGTTTTTACTATTTAGATTTTTAACTAATAACAATTACACAGTTCTATCATTCCAAGCAAATATTTATGCAATAATTGTCGCCAAGATTTTAAATAGAAAAATTATAATTAGATCTAATTCTTCTCCTAGTGGATGGTCACAAAATTTTGTTAAAAAAATAATTTATAAAAAATTATTTAAATTAGCAGATAAAATAATTGTAAATTCTAAAGATTTTAAAAAACAAATGTATGAAAAGTTTAAAATAACGTGTGAAATAATTTATAATCCTTTGAATAAGGTTGAAATAATAAAAAAAAGCAAAGAAAAATTTAAAAATAATTTTTTTTTAAAAAAAAGAAAAAGTTTTAAAATCATTTCAGTTGGAAGATTTGTTGATCAAAAAGATCATTTAACTTTACTTAGGGCTTTTAAATTAATTTATAAAAAAATTGAAACAAAATTAATTATTATGGGCCAGGGTGTAAATAAAAAAAAATATTTACAATATATAGCAAAAAATAATCTTAATGATTACGTGTTAATTTTAAAATTCAATAAAAATCCCTATAAAGTAATCAAAAATTCTAATCTTTTTGTTTTGTCATCAAAATATGAAGGTCTTCCAAATGTACTACTAGAGGCAATGTCTCTTAAAAAATTTATTATTTCCTCTAACTGTCCAACTGGACCGGAGGAAATATTAATGAATGGAAAGCTTGGATTTTTATTTGCAGTTGGAGATTATAGAGCCTTATCAAGTTTAATTCTAAAATATTATAAGAATCAAAAAAAATTTGATCATAAGACAGAGTTAGCTTACAAGAGTCTGACAAGGTTTGATTTTAATAAAAACTGCTTAAAATATTATAAAATTTTAAATAACTAAGAAATGCAAATGTTTTTAATTAAAAGTATCAAAACACTTATAAAAAACTTATTTTTTTTTTCTGACTTAAAAATTTGGTTAAAAGTACTTAGAAAATCCCATAAAAATAATTCGTATAATTGGGCAACAAGCGCAATTGACATCTATGTGCTTCGTAAACTAATTAAAAAACACAATCCAAAAAATATTTTAGAACTTGGCACAGGAATAGGCGCTTCTACAGAAGCAATTATTGATCAGATGAGTAACGAGGCAAATCTTGTTTCGCTTGAAAACAACAGTTCCTGTATTAATAAAGTTAAAAAAAAATTAGCACCTTACAGAAAAAATTATAAAATAATTAAAACAGAAGTAAAAATTTGCAAAAAAAAAATTAATATTGAAACTCTAATTTATAAAATTTCACAAAAATTAAATGTGAGTAATTATGATTTAATATATATTGACGGTCCTTCATTTTTATTTAATAAAAATAAAAAAAAATTTATAACTGGTTTGCCCAGAGGCGATATTTTTTATTTTTATGATAAAATAAAGATTGGATGTATTGTGATTATAGATGGTTCACTTATAACGCAAAAACAAGTTTTTAGATTTTGTAGATCAATAAAATTTTTAGAAATTTTTAAATGTTTTGGCTTTACAAAAAAATATAATGACGATTTATTTGATTTTGAGTATCAAAAATTAAAAACATGGAAATACTTATAGTTTATTAGTAAAAAAATTTCAGCTTCTAAATTTCTAATATTGTCTAATAGCTAACGTGTCTGATCGCGAGTAAACAAAGCTAGTATAGTTTTTAGATTGAAGATATTTATTTAATTTGTACCGTTTGAATCTTGAAAGATTTTTATGTTCAAAATTAATTAGAGCAGGCTTTAAAATATCTAAATTACAATTGAAAATAATGATGTCGTCATATCCTTCAGTATCAATTTGTAATAAATCAATTTTTTTTATGAAATTATAAGCTTTATTTTTTAAGTTTTTTTTAATTTCCTTTAAAACATTGCAAGTTTGGAGAATTTCTACTGAAATATGCTTGCTAGGATTGAAATTCTCATATTTTTCAAATCTATTAGTTAAATTATTTTTTAAAAAAGAACTTAGGCCGTCAAAGTTATTTTTTTTAAGCAGTTTACTAAATTCTTTTTGAAATATTTTATTTAATGAAAAAAAGGCATTAAACTTTCCTCGCCTACCGCTTTATTTATGAAATAAAAATTTTTAAAATTTTTATAATTCATTTTTAACTTTTTAAATGGCTTAATTTGTGGTTCAAAAAAAACCCCTGTAATAATTTTTTTATTTTTTTTACAAAAATAAAAGATTGGGTCGCCTAACATCCCATCATTAGCACCTATTTGAATAAGATTGAATGCATTTTTGTTATTTATATAGGCTGATAAAACTAAAAAAGAATATCTTTAAATAAGAATCTATACTTGAGCTCATAATCCCGAAGAGAAAAATAATTTTTTTTATTGAAAAAATATTTAATTATTTTTTTCATATATTTTATATAAAATAACCAAATCAAATACTTCCAAATATAGAAATTATATATTTATAATTTTGAGGTTAAAATTTAACATTGTAATTTGTACCTAAAAATTTTTTCAGTGCATAAATCAAGCCAATTGAGCTATTAGTAACGGTAAGCTTAACGTGTTACCACGCTTCCACACCCGTCCTATCAACGTCGTAGTCTACGACGGCTCTATAGGAAGAA
>Ga0164294_10000943_pt1 | contig 27542 bp, 26 predicted proteins | sample GEODES005metaG_FD_111479 | JGI IMG/M metagenome (GOLD analysis project Ga0164294, IMG submission 111479) | Oligotrophic lake water microbial communities from Sparkling Lake, Wisconsin, USA - GEODES005 metaG | ecosystem: Environmental > Aquatic > Freshwater > Lake | place: USA: Sparkling Lake...
ATGGCGGGCAAGTGGCATGTCGGCATGGGCCACGGCGTCGCGCCCTGGCAGCGCGGCTTCGATCACTCGGCGGTGACGCCGTTCGGCGAGCTCTATTTCCCCAACCAGCCCCAGCCGATCGCGCAGAACATCTTCCTCGACGGCGAGAAGGTGCCAACCAGCTCGCCGCGGGTGGGCGAGGGCAACTGGTATTCGTCGGACATGTTCATCGACTGGCAGACCAGGTTCTTCAAGCAGGCCGAGAGCGAGCACAAGCCGTTCTTCCTCTACATGCCTTTCACCTCGGCGCACTTCCCACTGATGGCGCCGGCAGAGGACGTCGCGAAGTTCAAGGGCAAGTATATGCGCGGCTGGGATGCGATCCGCCGCGACCGGTTCGCGAAGCAGAAGAAGCTGGGGATCATCCCCGCCGATGCCGAGCTGCCGCCGGCGCTCGCCAACACCTATGACTGGGACAAGCTGACCGCCGAGGACAAGGAGCGGTTCGACACGCTGATGGCGGTCTATGCCGCGGTGATCAGCCGGGTCGATCGCGCGATCGGCACGCTGGTCGAGCGGCTCAAGGCTTCGGGCGAGCTCGACAACACGCTGATCCTGTTCATGTGCGACAATGGCGGCAATGGCGAGAGCGGCCCGGACGGGCGGCTCAACGGCAAGGGCACGCCGGGCAGCGCCCAGTCGGTGGTGTGGACCGGCATGAACTGGGCGACGCTGCAGAACACGCCCTTCCAGTATTTCAAGCACTTCACCGAGGAAGGCGGCATCGCCACGCCGCTGATCGCCTATTGGCCCAAGGGCATCGCCCCGGCCCAGCGCGGCACCAAGGTGACGGCGCCCGGCCATCTGATCGACGTGATGCCGACGCTGGTCGACGTCAGCGGCGCGACCTATCCCAAGACCTTCAACGGCAACGCGATCATCCCGATGCAGGGCCGCTCGATGGTGCCCGCGTTCAGCGGCAAGCCGCTCACCCGCGACAAGCCGATCTTCTGGGAGCATGAAGGCAACCGCGCGGTGCGCGACGGCCAGTGGAAGCTGGTCTCGCGCTTCGAGCAGCCCTGGCAGTTGTTCGACATGAGCCGGGACCGTGCCGAGATGCACGACCTCGCCGCCGCCCAGCCGGACCGGGTGAAGAAGATGGCCGCGCAATATGACGCCTGGGCCGCGAGCAGCTTCGTCGATCCGTGGAGCCGCGACTATGAGAAGAACCCCAAGGCGCGGACCGAGCCGCGCCAGAACTGGGGCGGCTTCGAGACGCCGCAGCGACCCTATGCGCTGAAGCAATGAGGCTATGCAGCCTTAGCGATTCGCGATTCATCGCCTTCCCCGCATAACCGGCTCCGGAGTTCGTCAATGAGGGGAAGGGGCATGACCCAGCGTCTGACACGGCGGCAGGCCATGAGCGGGGCGGTGGTGGCCGGCGGGCTGGCGAGCCTGCCCGGCATCTCCGCCCTTGCCGCCGAACCGACGACGCTGTTCCGCGAAGTGCTGCTTGTCGACGGCAGCGGCGCGGTGCCTCGGCTGGCCAATGTGCTGGTCGAGGGCGACCGGATCGTGGCGGTGACGCCGCCCTCCGCCCAGGGCAAGGCGGCGCGCATCGTCGCCGGCGAGGGGCGGGTGCTGGCCCCCGGCTTCATCGACATGCACACGCATGGCGACCCGCTCGGCGACAGCTACGAGGCCTTCCTGGCAATGGGCGTCACCACGATCACGCTCGGCCAGGACGGCGGCGGACCGCGGCTCGGCAAGGACCTCGACCCGCGCAGCTGGATGGCCGCGGTCGACAGGGCGCAGATCGACTGCAACGTCGCCCTGCTCTCCAGCCACGGCACCCTGCGCCGCGCGGCGGGCGTGGCGGATTCGGTCCGCAGGCCCGATGCCGACGGGCTGGCGCGGATGGCGGCACAGCTCGACGCCGAGCTGAAGGCCGGTGCCTTCGGCCTGTCCTACGGCCTCGAATATGTGCCCGGCATCTATTCGGAGACGGCCGAGCTGACCAATCTCGGCAAGGTCGTTGCGCGCCATGGCGGCGTTGTGATGAGCCATATGCGCTCGGAGAATGACGAGGACATCCAGGCATCGATCGACGAGCTGATCGCCTCGTCACTGCCGGCGCGGCCGCATATCTCGCACCTGAAGGTGGTGTTCGGAAAAGGCGAGGCCCGCGCGCACGAACTGCTCGCCTGGCTCGCCGACAAGCGCCGCCAGGGCATTCCGCTGACCGCCGACCAATATCCCTATGAGGCCGGCTTCACCGGCATCGCGATCCTCTTCCCCAAATGGGCGCTGCCGCCGACCGATTATGCGGCGGTGGTGGCGGAGCGGCGGCAGGAGCTGCGCGACTATCTGGTCCAGCGGATGACGCGCCGGGGCGGTCCCGAGGCGCTGCTGATCGGCACCAAGCCCTATGCCGGCAAGACGCTCGCCCAGGCGGCGCAGGAAGCCGGGCTCCATTATGCCGACTTCCTGATCAAGATCGGCCCGCAAAGCGGCTCCGGCGCACACTTCACCCAGGACAAGGCGCTGCAGGACGTGCTGCTCGTCGATCCGTTCGTCGCCTTCTCCACCGATGGCGGTCCCGGCATGCGCCACCCGCGCGCGACCGGCACCTATGCCAAGCTGGTCGAGGAATATGTGGTGCGCGACCGGAAGCTCTCGCTTCACGAGATGGTCCGCAAGGGCACCGGCTATCCCGCCAACATCCTGCGCCTCGGCGATCGCGGGCTGGTCCGCGAGGGGATGAAGGCCGACCTGATCCTGTTCGACCCGGCCAGGGTGAAGGCGCGCTCGACCTATGTCGATCCCTTCGCCAGGGCCGAGGGCTTCGATCTGGTGATGGTGGGCGGCAAGCCCGCCTATGAGGGCGGTGTGCGGATCGGGAAGAGCGGCAAGCTGCTGCGCGCGCGATAGCTATCCGCCCTTGCCTGCCAGCGGTCGCGGGCGCCAGGTGAGGACCGCCGCCACGGCAAGGCCGAAGCTGACCAGCTGCGCCGTCGTCTGCCAGTCCGGGTCATAATGTCCGCCGACAAGGGGGAAGGTCGCGATGCGGCCGGTGTTGAGCAGGGCGTGGAACAGGATAACCGCGAAGACGCTGCGCCCGCTATTGTCGTAGAGCCAGACGATCAGCACGCGCACGGCCACCGCGCCCAACGCCCACCAGGCGATGTCGGCACCGGTCGCGCCCATCTGGAGCATCGACGGCAGGTGCGCGAGCCACCACGGGACCGCCAGCACAAGCGCCGCGCCCAGCGCGCCGTAGCGGGCCTGCAGCGGATCGGTGGCATAGCCGGTCCAGCCGATCTCCTCGCCTGCGGCCAGGGCGAAGAAGCCGGCCAGCAGCAGCGCCAGGGCCCAGGGATCGCCGTGCGGCAGGAATAACTGTCCCGTCGCGGCCATCAGCGCGCCGGTGAGCAGGTAGATCAAGGGCGCCAGCAACAGGGTTGCGGCCACCCAGCGCCTTCCCGCGATGCGCGGGTCGAACGACCGCCGGAGCAGCGCAAGCGGCCCACCGGCTCTCGCCCGCAAGGCCGTGAGCAGCAGCGTGGCGGTCATTGGAACGAATGCGAGCGCGAGATCGGCAACCGGGATTCGCATCGCGCCGAGCGTGCCCAGCGCGTCGCTCGTGAGCCACAATGGGCAGGCAAGCGCGGCAACCAGCCCGAAGAACAGCGGTATCGATCGCGCGGATCGCATGTCTCGCTCTCCCGGCTCGTGGCTCATCTCCGGGTGGCCACCGCCTTGCACAGCGCATCCGTCGCCAGCGCGACCCGCGATTCGGGCATGTCGCGGTTGGCAGGCGCGTTCTCGACGCCGCGCGTCTCGGTGTTGAAGGTGAGCAGGCTGCCCATATGCTGGTCCGGGCACAGGCTCAGATAGGCGCGGAAGCCGTTCTGGTCGCCATTGTGGCCGATGATCCGGATGCCGTCGGTCTTGTCGAGGAAGAAGGAGAGGCCACTCCAGGTTGTCGACGCCATCCGGCCCTGGGTGAAGTCCTCGCCCGCGCTGATCACCGGTTGCCACATCTCCTCAAGCGAGGCGCGCTTGAGGACCAGATCGTTGCCCGGATTGCCGAGCAGGAAGGCGACGTACTTCGCCATGTCGGGCAGCGGTGCGTTGAGCCCGCCATTGGAGACGGTCACCCCGGTATCGGCATCGAACGGTGCCGCGACGCGCTTGCCGTCCCGGATGTAGTAGCTGTGGGCGCGGTGGGGCAGGAGATAGGGCGGGGTGCGGTCGAAATAGCTCGCGGTCATGCCGAGCGGGCGCAGGATGTTCTTGTCGACATAGATTTCGAAATCCTCGCCCGAGAGCCGCTCGATCACTTGGCCAAGATAGACGATGCCGGGGTTCGAGTAGCTGAACCGGCTGCCGGGCCTGAACTTCACTTCGGTGTACGGAAGCATGGCCTTGAGCTGCTCCCAGCCCGGCGGCTCGAAGGGCTGCCATGCCGCGTCGCGCCACGGCCAGGTGCCGTTCCGGAAGCCGGCGCTGTGGCTCATCAGCTGGCGGATAGTAATCGCGCTCGGATCGCCGAAGGGGTCGTGCACTCGGGCGAGCTCGGGCACATAGCGGATGATCGGATCGTCGAGCTTGAGCAGCCCGCGGTCGCGCAACTGCATGATCGCGATGCCGGTCATCGTCTTGGTGATCGACGCCCAGTGATAGATGGTCCGGGCGTCGACCGGGACATGGGCTTCGGCGTCCTGTTCGCCGATATGATCGGCAACCACCGTGCGCCCGTCGCGGATCAGGTAGAAGCTGCTGCCGGCGATCTTCGCGCTGGCCACTTCGGCGCGGTGGAGCGCTCGGAACTCGGCGACGGCCTTGTCGAGGCTGCGGTCCTGCGCGGCGGCAGGCGTGGCGGCGAGGAGCAGTGCCGCGAAGGCATGACGGTAGAACATCGGCAATCCCCTGGCGCTGAGCAGGCAGGGAGGTTGGCCGCCTCGGCAGCCGGTGTCCATCAAGTCAGGGATTTGTCGGCGATAACCGGCGGCTATTGCGAGAGCCTGTTCCCCGGCGAAAGCCGGGGTCCAGGGTCACGGGCGATCCGGTAGAGAAACCCTGGGCCCCGGCTTTCGCCGGAGAACAGGTGGAAGCGCGGCGCTTCAGGCCCGCGCGTCCGCCACGGCTTCGTTGTAGCGCAGCGCCTTCAGCACCGTGTCGACGATGTTGTCGGCGTTGAGGCCGGCTTCGGCGTACTGGAGCTCGGGCTTGTCCTGGTCCTGGAAGACGTCGGGCAGGCGCAGGGTGCGCAGCTTGAGGCCGGCGTCGATCAGGCCCTGGTCGCTCGCCATGGTCAGCACATGCGCGCCGAGGCCGCCGATCGCGCCTTCCTCGATCGTCACCGCCACTTCGTGCGTGGTGAGCAACCGGCGGATCAGGTCTTCGTCGAGCGGCTTGGCGAAGCGCAGGTCGGCGACGGTGGTCGACAGGCCCTTGGCCTCGAGCGTGTCGGCGGCCTTGAGCGCTTCGGCCAGGCGCGTGCCGAGCGAGAGGATCGCCACGGTCTTGCCCTCGCGGACGATGCGGCCCTTGCCGATCTCGAGCCGCTGCGGGACTTCGGGAAGCGCCACGCCGGTGCCGTTGCCGCGCGGATAGCGCAGCGCGATCGGGCCGCTGTCGTGCAGCACGGCGGTGTGGGTCATGTGGACCAGCTCGGCCTCGTCGGCCGCGGCCATCACCACCATGTTGGGCAGGGTGGCGAGATAGGTGATGTCGAAGCTGCCGGCATGCGTCGCGCCATCGGCGCCGACCAGGCCGGCGCGGTCGATCGCGAAGCGGACCGGCAGGTTCTGGATCGCCACGTCATGCACGACCTGGTCGTAGGCGCGCTGCAGGAAGGTCGAGTAGATCGCGCAGAAGGGGCGCATGCCCTGCGCGGCCAGCCCGGCGGCGAAGGTCACCGCGTGCTGCTCGGCGATGCCGACGTCGAAGGTGCGATCGGGGAAGGCCTTGGCGAAACGATCGACGCCGGTGCCCGAGGGCATGGCGGCGGTGATCGCGACGATCCGGGGATCACTCTCGGCATCCTTGATCAACTGGTCGGCGAAGACGTTCTGATAGGCCGGCGGGCCGGGAGGCGCCTTGGCCTGGGTGCCGGTGATCACGTCGAACTTCTGGACGCCGTGATACTTGTCCGCCGCCGCCTCGGCCGGGGCATAGCCCTTGCCCTTCTTGGTGACGACATGGATGAGGATCGGCCCCTCTGCGCTGTCGCGGACATTCTCCAGCACCGGGATCAGGTGCTCGAGATTATGGCCGTCGATCGGGCCGACATAATAGAAGCCGAGCTCCTCGAAGAGCGTGCCGCCGGTGACGAGGCCGCGGGCGAACTCCTCGGTCTTGCCCGCCGCCGTGGTGAGGCGGCGCGAGAACTTCCGGATCGCGCGCTTCGCCAGGCTGCGCAGCCCCATATATTCGGACGACGACACCATCCGGGCGAGATAGGCGGAGAGGCCACCGACCGGCGGCGCGATCGACATGTCGTTGTCGTTGAGGATGACGACCAGGCGATTGCCCGCCGCCTCGGCGTTGTTCATCGCCTCATAGGCCATGCCTGCGCTCATCGCGCCGTCGCCGATCACCGCGATGCCCTTGCCCGGCGTGCCGGCGAGCTTGTTGGCGACCGCGAAGCCGAGCGCTGCGCTGATCGAGGTCGACGAGTGCGCGGCGCCGAACGGATCGTACTCGCTCTCGCTGCGCTTGGTGAAGCCGGACAGGCCGCCGCCCTGGCGCAGCGTGCGGATGCGGCTCCGCCTGCCGGTGAGGATCTTGTGCGGGTAGCATTGGTGGCCGACGTCCCAGATCAGCCGGTCGTCGGGGGTGTTGAAGACATAGTGGATGGCGACGGTCAGCTCGACCACGCCCAGGCCCGAGCCCAGATGGCCGCCCGTGCTGCCCACCGCCGAGATCGTCTCCGCGCGCAGCTCATCGGCAAGCTGGCGAAGCTCCTGCGGCTTCAGCTTGCGGAGGTCTTCCGGAGTGTCGACGGTATCGAGCAGCGGGGTGCTGGGTAGATCGGCCATCCGACTGCCCTTACTCCTCCGATTGGGGGAAGTCGAACCTAGAGTCCTGCATTGGCCGTGGATTTTCGGTGCAGGCCATTCAGGGACGGGGCTCGGAAGAGCGCAAATAGGTGTCGAACCAGGCATTGGTCTCGGCGAAGATGCTGCGGATGTTCGCCGGCGACTGGGCGAGGCTGTGGCTCTCGCCGGCATAGCGGAGCAGCTTCGCCGTCTTGCCCTGCTGGTAGAGCGCATAGAAGAATCGCTCGGCCTGGGACGGGGCGCCGCGCATGTCGAGATCGCCATGGACGATCAGCAGCGGCGTGGTGACCTTGCCGACATAGGAGAGCGGGGAGATGGCGGCATAGCCTGCCGGGTCTTGCCAGGGCGGTGCGGTGCGGCCGGTGAGGTGCGTCTCGGACCAGTTGTCGCCCTTCTCGTGGGCGATGCCGGGATAGCCGACCGCGCCGGGATCGAGCTCGCCATAGAGGCTTGAGATGTCGCTGATCCCGGCCATCGCCACGCCTGCCTTGAACCGGCCGGTTTGGGTAAGCAGCGCGAACACGCTGTAGCCGCCGAAGCTCTGGCCGAACACGCCGACGCGATCGGGATCGGCGATGCCGAGCGCGGTGAGCTTCTCGATCGCGGGCAGCACCCCGTCGGCGATCCGGGTATAGCTGTTGGCGTCCTGGCTGCGGTCTCCGAGCGGCATCGAGGGCACCAGCACGACATAGCCGCGCGCGGCGTAGAGATAGAGATTGTAGAGGCCTGGCATGAACGGGTCGGTGAAGAAGTCGTGGTCGAGGTCGCGGACGAAATAGCCGCCATAGACCCAGGTCAGCACCGGATAGCGGCGGTCGGCGCGGTAGCCGGGCGGCAGGATCGCCACGGCCTTGAGCGCCTCGCCGCGCGTGCTCGCATAGTCGATCAGCCGCGCCTCGCCCCATTCGACCGCGGCGAGGTGGCTGTTCAGCGTGAGCAGGTCGCGCGTGGTGTTGGTCGAGGCGCGGGACGTATGAAGGACCAGCCCGGTGCGGCTGGTCTCGCTCCACAGCACCGTGTCGAGATCGGGGCGATCGTCGAGCAGCTCGCCGCGCGGGGGCATCGCGATGTTGCGCTCCACCGGCTCAGGTGCCGGACCTTCGGGTGCGAACGCGCCGCCATTGGGGGAAGCGATGAAGCGGACAGCCTTCTCGTCGAAGGGCGAGCTGCGCGCGGTGTAGGCGATGCCGCCGTCGGCGGTCCAGTCGAGCAGCACGGTGGGGTGGCGCGCCTTGGGCGGGGCCATGACCCAGCGGACGGGGCTGTTCGGCGCGAGATCGACGAAGCCGACCCGGCGCTCGACCGTCCAGTTGTCGTCGGTGTTGTTGGGCAGAGTCTTGCCCGCCTCGGGCTGGAGCGCGCCCAGCGTCGCCATCACCGCCAGCCGCTTGCCATCGGGGGATACCGACAGGCTGAGCGCGCTGCGGAAGGGGTAGGTGGGAACGCTGGCGATCGTCTCGGCGCGCCGGGTGGTGACGTCGACGATGCGCAGGATTGCCTGGTTGGCGACATCGTCACGAGGCAGGCGGGCGGCACCGCTGCCCATCGCCAGCATGGTAGGCTCGATTCCCGCACGCAGCCGGGCTGCGGTGCGCGCCGCTTCGGCATAGGGCCGGCCATATTGGTCGAGCACGCCCGACACCTGGCCCTTCGGCAGGGTGACGACGAGCAGGCGCTTCGAATCGAGCCATAGGAAGGGCGCATTGTCCTCCTGCAGCTTGCAGGCATGCGCGCCGCTGCGCTTGATCGCGCCGCCGCGCAGATCGAGCTTGGAGGGCGCGCCGCCATAGCGGGTCTGGCTCATCACCGGCGTATCGCTCATCCGCGTCATCGCGCCGGTGACCCGGTCCCAGACATAAAGGCGGACATTGTCGCCGCCGCGCGGCTCGCCCTTGGCGGGCTGGGTCGAGAGCAAGGCGAGGTGGCGGTTGTCGGGCGACCAGCTGGCGCACCAATAGCCGGCGGCGTCGGTCGCGCCGTGAGTCACCGCCCGCTGCGTGCCGGTGCGGGTGTCGATCAGCCACAGGTCGTTGCGGGTCGGATCGGTCTCATAGGGCAGCCGGCCATAGACTTCGCCGGCGCGCGCCGGGCGCTGGACGATCGCGGCGATCCAGTTGCCGTCGGGCGAGAGGATCGCCTGGTCGAGGTGCTGCGTATCGAGCACATCGTCGAGCGTGAGGGGATGGCGCTGCTGCGCCGTGGCGGGGAATGCAAGGAGGCAGAGGAAACCGGCCAGCACCGCACGCCACTGCCCAAACGCCATGTACCACTCCCCTGTCAGCGGGAGCGTGGTCAGCGAACTTCTTGGCGAAAGTCAGGCGGGGAAGCGGGAGATCAGTCGCAATCGGAGCATTTGCCGCGCACTTCGATCACCGGGCGGACCGGCGAGAAGCCGGTGCCCTTCGCGGCGGCGCGCACCGTCTTGGTGATCGAATCGTCGTCGATATGCGTGGTCTGGCCGCAGCTGTCGCAGACCAGGAAGATGCAGTCGTGCAGGCAGTCCGGATGCGTGTTCGCCATATAGGCGTTGGCGCTCTCGACGCGGCGAGCAAGGTTCGATCCGACGAACAGGTCGAGGATCCGGTAGACGCTGTTGGCGGCAACTCGGCGGCCCTCGGCCTTGGAGACGGCCTCGGCGATGTCATAGGCAGAGGCGGGCTTGTCGAAGCTGGCCAGCGCCTCGAACACGCGCTCGCGCATCGCCGTCCACTGCTCGCCGGACTTCTCCAGCGTGGTCTGGGCGGCCTTGGTCAGGTCGTTGCCGTGATGCTCATGATGATCGTGCGCGTGCATGGGGATTATGTAGGCCTGCACAGGCCCCGCGGCAAGATTCAGTAGGTGGCGCGGCGATTGAGATCGTGGCCCAGCGCCACCAGGCTAACGCCCACCAGCGTCCAGAAAATCTCGAAATCGCCGTGCGGCAGCGAGAGCGCGCCGGCCATGATGCCAAGGCCGAAGGCGCCGACGATCGCCGGTGCCATATAGCCGTGGCTCATCACGCCGCGGGTCAGCGCGAAGCCGCCCATCGCGATCGCGAGGACCAGGCCGACTTCGTGGATTGCCGGGTTGAGCAGGCTGCCTGCCGACGAGATGACGGTGAGCAGCACGGTGGTGGTGATGCAGTGCACCAGGCACAATCCGCTGATCCCCATCGCAATGCGATCGAGGCGCGCGTCCAAGTTGCCCCACACACGGGCTAGTGGAAGACTCACCGGCATGGGCGAGGATATAGGGCAAGCGAGTTGAAGATACAACATAACATCGCGAGGAAAGTTTGGGCCCGTGTACGACCGTCATCCCCGCGAAAGCGGGGACCCATCTCCCGGAACTTCCACGATCACGACCGTGGTGTTCGCTGGGAGTGCACGAGATGGGCCCCCGCTTTCGCGGGGTTGACGAAGGCCGGAGGGCGCGTGGGGTTGGCGTATCGGCCTATCCCAGCAACCCGTGTCCCTTGGCCCAGGCGAGGAACAGCTCGGGCCAGGCATGGGCGGGCTTGCCCTGGGTGAAGCGACCCCAGCCGAAGCCATGGCCGCCCTGCTCGAACAGGTGAGTCTCCACCGGCACATTTGCGGCCCTGAGCGCGGCGCGCAGCGCGAGCGTGTTCTGCACCGGCACCGTCGCATCGTCCTCGGCATGGCAGAGGAAGCAAGGCGGGGTGTCGGCGCTGACCTGGCGCTCGGGCGAATGCTCGGTGGCGATCTCGTCCGAGGGATTCTTGCCGATCAGCTGGGTGCGCGAGCCCATATGGGCGACGGCCGGATCCATCGAGACGACGGGGTAGATCGGCGCGGCGAGGATCGGGCGCGCATCGAGCGCATCGGCCGCGTCCACCGGTGCATAGACCTTGCGGCCATGGCGCACCGCGAGATCGGCGCAGAGATGCCCGCCGGCGGAGAAGCCCATCGCGCCGACGCGTTTGGGGTCGATCTGCCATTTCGCGGCCTGGTGGCGGGTCAGCCGCATCGCGCGCTGGGCATCGGCCAGCGCGACGTTGCTCGGGTCCTTCCACGGGTCGCCGGGCAGGCGGTAGAACAGCACGAAGGCGGTGACCCCGCGCTCGGCGAGCCAGGTGCCCAGCTCATAGCCTTCCTTGTCGACCACGACCCGGGAATAGCCGCCGCCGGGGGTGACCAGCATCGCCGCGCCGTTCGGCTTTGCCGGCCGGAACACGTCGAGCCGCGGCGTGCGGATGTGATCCATCGCGCGATCGGGGAAGCTGGGGTCGGGATTGCGGACCAGCACATGGTCCTGGAACGTGCCGTCGAGCAGGCCGGGGGCGTCGCCGGGCCAGATCGGGAAGCTCGCATCGGGCTTTGCCGGGCCGGCGGGCGCTTCGGTGGCAGCCCTGGCGGCGAGCGGAAGCAGCGGGCCGGCCAGGCCGGCGGCGGTGAGCAGGTCTCGGCGATCCATGGCACCGGCGTACCAGCGCGGATCGGCATGCGGAAGGGGGAGGAGGGGCGCGGGTAGGCCGGGTGACGCTCTAGGGTACGCCACCCGGCCACGCCCGCATTTCCTATGTAGAGGATTTGCGGGCAGTTACCAGTCTCGTGCGTCCGGAAGCATCCGGCGCACGTCGAATCATGCGTGCTGGCCCAGATAATGTGCCTGGGCGGCTTCCGTAGCGTTAATCGCGAGCACCGAGCGGGCGTCGGCGGCGGAGCGGACCCGGCCGGTGCGGTCCGACGCGGCGTCGAGCACGCGGTCGAGCAGTTCCTGCCCCTCATGCCACCAGCCGATGCCGCTGGCGGCGTTGAGGTGTCCCTGCGATCCGGCATCGACGAAGAAGCTGCCCCAGCCCTTGGCGAGCTCGCGGGCACGGTCGATGCTGATCCACGGATCGTCGCGGCTCGCCACGGTGATCGAGGGGAAGGGCAGCGGCCTGGACGGGGCCGGCGAGAACCCGGCAAGCTCGGGCTTCACATCGGGCCGGTCGACATCGGCGGGAGCGACGAGCAGCGCGCCCGCCACCGGCCAGCCAAAGGGTTGCGGCGAAAGCTCGGCCCACCAGGCGACGGCCAAGCAGCCCAGGCTGTGCGCGGCGAGCACCACCGGCGCCTGCGCGCTGCGGATCGCCTGGTCGAGCCGGGTGACCCAGGCGTTGCGATGCGGCGTGTTCCACATGCCCAGCTCGACCCGGCTGGTGTCGGGGCGGGAATCTTCCCACAAGGTTTGCCAGTGCGACGGGCCCGAGCCACCCAGCCCGGGAACGGTGAGGACGAGCGGCGAATGATCGTCGAGCGGGGAGAAGATACTCATCATTTTGCGCTCCAAGGGAGGGCAGGCCGGAGCACCAAATTTATTCCCACTAATATAATAGGCAATAGCCGCTGCGCCGGATCGAAGCCCGGTTGCGCCGAGCCGTTGGTCAGGGCTTTTCGTAGAGCGCCTGTTCGGCGGCGCGGCGCTTCTGCAGGCCGGGCAGCACCTTGCCATCGGCATGATCCCACAGCGGAAATTGCGCCGCGGCGCCGGCATAGTCGCCTTGCTTGTGGAGCCTGAGCAACGTGCTGCTCTCCAGGTTCTCGACGCCCAGATTATAGGCGAAGTCGACGAGCGCATCGAACTGGTTCTGCGTCGTCGGCGCGGTGCCGAGCAGCGCCGATAGCTGGGCGGAGAAGCTGGTGAGGTTGGCCTCGAGCCGGGCGTCGCACTGCGCCTGCGTCCAGACGCTGGTCTCCACGATGTCCGCGCCGGTGGAGCCCCAGCCGATCGTCCAGGGCGCGCCACCGGTGCCCGGATCGGGATAGGCCTTGAAGTCGCCATCGGGCTGCTTCTGCGCGCAGCCTTCGAACTCCTGGACGAGTGCCACGCAATTCTGGCTGGGCGTCATGGACGGTTTCTCCCTGTTTCCGGCATTCTGCCCCAGCGCGGCCGCGAACGCGCGCGGCTTTGCAACCGAAGCGGATCGACCCTAAGGGGGCGCCATGCCCAAGCAGCGCGCCGACCAGATGCTCGTGGACCGCGGACTCGCGGAAAGCCGCACCCGCGCGCAGGCGCTGATCATGGCGGGACTGGTCTTCGCGGGCGACCGCAAGGTCGACAAGCCGGGGCAGCAGCTGCCCGAGGAAACGGTGCTCGACGTGAAGGGGCGCGATCATCCCTGGGTGTCGCGCGGCGGGATCAAGCTCGCCCATGCGCTCGACCATTTCGGCTGGGACGTGACCGGCGCCGTGGCGATCGATGTCGGCTCCTCGACCGGCGGCTTCACCGATGTGCTGCTCAGCAAGGGCGCGGCGCGCGTCTATGCAGTGGACAGCGGCACCAACCAGCTCGCCTGGAAGCTGCGGCAGGACCCGCGCGTCATCGTCCATGAGCAGACCAGCGCCCGCATCCTGACCGAGGCGCATATCCCCGAGCAGGTCGACATCATCGTCTGCGACGCAAGCTTCATCGGCCTTGCCAAGGTGCTCGAAGTGCCGTTCCGCTTCGCCAGGCCCGGCGCGCGGCTGGCGGCGCTGATCAAGCCGCAGTTCGAGGCGGGCCGCGGGGAAGTGGGCAAGGGCGGCGTGGTGCGCGATTCCGCAGTGCACGATCGCGTGTGCAGCGAAGTATCCGACTGGGTCGCGGCGCAAGGCTGGGCAGTCGTAGGGATCACCACCAGCCCGATCACCGGCCCTGAGGGCAATGTCGAATTCCTGATCGGCGCGATCCGCGGCGCATAGGAAGCTGTGGACGCCCCATTTGCGGTGCTTGCGTTTCGGCGCGCTGCAACATAGCCCTTTCGGCCTGGGAAAATCGGAGGTCGTCGTCGTGAGGGAAATCGCATCGAAGGGGCAGCTGAGGCTCGCCTATCTGCGATGGGCCGTGGTGACGGTTCCGTTCATACTGCTGCTGGGCTTCACCTCGGCGCGGCTGGCGCCTTCGGGCAATGCCAATCCGTGGTTCGCCCGACTGGTGAAGCCGGCGATCATGCCCGAGGAATGGGTGTTCCCGGCAGCCTGGACCACGCTCTACATCCTGATGGGCCTGGCGCTGGCGATGATCATCAACGCGCGCGGATCGACGCTGCGCGGTCCCGCGCTGGTCGTCTTCGCGGTGCAGATGGTGGTGAACCTCGTCTGGTCGCCGGTCTTCTTCGGCATGCACCAGGTGGTGCCGGCGCTGGCGATCATCGGCGCGCTGTTCGTGCTGGCGCTGATCACCTTCGTGCTGTTCGCCCGCATCCGCACCTTCGCGGCGGTGCTGCTGATCCCCTATCTGGTCTGGATCGGCTTCGCCGGCTATCTGCTCTACCAGATCCACCAGCTCAATCCGAACGCGGGAAGCCTTGTATCCTCGCGCCCGGCTGACGAAATACAGATCAAGTGATCGCGTAAGGAACACGACAATGCAGACCGACAACCGCCTGTTCGACGATTTCGTGAAGTTCGTGAACGGCGCGGCCGGCACGCTGGCCGGCGTCGCCCGCGAGACCGAAGGCGCCGCGCGGGAGCGCGCCCGCGAGTGGATCGGCGGCATGGACTTCGTCAGCCGCGAGGAATTCGAGGCCGTGAAGGCGATGGCCGTGGCCGCGCGCGACGAGAATGACGCGCTGGCAGCGCGCCTCGCCGCGCTCGAGGCACAGCTGGGCGGAGCAACCGCCGCAGTGGCTGCCCCCAAGGCGCCGAAATCGCCTAAAAAGCCGGCAGGACAAGCATAAACACCTTGTCCACAGCTTTTGCGCAGGGTTGCGAACCCCGCGCTTGTGCGGGCCCGATGCGGTTGGCAGATTCTGGCCAAGCAATCCGGCCCCAGTGGAGAAACTGATGCTCGACGAAGCGGAATTCGACCGCGACGACGCAGCCCCTATCGACATGCTCGAAAGCTATTTCGCCGCGCATGGTTGGACCCATACGCGCGACGACGACGAGATCGTGGCGAAGGTCAAGGGAAGCTGGACGGAGTATGAGCTGCGCGCGATCTGGCGCGAGGACGACGGTGTGCTCCAGTTCCTGGCGTTCCCGGACATCCGCGTGCCCGACGAGCGCCGGCTGGCGGTCTACGAGACGATCGGGCTGGTCAACGAGCAGCTCTGGATCGGCCATTTCGAGCTCTGGTCGCAGAGCGGCATCCTGCTGTTTCGCCATGCCGCGCTGATCGACGGCGAGGAGCCGACGCTCAGCCTGGCCCAGGCCGAGCTGCTGGTGGAAAGCGCCGTCGACGAGTGCGAGCGTTTCTACCCGGTGTTCCAGTTCGTGCTGTGGGGCGGCAAGACCCCGGCCGAGGCGCTGGCCGCCGCGCTGATCGAAACGCAGGGCGAAGCGTGAGCGCTGCCCCGGCCAGTCTCTGGCTGGTCGGTTGCGGCAACATGGCCGGCGCGATGCTGCGCCGCTGGATCGAGGCGGGGACGGTGGATCCCGCCCGGGTCTTCGTTCTCAACACCCGCGATCGTGAACTGCCCGAAGGCGTGCGCCAGGGCCGCGCGTTTCCGGAAGGTCCGCTGCCCGACGCCGTGATGCTCGGCATGAAGCCGCAGCAGATCGACCTGATCGCCGAAACGCATGGCGAGCGTATCGCCGGCGTGCCGCTGCTCCTCTCCATTCTCGCCGGCGTCGAGCTGGCGTCGCTTGCGGACCGGTTCCGGGCCGGGGCGATCGTCCGCGTCATGCCCAACCTGCCGGTTGCGATCGGCAAGGGCGTGGTCGGCATGGCCGGCGACCGGAGCGATGCGGTCGATGCGCTGATGGCGCCGCTCGGGCTGGTCGAATGGGGCGACGAGGCGGCGCTGGACCGGCTCGGCGTACTCGCCGGCTGCGGCCCGGCCTTTGTCTATCGCTTCATCGACGCGCTTGCCGCCGCCGGCACTTCGATCGGCTTTGGCGAGGAGCAGGCGCTGCGGCTTGCCGTGGCCACGGTGGAAGGGGCGGGGCTGCTCGCGGCGCAGGCCGATGCGCCGCCGTCCGTGCTTGCCGACCGGGTCGCCAGTCCGGGCGGGTCGACCCGCAAGGGGCTCGACGTGCTCGACGCCGAGGATGCGATCAAGGCGCTGCTGCGCGCCACGCTCGACGCATCCGCACGCCGGAGTGCCGAAATGGCTGCCGCCGCCCGCCGCTGATCGGAACGCTCGCTTCCATTCCCCGTTGATGCGCCGACAGCGTAACCAATGGAGGCGTAGCCATGACGACCACCACCGCGACCCGCGACAACAAGGGCCGCTTCACCGGATCGAAGCGCACCAGCACCACCCATAATCTCGGCGTGATCGCCGGCGCCGCCGCGGGCGGCATGGCGCTGGGCGTGCTGGCCCTGCTCGGGCGCAAGGCGGCGGTGCAGGCGCCGACCGCGCTCGCCGGCAATTGGGACGAGGCGCTCGCCACCGAGCATGAGGCGACCCGCAAGGTGTTCGACCAGATCGAGGCGACCGACGAACGCTCCACCACCAAGCGCAACCTGCTGCTCGCGCATCTCAAGCACGCGCTGATGAAGCATGCGGTGGAGGAAGAGAATGTCATCTACCCGGCGCTGCGCGAGGCCGGCCAGAAGGAAGCGGCCGACGCGCTCACCAAGGAGCATGGCTATGTGAAGCAGCGGCTCTACGAGCTGGAGAACACGCCCACCGCCTCGCCCGACTGGCTCGCCAAGGTCCGCCAGTTCCGCGGCGAGATCGAGGAGCATATGGCTGAGGAGGAGATGCGCCTGTTCCCGATGCTGCGCGCGCAGCTCTCCGATGAGAAGAACAAGGCGCTGACGCTCACGATGAACAAGGAAGGCTTCAAGGTCGCCTGAGGCGGCCGGCTGCCGGCGGGCAGCAGGGATTCGGTAGCGCTAACAATTGCGTATCGACAGGCAGTGCCGTTTCGCTAGAGGAACGGCATGCGTACCTCCGTGCTCCGTATCCTGCTCGCCGCCAGCCCGCTTGCCCCGGCGCTTTTCCTTTCCGCTGCGCCCGTCCAGGCAGGCCCTGTCGCAGCGCCGTCGCCGGTCGCCGCGATCGAGGCGTGGCTGGCGCAGCCCGATGCAGCGCGTCGCCTCGACGATCCCGCCTTGGCGCGCCCGCTGGGCCGCAAGGACGCGGATCGCGCGCTCGCACTGCTTGGGGCGGAGCGCATGCGCGCCGCGGCCGCGGCCTATGCGGGTGCCATTGCCGACAAGCAGCTCACGATCGGCGACAAGACGCTGAAGTGGGAGAGCAAGACCTTCGGCACCCCCGCGCCGGGCAAGCGCAGCCTGTGGATCTCGATGCATGGCGGCGGCAATGCCGAGCCGGCGGTGAACGACCAGCAATGGCGCAACCAGATCCGCCTCTACGAACCGGCTGAGGGCATCTACCTCGCCCCGCGCGCGCCGACTGACACCTGGAACCTGTGGCATGAGGGACATATCGACCCGCTGTTCCAGGCGCTGATCGATGCCCAGGTGGCGGTGAACGGTGTCGACCCGAACCGCGTCTATCTGATGGGCTATTCAGCCGGCGGCGACGGCGTGTGGCAGCTCGCGCCGCGCATGGCCGATCGCTTCGCCGCGGCGGCGATGATGGCGGGCCATCCCAACGAGTCCTCGGTGCTCGGCCTGCGCAACCTGCCTTTCGCGATCTTCATGGGCGGCGCGGACGCCGCCTATGACCGCAACAAGATCGCCGCGGACAAGACCGCCGAGCTCGATCGTCTGAACGCCGCCGATCCGGGCGGCTATGTCCACATGTCGCGCATCTATCCGGGCCTGCCGCACTGGATGAACCGCAAGGACGCCGAGGCGCTGCCCTGGATGGCCGGCTTCACCCGCAATCCCTGGCCGAAGCGCATCGTCTGGCTGCAGGACGACGTGACGCACGATCGCTTCTACTGGCTGCACATACCCGATGCGGCGGCGGCCAAGGCCGGCGACAAGATCACCGCCTCGGTCGAGGGGCAGGTCATCACCCTTGCCGGCACCGTTCCTGCGGGCACGATGCTGCGCCTGTCGGACCAGCTGCTCAACCTCGACAAGCCGGTGAAGGTGATCGTCAACGGGCGGACGGCCTATGCCGGCAAGGTCGCGCGGACCGGGCTGGCGATCGAGCAGTCGTTGCGGGAGCGCGCGGACCCGGCTTCGGTCGCGACGGCGCTGCTCAAGCTAGACTGAGGGTAGAGGGCGCCGACCGACGCCCAATCCCGCAAGGGCCAGCCGACGACGCTAGAGCTGGTGCCAGAACAGGAAGACGCGCACCTTGTCGTCGCTCGTCGGCGCATAGCCGAGATTGAGCGATTCATTGCCCTTCCGCCACGGTAGCTGCACGGTGGTGAGGCCCGGGGCCTTGCCCGGAGCCCAGCCGCCTTCGTCCGGCCCGAGGTGGAAGTTCGCATCGGCGGAAAAGGGCGGTGCATCGCCCGGAACCAGCGTGGCGCGCCAGGCCGTCCAATCCGCTTTCGACATCAACAGGGTGACGCGAAGAGCATTGTCGCGGCCTTCGATCTTCTCCGAATATTCCATGCTCGCGCCAGCCGGGAAGGTGACGCCGATTTGCTTGGCCACGGATTCCGCGTCCTGCATCGATACCTCGCTGTTGGAAAGGATAGGGGCGGCATTGCCGCTGTCGACGTTGGAACAGGCGGCGGCGAACAACGCCAGCGTCGCGGGCAGGGCGCGGCGCATCAGCGGCCCGGCTTCTTGAGGATTGCCTGCTCGCCCGGCGTTGCGGCACCTTCCCAGGTGAAGCGGCGCGCGATCTTGCCATGGCAGTCGAACTCCTTTGCCAGCCCCTGCCGGTGGAACTCGCCCATGAATTCGTCGGTCACGTCGATGCCGCCGATCGTCACCTTCTTTCCCCCGTCCCAGTTATAGCGGTCATAGACGTGGTATTCGAAGTCGACTTCGAAGCGCCGCCCCATGGTTCCGGCCGAGATTTTCGCCACGCCCTTTCCCCAATAGGTGTAGCCCCCGATCGCGAAGAACCAGTCGGCGCTCTCGCCCTTGTAGTTGTAGGCACTCTCGCCAGCGCGCGACTTGAAATAATGGGTCCCGTTGGGCAGCCCGGCGATGAAGTTCTGGGCCTGGCGGAACTCGGCGATCATCGCGCGCTTGGCGGTGGGGACGGAGGCGATCATGTCCTCCAGGTCGATCGTATAGTCCTTGCCGGTGTTGTTGAGATAATGCTCCATGTGCTTGGTAGCATTGGTGCCGGGGTAGACCATCGTCGGTACGCCCAGGATCGCCCGGATCGCCGCGAGTTGCGCCACGGTGCCCGCCGTGACCGGTTTGGAGCGCCACGCGCCCGCACCCGGATCGTGGCGCAGGCGCGGATCACCCGTGCCGGTCTGATAATAGGCATCGCTGAGAAAGGGGCCGGGCGGCGGCGGAATCATGCTCGGCATCGGCGGACGGCCGGGACGAGTGGACGGGGCAATACCCATGCGCGCTCCTCGGAACTCTGAAGACCCGTGCAGACTAATCGCAAGTATAGCGGTGCGTAATTACGGTTCGGCGCGGCTTGTCGTGAAATCGGCGCGGTGCGACGCGCGGCTTCATCCCGGGCCGGCCGGACCTCTTTCGGCCAGCATCTCCACATAGCCGCACAACATGTCCGCCAGCGCATCGGACCATGCCAGGATCTCGGCCTCGGTCCGTGGGGTCTCGGAGAAGCTGCTGCCCACTTCGCTGAAGGTCATCTTGACCAGGCTCCCCGCCAGCAGCCGCTTGTCGTCGGGCACATCGGGCAGCGCTTCGCACAGGAAGGCGCGGAAGATCGTCGCATTCTCCGCCTTGGCGGCGATCGCCTCAGGGGCGTCGCGGTAGAGCGGCGCGGCGTCGCTGAGCGCGGTGCGGATCGCCGCTTCCTCGCATTCCGAGCGGATAAAGGCATGGACCAGCCGGCGCAGCCGGGCGAGGGGCGGGGTGGTGCGATCCTCGAGGATGCCGCGTAGCAGCGCCGAAGTCCGCTGCCATTCGTCGCTTTGCAGGCGGAACAGGATCGCCGCCTTGTTGGGGAAATACTGGTAGAGCGAGCCGACGCTGACTCCGGCGCGCTCGGCGACTCGCGCGGTGGTGAAGCGCTGCGCGCCTTCCTTCATCAAAACCTGAACAGCCGCGTCGAGCACCGCCTCGACCAGCTGGTGCGCGCGGGCCTGTTTGGGATCCTTCCGCGAGGAGACGCGGGTGCTGCGGCGGTCGGTCATGCGGGCGTCCTGCCAATGCGAATAGTCAAAGCTGACGAACTAGTCGTATTTTCCGTCCCGGCAGGCAAGCCCCTGCCGCACAACGGAGAAACCTAAAATGACGACGCTTTCGAGCGCCCCCGTGGCGCCCCTGCTCGCGCGCCTGTTCGCCGAGGTCGAGGCCAATCCGCCGGCGCAGAGCCCGGCCTTTGCCGGCACGACCGCCGAGGACCACCGCGCGATGATGCGCAGCAAGACCGACTATCGCGCCTTTTACGCGAAGCTCGCCGATTTCGCCCTGCCGGTCTCGCCCGAGGTGGGCGGGCTGCTCTACATGCTCGCCCGCGCCACCCGTGCGACCTCGATCGTCGAGTTCGGCACTTCGTTCGGCCTGTCGACGCTCCATCTCGCGGCGGCGCTGCGCGACAATGGCGGCGGCCGGCTGATCACCAGCGAGTTCGAGCCGGCCAAGCTCGCTCGCGCCAGGGCGAACCTCGCCGAGGGCGGCCTGGCCGACCTGGTCGAGTTCCGCGAGGGCGATGCGCTGGAGACGCTGGCGCATGACCTGCCCGACACGATCGACCTGGTGCTGCTCGACGGCGCCAAGGCGCTCTATTCGGACATTCTCGACCGGCTGGAGAGCCGGCTGCGCCCGGGCACGATCCTGATCGCCGACAATGCCGATTACTGCCCGGAATATCTCGAGCGCGTCGGGTCGGTGGCGAACGGCTATATGTCGATGCCGTTCAGCGACGAAGTCGAGCTGTCGATCCGGCTGGGGTGAGCCGGATGCGGCTTCATTGCCCTTGCTGACGGGTCTTGCGGATGCACTCGACCTGCTGGTCGCGGGTCATCGGCCGGCCATCCTCCGAAAGCATGCAGCCCTGGATGCCCGGCTTCTCCTGCCGACGCGGGTCGATGATCGGCGTCGGCAGCGGAGGTTGCGTCCCCAGCGTGTAGGTACATTCGGCGCGCAGCGCCTTGATGTTGGCGAGGTGGATCGCTTCCGCCTGCTTGGCGGCGGGAAAGTCGGGGCAGCGGCGGTTGAAGTTGGCGTAGTCGTTCGACACGTCCTGCAGCGCCTCGATCATCGCGCACTGGCTGGTGATGCCGATCAGGCGCTGCATCTTGCCCTGGGTCTGCGTCAGCACATGTCCGTAATCGCGCGCGCAGACTTCCATCGGCGTTGTCTTCGCGCCGTAGGGGCTTTTGTAGCCGACCGGGTCTTGGGGCGCCGCCGTGCCGGGCACCGTCTGGGCGAATGCGATCGCAGAGCCGGTGGCGAGGGCGAGCGGGAGGAGGAGGAGCGTGACGCGCATGAGGGCGCGTTGCGCCTTTCCGGCGGCGGTTCACGCAGCTTGCGACCAATCCGGTCCTGGTGCTGATGGGCCCGGCCGGCGCCCTAGCGCCCCAGCGCCGCCACCACTGCGCGTTCCTCGTCGGGCACCAGCCCCTCGAGCACTGCCCAGAAGCCGCCCACCGCGCCCGGCCCGGCGCTCGAATAGGCGGCGGCCATCTTGCTGCGCAGCGCATCGAACAGCTCACCTTCGAGCTTGGCACCTGCAGGGGTGAGCCGCAACAGGCGCTGGCGCCGGTCACGGTCGCCCGTGCGGGTCTCGACAAAGCCGCGATCGGCCAGTTCGGTCAGCACCCGGCCGAGCGACTGCTTGGTGATCGACAGGATCGCGAGCAGCTCGCTCACCGTCAGGTCCGGCTTGCGGGCGATGAAATAGAGCGCGCGGTGATGCGCGCGGCCCAGGCCCTGCTCGGCCAGCCCCGCGTCGATCGAACGGGTGAGATGGGCATAGCCGAAGTACAGCAATTCCACGCCGCGGCGGATCTCGGGCTCGCGCAGGAAGAGGGGAGAGGCAGGAATTGGGGCAGCCATGTTGACGCATTCTGCCACCGCGCCTAACCCGCTGCAAGCCGGTCAAGGCAGAGTCGGGAAGAGTATGATGGACGACACCACGATCCTGGATTTCGAGTTCGAAGCGCACACCAACCCGGTCAGCGATGCTGATCGTGCTGCGATCCTCGCCAATCCGGGCTTCGGCAAGGTGTTCACCGATCATATGGCGGTAATCAAATACTCGGCCGAGAAGGGCTGGCACGATGCGAAGATCCTGCCGCGCGGCCCGATCCAGATCGATCCGGCAACCGCGGTGCTGCACTATGCGCAGGAGATCTTCGAAGGGCTCAAGGCCTATCGCACGCCCGATGGCAGCGTGACCCTGTTCCGCGCCGACGAGAATGCCCGCCGCTTCCGCGAGTCCGCCGAGCGCATGGCGATGGCGCCGCTGCCGGACGAGTTGTTCCTCAACTCGATCCGCGAGCTGGTGAAGGTCGACAGCAAGTGGATCCCGGAGATCGAGGGCGGCTCGCTCTATCTGCGCCCCTTCATGTTCGCGAGCGAAGTGTTCCTCGGCGTGAAGCCGGCCAGCGAATATCTCTACATGGTGATCGCCTCGCCGGCGGGCGCCTATTTCAAGGGTGGTGCGCCGTCGGTCACGCTCTGGGTCTCGGAGCATTACACGCGCGCGGCGCCGGGCGGCACCGGTGCGGCCAAGTGCGGCGGCAACTATGCCGCGAGCCTGGTCGCGCAGAAGGAAGCGATCGGCCATGGCTGCGATCAGGTCGTGTTCCTCGACGCGGTCGAGAACCGCTATGTCGAGGAACTGGGCGGCATGAACGTGATGTTCGTGATGGACGACGGCTCGATCGTCACTCCGCCGCTGGGCGGCACGATCCTGCCCGGCATCACCCGCGATTCGCTGATCACGCTGGCGCGCGCGCAGGGGATCGAAGTGCGCGAGGAGCGCTATTCGATCGACCAGTGGAAGGCCGATGCCCAGAGCGGCAAGCTACGCGAGGCGTTCGCCTGCGGCACCGCCGCGGTGCTCACTCCGATCGGCCAGGTGCGCGGCAACGGCTATGAATTCATGATCGGCAATGGCGGTCCGGGTATCCTCACCGAGAAGCTCCGCAGCGCGCTGGGCGGGATCCAGCGCGGAACCGCCGAAGATCCGCACGGTTGGGTTGAACGGCTGGGCTGAGGCCCTATAAGCCGCCGCTCTGCTGGGGCGTAGCCAAGTGGTAAGGCAACGGTTTTTGGTACCGTGTACCGAAGGTTCGAATCCTTCCGCCCCAGCCAGTTAGATCAAATCCTTGATGCGATGGCGGTCCGTACCGGGCCGCCATTTCGCGTGTCCGGCCAGCGCGGCACCGGCACCCGGCATGGCTGCCCGCGACCGGCGGCGAACGCATGATCGCCAACCATCCCGAGGGCGGCCTGTTCGTCGAGCTCCGGCTGGCCCGCTGGGGATCCCGAAGCCCCGGCGATCGGGGCGTTCAACGGCGCCCACCTTCGCTTGGGCGGACTTATCGTATTTATTTTGACGGAAAAGCGGAGAGGCGCGCTCGTTCCAAGCATCCGGGCGGTGATCCGGAGCATAATGGGAGGATCGAATGACCTGGCGTGTTGCCCTGCTTCTCACCGGTTCGGTGATTCCGTTCAGCCATGCCTATGGACAGACGACGCCGCCCGCGCCGCCCGTTCCCGAAGCCGGCCAGAGCGCCCCGGCTGCCGATTCCGGCGAAACCCCGCAGGACGGCGAGATCGTCGTCACCGGCATTCGCTCCTCGCTGACCCGCGCCGCCGAAGTGAAGCGCGACGCCGTGCAGGTGGTCGATTCGATCGTCGCCACCGATATCGGCAAGCTGCCCGATCCCACCACGGCCGCCGCGCTCCAGCGCGTGCCCGGCATCCAGGTGCAGACCGATCGCAACAACGAGCTGAGCGGCGTCAGCATCCGCGGTCTCACCGACATCAACACCACGCTCAACGGCCGCGAGGTGTTCACCACCACCGGCCGCGGCTTCGACCTGAAGGACCTGCCGGCCGAGGCGCTGCGCCGGGTCGACGTGTTCAAGTCGCAGACCGCCGACCTGATCGAAGGCGGCGTCGCCGGCGCGATCGACCTGAAGATCAATAAGCCGTTCGACTTCGCCAAGCCGATCCTGGCGGTGAACCTGCGCCAGAACTATGCGGCCCGGCTGCACAAGAGCAGCCCGCAGATCGGCGTGCTCGCCTCGGCCCGCGCCGATACCGGGATCGGCGAGATCGGCGTGCTCGTGAACGGCAGCTGGTCGCGCGCCGACAGCCAGCGCGGGCAGCTCAACATGAGCGATCGCCGCGCCTCGAACGTCGCGCCGCTGAACGGGCCGGCCGGCTATCTGATCCCGCAGGTGATCAACAACATGCCGAATGTCGGCACGGTCACGCGCGGCGAGATGAACGCCGCGATCCAGTGGCAGGCGACGCCGTCGCTCGAGGCCTATGTCGACGGCCTCTACACCTATTTCCAGACGACCGCCGGCTTTGCCGGGTTCAACCCGCAGCCGTTCAACAACGGCACGACGATCTCCGACATCGTGAGCAGCGGCGACTGCTTCCAGGCGCGGGTCAACGCGAACGGCACCAATCCGCAGATCGTCAACAATGCCGACGGCACCAAGTCGCTGCAGCCCTACACCGTGCAGACGATGTGCAACATCTCCAGCGCGACGCTCCACAACGTCACGGTCAACCAGAACTCCTCGTCGGACCGGCTGACCCAGAAGAACAAGCTGATCGCGGGCGGGCTGAAGTTCGACCGGGGCGGCACCAAGGCCGTGCTCGACGTCGCCTACCAGAGCTCGTGGAGCTATGACGAGAACGTCAACGCGGAAGTCGGCCAGCGGGTCGGCACCATCTACCTGACCACCGATGTCGACGATGGCGCAGCGATCACGCTCGATCCTTCGGTTCCGATGAGCAGCGCCAACCTCTCGATCCGCAACGCCTTCAACCAGAACTACACGCTCGCGACCGGATCGCTGTTCCAGGCCCGGCTCGACGGCGAGCAGGAGATCGGCGGTTTCCTCCGCAAGATCCAGGCGGGCGTGCGCTACGCCGATCGCGAGGCGGTCAACCGCAACGTCCAGCAGACCAACCCGACCAGCGGCATCGGCTGCAACAATGTCGAGACCGGCAGGCCGTCCTGCCTGGTATCGAGCCTGGGCCTGTCGTCCAACTTCATCGGGACGATCGGCAACTCGCTCGGCATCAACGATGGTGCGGCGTTCGTCGGCGTGAACCCGGACTTCCTGCTGTCCGAGAGCGGCCGCAACCAGCTGCGCGCGCTGTTCCGCCTGCCGCTGCGCGCGCCCGACTTCGACCCGACCCACCAGTTCGACGCATCGGAGCGAACCCTGGCCGGCTATGTCCAGGCGGCGTACCAGCTCGACATCGGCGGCGACGTCTCGCTCGACGGCGTGGTCGGCGTGCGCGGGATCAAGACCGATCGCACGATCAGCACCTATGCGAAGAACAGCCTGGGCGCGATCGTGCCGGTGACTGCGAGCACCAGCGATTTCGACCTGCTGCCCAGCGCCACCGCGCGGCTCAAGCTGCCCGACGGCTTCCAGCTCCGTTTCAACTATTCGCGCACGATGCGCCGCCCCGGCTTCGAGGCGCTCAATCCCACCCAGTCGCTCACCTATGTCGGCAACATCTTCCTGCTGAACACCGCATCGGCCGGCAATCCCAACCTCAAGTCGCAGAAGTCGGACAGCTTCGACGCGACCGCCGAATATTATTTCAAGGGCGGTCTTCTCTCGATCAACGGCTATTACCGGACGATCCGCAACCGCGTGGTCAATTCCTCGACCCAGACGGTGATCGATGGCAGCAACTTCCTGCTCACCACGCCGCGCAATGTCGGCCAGGCGACGCTGAAGGGGGTCGAGACCAGCGCCCAGTATTTCTTCGATTTCCTGCCGGGGCCGCTTGCGGGCTTCGGCGTGCAGGGCGCCTTCACCTATGTGGATTCGAAGATCGGCGGGAACGATCCGCTGGCCGGTTACGAGCTGCAGGGCGTGTCCAAATATAATTACACGCTCGGCGCGCTCTACGACAAATATGGGCTGAGCGGCCGGCTGATCTACACCTTCCGCTCCAAATACTACACCGGCGACAACAGCGGCGCGGTTTCGCTGCGCCCGATCGACGCCGCCCGGATCAACGACGTCTTCATCCCGACCCAGCTGATCTATGTCCGTCCCGCCGGGCGGCTCGACTTCAGCATCGGCTACGACCTGAACACCGCCTTCCACATCGATGTCGGCGGCACCAACATCACCCGGACCAAGACCAAGCAGTATCTGGGGCTGACCTATCTCAACCAGCTCGTCTATGCGGACGAGACGACCTACTCGATCGGCTTGCGCGTGCGCTTCTGATCTCCGGCGCGCTGGATCGCCTATAGCGGCGTGCCGTCCACCGCGACGGCTGCCACGCCGATGCAGCGCGCCATCTTCTCGGCGACGATCACCCCGGCCTGGCCGGTGATATCGGCGATCTCCAGGCGCACGATCATGTCGTCCGCGCTGACGCGGACGTCCATTTCGGGTGCCGTCAGATCCTGCTGCGCGGCGAGGCCGAGCAGGCGGCAGAGCAGGGCGGCGCTCGGCTCGCCGACGATGTCGAAACGCATGGCGAAGCTCAGGCGGCCTCGCGCACCGGTGCCGCCGGCGCGGTGGTGATCCGCGCCCGGGCCAGCGCATCGGCGGCAGCATGCGGCGCGAGCCCTTCGCGGGCGGCATGGGCCAGCACCGCGCCGAGCCGCAGCCCGGTCGCATGGACGCGCGTCGCCACTTCGTCGACGCTCCAGCCGAGATATTCCCCGGCGACGCTGATGATCCCGCCGGCGTTCACGACATAGTCCGGCGCATAGAGGATGCCGCGATCGGCCAGCCGGTCGCCGTCCTCGGGCGTGGTCAGGACATTGTTCGCCGCGCCGCAGACGATACGGGCGCGCAGCCGGCTCACTGCGTCGCCGTCGAGCACGCCGCCCAGCGCGCAGGGCGCGAAGATCGCGCAGCGCGCATCGAGGATGCTGTCGCGGCCCATGATCTCGGCGTCGTAGCGGCAGGCGATCTCTGCGGCGACGCCCGGGCGCGGCTCCGCGACGATCAGCCGGGCGCCGGCTTCGTGAAGCATCCCGCACAGCGCCGAGCCGACATTGCCCAGGCCCTGCACTGCGACGCGCAGTCCGTGCAGGTCGCTGCCGAGGTGGCGCCGCGCCGCTTCCTCCATCGACAGGAACACGCCGCGCGCGGTCCAGGGCGAAGGGTCGCCACCGGGCCGCCCGCCGCGCGGGGGCAGGCCGGCGACATGCCGGGTCTCATCGCGCACGACTTCCATGTCGCTCACCCGGGTGCCGACATCCTCCGCCGTGACATAGGCGCCCTCGAGCCGGGCCACCGCTCGACCGAAGGCGGCGAACAGCTTGCGCCGGTCGAACGGCCCCTCGGGCAGGTTGAGCACCGCCTTACCGCCGCCGAGCGGCAGGTCGGCCATCGCATTCTTGTGGGTCATGACCTCGGCCAGCCGCATCGGGTCGTC
>Ga0164294_10000946_pt1 | contig 27512 bp, 23 predicted proteins | sample GEODES005metaG_FD_111479 | JGI IMG/M metagenome (GOLD analysis project Ga0164294, IMG submission 111479) | Oligotrophic lake water microbial communities from Sparkling Lake, Wisconsin, USA - GEODES005 metaG | ecosystem: Environmental > Aquatic > Freshwater > Lake | place: USA: Sparkling Lake...
ACGGCGGCGAATTTCGACGCGCATGCCTCGCGATCGGATCTGCCGCTGCTCGTCGACTTCTGGGCATCCTGGTGCGGCCCCTGCCGCCAGATGGCACCCGCGTTCGAGGCCGCCGCCAGGCAGCTCGAACCCTGGATCAGGCTCGGCAAGCTCGACACCGAAGCCGAGCAGGCGATCGCCGGCCGCTATGCCATCCGATCGATCCCGACGATGATCCTGTTCCGCAAAGGCCGCGAGATCGCGCGCCAGTCCGGCGCGATGCCCGAACGTGCGATCGTCGATTGGGCCCGCGCGGCGGTCTAGTAGACGATCGCGGCTCCGCTCCCGTCGGAGATGGCCACCGCATTGCTGATCAGGTCCAGAATGGCGCTTCGCCAATAGGTCGTGCCGTCGGGAGATCCGGAATCCACGCCCAGGATGATCGAGAGCGAATAGCGGTTGGTGAACGCCCCCGTGGCGGCGAGAACGATCAGGCCGAGCAAGGCGCGGGAATCGATGTCGGGGCGGAAGACGCCGGACGCGACTCCTCGCCCGAGGATCGCCTCGAACTTGGAGATCAGGGCGGGCGCCAGCCGCGGGAACTCGTTCGCCGAAGGGTGGGCGTTGTGGTAGCGGATGCCTTCGGTCGCCAGCGGCCCCAGCGTCGGGTCTTCCCGATATTGATCGATAATGGCGCCGACGAAGCTGCGGAGCGCCATTGTCGGTTCCTCATCGAACTCGCGTTCGATCAGCTCGGCCATCACCCGCGCCGAAACGTCATCGAGGACGCAGCTGAACAGCTCCTCCTTGTCGCGATAATAATGATAGATGAGTTGCTTCGTGATGCCCGCCGCGCGCGCGATCGCCTCGATCTTCGCGGCGGCATAACCCTGCCGGGCGAACTCCTCGCGCGCCGCTGAGAGAAGCCGGCGGAGGGTCGCCGCCTTCCCGGTCGCGTCAGCCTCCACGCTTGGACTCCGGGTCAAACGGCCGGGCGCGCATCGGGCCGGCAAACGGGCAATAAGGCCGATGAGGCTTCACCCAGCCCGATCTAGAGGATGCATATCATGGCGCAAGGTCAGACGGCCGAGCTCGATCAGGCCTATTCGGCAGTCTCCGCCAACTACAAAGGCGCGGACGAGGATTTCCATCAATTCTGCGGGGCACTGCGTCGTCGCAGTCCGATCATGCGGGGCAATCTGCTCACCGAGCATTTCGGCGTGCCGACCAATGCGGCCTACGATCGCGATCGCCCGACCTTCACCTTGTTCCGGCACGCCGACATCGCCGCGGTCCTGCGCGATGCGGAAAACTTCACGAGCGGCTTCATCGCCGAGGGTCTCGGCGCCTTTTTCGACGGCCTGATCATCCTCGCGATGGATGGCGAGCAGCATCGCCGCGCGCGCGGGCTCCTGCAGCCCGCCTTCATGCCCAAGGTGGTCAATCGCTGGCGCGAGAAGATCGACAGGATCGTCCGAACAGAATTCCTCGAGCCGCTGGCCCGGCAAGGATGGGGTGATCTGATGCCCTTCGCGCTCAATTTCCCGATCCGGGCGATCTACGCGATCGTCGGCTTTCCCGAAGACGATCCCGAAGCAATCCGGCGATATGCGGCATCGGCGCTCGCGATCCTGTCCGGCCCGCAGCTCGATCCCGCCAAGGCGGCCGAGGCGCGGACGCGCGCCATCGAAGCGGCACGCTCGCTCTACGACGTCGCCCTGGAGGTGACGCGGGCGCGGCGGGCAACCGGGAGCGAGGGCGACGATCTCGTCGGCCACCTGCTGCGCGCCACCTTCGAAGGGCGCATGCTCGACGATCACGAAATCGCCACCTTCGTACGCTCCCTGCTGCCCGCGGCCGGCGAGACGACCACCCGGACGTTCAGCTGCATGATGACCTTGCTGCTCGAGCGCCCCGCGCTCGTCGAGCGCGTGAAGGCCGATCGCGCGCTCATCCCCAAGCTGATCGACGAGGTCGTCCGCTTCGAGCCGGTGGCCACCGCAAAGGTTCGGCAAGCAGCAAAAGACCTCGAGATCGCCGGCGTCGCGATCCCGCGCGGGGCCATGGTCCAGTGCATCGTCTCCTCTGCTAATCGCGACGAGACCGTCTTCGAGCGGGCGGACGAGTTCGACATAGATCGCAAGCAGATGCCGTCGTTCGGCTTCGGATACGGCGTGCACATGTGCATCGGCCATTATGTCGCCAAGGCGGAGCTGGCAGCGGCGCTGAACGGCATCCTCGATCTGATGCCGGACATCCGCCTCGATCCCGACATGCCGCCGCCGTCCATCACCGGCGCGCAGCTTCGCGGATCGGCCGCCGTACATGCCCGCTGGGATTGATCCCGCCCTCCTTTCTCCGTGGAGCCTTCCATGAAATTCTTCGATCGCATCCCCGACCGCGCGGATTTCGCTTACCAGCAGCTGGTGGGGCCGCATCGCCCGAGCGGCCCGGCGATGTACGATGCGCGCCCATATTTCGGGCTGGTCCCGCAAAAGACGATACCGTTCGGATGCCTGCGGGACGAAGACGGCGAACTCTACGCGGTGGTCCGCTCGTTGCTGGCGCCCGGCGGCAAGCCCAACCCGGTGAGCTTCGTCTATCAATCCACCCGCGTCGACGGCCGCACGCTGAGAATGGACAAGGCGAAGATGGCTGCGCAGGGCGTCACTCCCGTGCCTGCCCGCTCGCTCGAAGGCGATAGCTGCCGGTGGGCGTCGCAAAGCGGCGATGCCGGCCTGCCCTGGGCGCTGACCGCTTCGGGCGAACGCATGCGATGGGTGGAAGAAGGACTGTTCGACATCTCCGGTCCTTTGCTGGGCGTCGGGATGCAATGGTATTTGCCGGGCGCCGACTGGGGCACCTTCTACGTGAGTCAGGCTTATGATGTCGCCGGCACCTGCGAGGGGCGCCCGGTCAAGGGCGTGATCCTGATCGACCAGCCCTATCTGGTCGAAGGCGGGGCGATCCATTTCGAAAAGGACCTGATGGTCAACAACAAGATGCACGTCATCTGGTGGACTTTCGCCAACGTCTATGCCGACGGCCGCTTCGACGTCGGCTCCTTCTGTGTCGGGCACGACAATCTGGGGTATGCGATCTTCCAGAACGAGAAGGGCGAAGTCCGCACCACCAACGCCATCGAAGGGCGCGTGACGCATCGCCCGGACAGCTATTTCTGCGACCATGCCGAGATCGTGCTGGACGGCGAAGAGGTCTGGGAATTCCAGCCCGACCCGCGTGGCGACATGGTCGATTTCGTCGGGGGCTTTCCCGTGACGGCGCAACAGGAGGGGCTCTGGCGCCGCAAGGGCGATACCCGAATACCCGATCGCTCGGTGGCATGGGGCGAGACGGATCGCCGCAACGGCAGCGCGCGCAACGTCTTCGGGGCGGACCTCCCCTTGCGTGAGGTGGCGGCATGACCGTGCCGGACGCCGCCCAGATCGAACGCTTCCTCCACGATCAGGTCGATGCGTGGAACAGGGGAGATCGCGAGGCCTTCTTCGCCGCCTATCAGCAGATGGCGCCGAACGGACTGCGCATCGAATATGTCGGCCAGCCCCCGGCCGACGGCTGGCCGATCCTGAAGACGATGTGGGAAGGGCAGGCAGGCAAGGTCCGGGCCGAGGTCGTGGCCAAACTGATCAACGGCAGCGAGGCCGCCTGCTACCACCTCAATCACGTTCTGCCGGATGGGCCGACCGTGAAGACCGTCGAGATCTACGCGTTCGGCGACGGCACGCTCGACATCCGCTATTTCGTCGGCCGCTGAGCGATGGCCGAGCAAACGTATGACGTGATCATCGTCGGCGGAGGCCACAACGGGCTCGTCGCGGGCACGCTTCTCGCCCGCGAGGGCCGGCGGGTCCTGATCGCCGAGCGGGCCGCAGTCGCCGGCGGGATGGCGCGATCGGATTATGCGATCCCCGAAGCGCCGCAGCATATGATCAACCTGGGCGCGGTCGAACTCGTGCACCTGCGCGGCAACGGCCTGATCGAAAAGCTCGATCTCGTGCGCCACGGCTATCGCACCGTCGATACCGATCCGAGCTATGCCTATCTCGATCCGGGTGGCGGCTCGATCGCATTGTTCCGCGATCCGGAGCGCACGGCCGACGACATGGCACGCTTCTGCCCGGCCGACGGACGCGCCTATCGGGACTTCATGGAGTTGCTCGATGCGCTCCTCGACATCGGCTATCCGCTGATGAAGAGCGACCCGCTTCGCATCGGCCCCGGGCTGATGCTCCGCACCATCCTCGCCACCATCCGCAACCGCCGCCTGAAGCGGCAGTTGACCGAAATCACGAGCGGGACCGCGGATCAGATCGTGAGCGAGCGCTTCGAGCATCCGGCATCGCTCGGCTTCCTGCTCGGCATCGTCGCGGGCGCCGGGCCTTTCGACGTCGATGGGAACGCCATTGCCTGGCTGCTGCTCGCCTTCCTCCATCGCATCGGTATCGGCAAGCCGATCGGCGGCATGCGGATGCTCGCCGATACGCTGGAGGCGGCCTTCGCGGCAGCCGGCGGCGCGCTTCGGCTGAATTGCGACGTCGCCGAGATCGTGATCGAGGACGGCACAGCACGCGGCGTGCGGCTGGCGGATGGCACGATGCTACGATCGCAGGCGGTGATCTCCACGTGCGATCCCCAGACGGCCTTCCGCCTCGTCACGCCCGGTGCGATCGAACGGCGGCTGATGGTGCGTATGGACCACGTCCCGGTGCATCGCGCCAATGTCGGCCCCGTGCTGCTCAACGTCGCGATGGCGAAGCCGCTTCGCCTGAGACGGCACCAGGATCTTCGCCACGACGATGCCGATCTCAATCGCGCGGTAGGGCTGATCGGGACACCGGAGGAGCTCCGCGCCAGCCTGGCCAGCGCGCGGCGCGGCGACTGGCCGTCGCAGCCGGTGCTGTCGGTATCGCCGATGACGAACTGGGACCCCAGCCAGGCACCCGAAGGCCAGTCGGTCGGGTATCTATACCTGCCGGTCAGCCCGGTGGAGATCCGGGGCGGCTGGGCCCCTGCCCGCAAGGCGGCGAGCGATGCGATCGTCGCGCGGGCATCCGACTATTACGAGGGCTTCGAGAGCGAGATTGGGCGGATCTTCGAAACCTGCCCCGATCGTGCCGAGCGATTGAACGTGACGGGCGGCTGCGTGACGCATGTCGATTTCGGATCGTACCGCTCGGGACGGAAGCGGCCTGCCACAGGGCTTGGCGTGGAGGCGATCCTGCCGGGCTTTTTCCTGAGCGGCGCGGGCACGGCTCCCGGCGGCGGCGTTTCGGGGATGCCCGGCATCATCGCGGCAGACCGAACCCAGCGATTTCTTGCAAAGGCACGCCGAAAGGGCAGCGTATCCAGCTGAATTACAGCGATAAAAAAATAAATTCCCCGGCACACACATTTCCCGCGACGGAAATTCCGGTGGCCCCCGTTTAAGGCTCGACAGTCTTCGGGAGTTTGTGATGAAACCTGTTTCATGGGGCGTGCTGGTGCTGGGGATGATCGCCGCGGCAAAGGGAACCGCGCAGACGCCGCCGGCGCCGGCGGGGATGACGCTGGAGCAATTCCAGGCGGCCGGACGCGGTCGGTTTCTCGATCGCGATGCCGATGGCGACGGCAAGATCAGCAAGGCCGAGTTCGAATCCGCAGCCGCCGACATGCGCGGCAAGGCGGCGAAGGCCAAGAGCGGTGACGAGACCGGCGCGGGCGGCGGCGGGATGCGCGGCGGGCGGATGGCCGGGCGGCTGTTCGAACGCTTCGACACCAACGGCGATGGATATCTGGACAAGGCCGAGATCGATGCGATGCTGGCCAAGCGCTTCACGCGGATGGATGCGAACCACGACGGCATCGTGACCGCCGAGGAGCGTGAAGCGTCACGCGCCGGGATGCGCGGCCGGATGGGCGCCGGGCAGTAAGCGCCGAACGTGGTCGACGGAGGTCTCGCGATTGGACGATCCGGACGGAGAATTGATCCGCCGGGTCGGGGCCGGCGACACGCAGGCGATCGAGCAGTTCGTTCGCCTGAAGCTGCCGCGCATGACCGCGCTGGCGCACCGCCTGCTCGGCGACATGCGCGACGTGGAGGATGTGGTGCAGGAGCTGTTCGTGCGGGTGTGGCGCCAGGCGCCGCGCTGGCGGCCAGGGCAGGCGCGCTTCGATACATGGATGCACCGCGTCGCGCTGAACCTGTGTACCGATCGGCTGCGGCGGCGGCGCGAACTGCCCCTGTCGGACAGCTGGGACGCGCCCGATCCCGCGCTCAACGCCGATGGGCTGATCGAGCAGGCGGAACGCAGCGTCGCGGTGGACAAGGCATTGCAGGCGCTGCCGCCACGCCAGCGCGAGGCGATCGTGCTGATCTATTACCAGCACCTCACCCCGCAGGAGGCGGCAACGGCGATGGATGTCGGCGCCGAGGCGCTGGAAAGCCTGCTGGCGCGCGGACGGCGGACGCTGCGCGCGATGCTCAAGGGACCTGAGCTATGAGGATCGAGATCACCGACGAGCGCTTCCGCGAAATCCTCGACGCTTATGGCGCCGATCCGGCCAACTGGCCCGGTGCCGAGCGCGCCGCGATCTTCGCCCATCTGCGCGGCGTGGTCGATGCCGCGGTGGCGCTGGAGGAGGCGGGCGAGCTGGACACGATGCTCGCCTGGTCGATGGTGCCGCCGCCCTCGGTGGCGCTCCACGAAAGCGTGCTGGCCTGCGCGCCGAAGATGCGGATGGCGCGGCGTGTCCGGCTTTGGTGGGCGGGGCTGGCCCTGGCGACCGTCGCGACGGCGGGGGCGTTCGCGGGTGCCGCTGCGGCGTCGGTGCTCTCGCCGATCGAGCTGCCGGGCTATGGCCGGGCCGACGCAACGGCTTTCGGATCGGTGCTGGAGGCCGGGAATGAGGAATAGCCTCCGCCTGCTGCTGATCGTCAGCCTGGTGCTCAACCTCTTCCTGCTGAGCGCGGGTGCGGCTTTGGTCTGGCGCTGGGCGCACGGCTTCGGCGCCGGCGGCTGGCGCGGGCGCGCGGTCGAGGTGCTGGCGCCCGAACATCGCCGCCCCTTCCGCCAGGCGATGCGCCAGACGGTGCTGGGATCGCGCGATCTGCTGGCGGAGGGCCGCAATGCGCGCGCCGATGCCGCCGCGCATTTCGTCGAGCCCGCCTTCGATGCCGCCAAGATCAAGGCCGACCTCGCCCGCGCGCGCGCCGCCGACGTGGCGTTGCGCGGACGGATCGAGGAACGCGTCGTCGATTTCGCAGGCAACCTGCCGGTCGAGGAACGCGCGCGGCTGGCCGAGGTGCTGAAGCGCGGTCCGTTCCGCCAGCCGCGTGGCCAGCAAAAAAATGCGAATGCCAGCGACGGAAACCCGCCGCAGCCCCGTTGAAGGAAGATGGAAACCCGCATCGAACCCACCCCACCCCCGCGCATCCTGAGTAGCCATTGAGCTTGTCGAAATGGCGTATCGAAGGACACGCCCAGACCCGTCCTTCGATACGGGCTCTCGATACGCCCTGCGGGCTACTCGATCCCTACTCAGGATGAGCGGAGTGGGTGGGTTGAACTGAACCGAATTGGAGAGGATGCCGATGTCGCTGACACAATCCCCCGCCGCGATCGCGCTGAACCGCTTCGGGCTCGGCGCGCGGCCCGATGACAAGCCGCCGGCCGATCCGAAGCGCTGGCTGACCGGCCAGTTCGATCGCTACGACGTGCGGCCCGCGGCCTATGCGGCGCTGCCCGATGCGGGAAAGGCGGCGCAGGATTATTTCCAGGCGCTCCGCCAGCGACTGACCGCGCGCAAGGATGCCAAGGCGGAAGGCATGGACCCGAAGCAGGATGCCGAGGCCAAGCAGGCACGGCAGATGATCTTCCTGCAGACGCGCGACGGCTATCGCGCGGGCGTCAACGCGCGGATGGCGGCGGCGCTCGGCACCGAGGCGCCGTTCGTCGAGCGGCTGACGCATTTCTGGGCCAACCATTTCGCGATCTCGACCGAGAAGCCGCAGGTCGCGGTGTTCGCGGCGACCTATGAGGCGGAGGCGATCCGGCCGCATGTGCTGGGCAAGTTCGAGGACATGCTGGTCGCGGTCGAGCGGCATCCGGCGATGCTGTTCTACCTCGATCAGTTCCGCTCGGTCGGGCCGGACAGCCGCGCGGCGCAGTTCGTGGCGCAGCGGCGGCCGGACAAGACGCCGGGGCTCAACGAGAATCTGGCGCGCGAGATCATGGAGTTGCACACGCTGGGCGTCCGCACGGGTTATTCGCAGGCCGACGTGACCGAATTCGCGCGGGCGCTGACCGGATGGTCGGTGGGCGGACAAGGACCGGGCGGCGGCGGACGCGGGCGCTTCGCCATGCAGCAGGCCGAGCCGGGCCAGTTTCAATATCGCCCCAATATCCACGAGCCCGGCGCGCGGACGATCATCGGCAAGCGCTACGATCAGGAGGGCGAGGATCAGGCGCGCGCCGTTCTCCACGATCTGGCGACCGCGCCGGCGACCGCGCGGCACATCTCGACCAAGCTGGCGCGGCATTTCGTGTCGGACGATCCGCCCAAGGCGCTGGTCGATCGGCTGGCCGCCGCGTTCCAGAGCAGCGGCGGCGATCTGCCGACGCTCTACCGCACGCTGATCGACTCGCCCGAGGCGTGGGCGCCGGGCGCAGGCAAGTTCAAGACGCCGTGGGACTGGAGCGTCTCCGCGCTGCGCGGGCTCGGGCGACGCGACGTGGGCGAGATGGACATCGCGCCGATGGTCACCCAGCTCGGCCAGCCGGTGTGGAAGCCGGGATCGCCCGCCGGCTACGACGATATCGCCGCGAGCTGGGCCGCGCCCGATGCGCTGATGCGCCGGGTCGAGCTCGCCCAGCGCTTCGCCGCCAACATGGGCGACCGCGCCGATGCGAGGGCGTTGGCGGGCGTGCTGCTGCCGGGATCGGTCAGCCCGGCCACCACCACCGCGCTCGCCCAGGCGGACAATGCGCCCTCCGCCCTCGCCCTGCTGCTCGTCAGCCCCGAATTCCAGAGGAGGTGATCATGCTTCCACGCCGCCAGTTCCTTCAGTTCGCCGCCGCCGGTGCCGGCGCGATGTGGGTCCATCCGCAGATGGCGCTCGCCGCCGTGCCGGGGGATCGCCGCTTCGTCTTCATCATCCAGCGCGGGGCGGCCGACGGGCTCAATATCGTCGCGCCCGTGGGGGATCCCGATTACGTTCGGCTGAGGGGCGCGCTGGCGATCGATCCGGCGACGGCGATGAAGCTCGACGGGCCTTTCGCGCTCCATCCCGCGCTGGCCGAGGCGGGCAGGATGTACGCGCAGGGGCAGGCGCTGTTCGTCCACGCCACCGCCTCGCCCTATCGCGACCGATCGCATTTCGACGGGCAGAATGTACTCGAGACCGGGGGCGTGACGCCGTACGAGGTCCGCGACGGCTGGCTCAACCGTCTGGTCTCGCTGATGCCGCGCAACCGCGACGAGGCGATCGCGCTGGCGCCGACGGTGCCCCCCGCATTGCGCGGCAAGGCCGACGTTTCGAGCTTCGCGCCGACCGCCCTCCCCCAGCCGAGCGACGAGCTGATGGCGCGCGTCGGGCGGATGTACCAGAGCGACACGCAGCTCGATGCGCTGTGGAACCAGGCAATGGCGACGCGCGGCATGGCGGCGGGCAGCGAGGCGAAGGGGCAGAATCCAGCCGAGCTCGGCAAGCTCGCGGCTTCCTTCCTGTCGAAGCCCGATGGCCCCCGGATCGCGATGCTGGAGACCGGCGGCTGGGACACGCACACCGCGCAGGCCTTCCGCCTGACCGCGCAGCTGAAGGCGCTCGACGCGACGCTGGCGGCGCTGCGCGACGGGCTGGGGCCGGTGTGGAACCAGACGGTGGTGGTGGTCGCGACCGAATTCGGGCGGACGGCGGCGGCGAACGGCACCGGCGGGACCGACCATGGCACGGGATCGGCGGCGATGATCTTCGGCGGCGCCGTCAAAGGCGGCCGCGTGATCGCCGACTGGCCGGGGCTGTCGCAGGCCAATCTCTACGAAGCGCGTGACCTCAAGCCGACGACCTCGCTCGACGCGGTGATCGCCGGGCTGACCGCCGAGACCTTCGCCCTCGATCCCGCGCGGGTGCGCACGACATTGTTCCCCGGCGCGCCGGCCAGCCGCCCCCTCGAAGGGCTGATCCGCGCCTGACTAATCCTCCCCCGCCAGGGGGAGGTGGGGCCGAAGGCCTCGGAGGGGGAGGATGCCAGACCCTATCGACGGCTCATCGCTTCCCGCCCCCTCCGTCAGCTACGCTGCCACCTCCCCCTGGCGGGGGAGGATTGAGCGTCGCTCAGTCCGTCTTCGGCTTCACGAGATCGGCCTCGTCATAGACCACGCCGTTCGCGATGACCTTGCGCACCTTGAAAGTGGCGGCGATGGTCTGGCGCGGATCGCCGTCGATCAGCACGATGTCGGCAAGCTTGCCCGCCTCCAGCGTCCCGGCATCGAGGTTCAGCGACTTCGCCGGATTGGCCGTCGCGGTCTGCAGCGCCTGGAACGGGGTCAGGCCGGCGTGGACATAGGCCTCGATCTCGGCGTGGAGGTTGATCGCGATCGGCGTGTCGGTGCCCGCGGTGATCAGCGCCCCGGCCTGATAGGCATCCTTCACGCCGCGCAGCGACCCTTCCATCAGCGGCTTGATCAGCGCCTCCAGCGGATCGTCGAGCGTGATCGTGTCGCGCGCCCATTTCGGATAGAGCGCGGCGCGCGGATCGGTGGCGTAAGCCGGGTTGCTCTTGAGATAGCCGCCCAGCGCACCGAATAGCGTCGGCGTGACGGTGCGGCGGGTCTGGCCCATCAGGTCGATCACGTCTTCGTAGGAGCGGCCCTGCGGACCCTGCTTGGGCGAGTAGCCGCGGCGGCTGGTGGCGCCCATATGCTCGGTCGCGTCGACGCCGTTATAGGCCGCGGGGAAGATCTCGTGCCCCGTGACCGGCACGCCCATGTCGTGCGCGACCTGGACGATGCGGCGCTGGCCGAAATCGGTCATCCGCACATAGCTCTTGAGCAGATCGTAGTGGAGCGCGCGCGCCAGATCGAGTTCGCGTTCAAGGTGGGCGGGGCCGGAGACCGCGATCCCCATCTTGTAGAAGACGCGTTGCCATTCGAGCAAAGGCCCGCCTACGAACAGGCGCGGGCCGATCCGCACGCCCGCATCGACCGCCTCGCGATTCTCGATGCCGTCGTAGAGCTGGTTGCCTGGATCGCGGACCGAGGTGATGCCGTAGGCGAGCCATGACCGGAATCCGGCGGCGCCGAAATCCCGCTGGACGTGGGCGTGATGCTCGATGAGGCCGGGGATCGCGACGAGGCCGGTGCCGTCGATGACCGTCACGCCCGCCGGGGGCGGTGCGGGATCATGATCGCGGATCGCGACGATGCGATTGCCGTCGATCACGATGTCCTTGTCGCGCTGGGTCGCGTCATGGACCGCGTCGACGAGGCCGGAGACATGGACGATCGTGCGGCCGGTGGGCTTGGCGATCGTGTAGGTAAGCGCGAGGGGCACCGGCGTGATCTCGCCGGTCTCGGTATCGATGGTCTTGAGCTTGTCGCCGGCCTGGAAAAGCAGGGTGCGCGAATCCCCCGCCCATGTCGGGTGGTGCGACATTTCGGCCGTGTAGCTGCGCGGCGGGCCGAGCGGAGTGCCGTCGGGCGCAACCGGCCAGATCTTGACCAGACCTTCATAGATCGCGGCCATCTTCGTGCCGTCGGGCGACCAGGCCGGACCGGCGCCGCCGCGCGTGTCGATCGACATGTCGGTGTCGGGCACCTGCCATACGGGCGTCCCGGTGCCGTCGGCGCGGATCACCGAGATCTGGTTGGTGCCCTCGCGAAAACTCTTGGAGAAGAGCTTGGAGAGCGAAATGGCGACGCGGGTGCCATCGGCCGACCAGCTCGGCTCGCCGGGCTGCGGGAGCGAGCCCTGCAGGCGTGTGACCTTGCCGCTCGCGACATCGATGACGCAGAGCCCGGCGACGCCCCAGCGCCCGTCGACGTCGATGAACGCGATGCGCGTGCCGTCCGGCGACCAGGCAGCGCCCAGCGGCTGCGTGTCCATCGTCGTGATCTGGCGCGCCTGCCCCGACTTCAGATCGCGGATCCAGAGCTGCGGAAGCCCGCCGCCCTTGTCCGACGTGTAGGCCAGCTGCTTACCATCGGGCGACCAGGCCGGATCGGAATCCATCGCATGGTCATGGGTCAGATTCTCGGGCGTGCCCCCCGCGATCGGCGCGACATAGAGATCGCCGAGCGCGATGAAGGCGACGCGCTGACCATCCGGCGAGATCGTGGGCTTCAGGATGCCGAGCGCCTGGCGCGGCGCGGTGGAATCAAAGTCGCGCTTGGCGCGGGTGTACTGCGGGCGGGTGATCTCCAGCGCGGCGGTGAAGGGCACCGTGCTGACCTTGTCGCCGATGCGGTGGCGGATCTCGCCATCGGAGACATAGTAGATGCCCGCGCCCCCGCGCTGCCAGGACACGCGGAAGGGAAAGACGTTCTCGCTGGCGGAAACCGGCTTGTCGTCGATCATCAGCCGGCTTCCGCCGGCATCGGCAGCGACATAAGCGAGCTTGCCGTCCACTCCCCAGGAGGGGGCATCGAGGCGGGCGGCATTGCTCTTCACGCTGCGCTCCACGCCGCCGCCTGCGGCCGTGACCATCAGCGCGGCCGGGCCTGTCGGGCCCTTCTGGCGCGAGAAAGCGATCTCGCGGCCGTCGGGCGACCAGGTCGGCATGCGATCCTCGTCCGCCGAAGCGGTCACCTGGCGAAGGGCGCCGGTCGCCACGTCCATCGTCCAGATGTGATAGGATGGCGCGCCCTGCCCAACGCGGTCCGAAGCGAAGGCGATCGTCTTGCCGTCGGGCGAGAGCGCGGGATCGCGATCGTCGGCGACGCCGTTGGTCAGCTGGCGCATGTCGCTGCCGTCGGGTGCGATCGACCAGAGATGATAGGTCCCGCTGCGGTAAGCGAAGAAGAGCAGGCGCTTGCCGTCCGCCGTCCAGATCGGCTGCCGCGCATCGCCGAAATAGTCGGTGATCCGCCGTGCGGTGCCGCCCTTGGCCGGCAGCACCCACAGGCTGCCCTGCAGATCGATCGCGAGCCATTTGCCGTCGGGCGACACCGACACCGCCATCGACGTGCCTTGGTGAACCTCGATCGTCAGATGCTCGCCGGGGGGTGGTGAAGGATTGGCGGGCGGTGCCGCCAGGGCGATGGAAGAAAAGCCGAGGCTGCCCGCGCCGAGCAGGGCCAATGTCAAATGCTTGATCGTCATTTTTGCTCTGTGCCCATCAGATTTTGGACACGGACGTCGCCGCCCGTGCCCCCTCTCGGAAAAATCAGAAGTCGAAATTGATACGGCCGTAGAAGAAGCCGCCGATGACACCGTAGGGCGAATAGGGATTGTAATAGCCCGTGTTGGTCAAGGCCCCCGTCGTCGGCAGCCCGGCCTGCGCCGCCAGCGCCTGCTGGGCCGCGGAGTAGGTGGTCAGGCCGCGATTGGCGGGCTTCAGCAGCGGCGGATAGATGTTGAACAGATTGTTCGCGCCGCCGGTGATCTTCAAATGCGGCGTGATCGAATAGCCGACGCTGAAATCGATGATCGTCTTGGACGGAATCGGATCGTCGTTGGCCGGGTTGGTCGATGTCTGGATGACTTCGCCGTAGCGCGTGGCGCGGCCGTTCACGAGGAACTTGCCGATCGACCAGTCGATGCTGAGGATCTCCTTGTCGCGCGGCGTGCCCTGCGTGAAATCGCCCTGACGCGCACGATCGAGCAGCACCAGCCCCGCATTGGCCAGCGCCGTGGGCGGCGGCAGCACGTAGAGGAACTTGGTGTGGTTGATGTTGGCCGATGCGGTGATCGTCACAGAGCCGAAACGTCCACGCGGCACGCGGTAGGTCGCCACCACGTCGAGGCCGCGGGTACGCGTGTCGGCGGCGTTGGAGAAATAGAAGCCCTGCGCCGCCGGGAGCCCCGCCGCCGCGAGCGCCGCGGTGACGGTAGGCCCTGACAGGACGCCGCTCAGCAGGATGCGATCGATGATCTTGATCTGATAGGCATCGACCGTGACGTTCAGCCGCGGGATCGCGGTGAAGACGAGGCCTGCGGAGAAGTTCCGCGATTTCTCCGGCGTGAGCGGCTTGGCGCCGAGCGCGATGGCGGCCGGTGAATCGACCGGCAGCGCCTGCACCGGCTGGAGCGTCGTAACGCCGTTCGTGGTCACGCCGATCGTCGACGAGGAGGCATAATGCTCCTGCTGCAGGGTCGGCGCGCGGAAGCCAGTGCTCGCCGTGCCGCGCAGCGCGAGGCCATGGACGATCTCGTAACGGACCGATGCCTTGCCGGTCTTGGTGGTGCCGGCATCGTTATAATGTTCGTAGCGGCCGGCGAAGGCCAGATCGAGGCCCGGCAGCACCGTATCTTCGATATCGACGAAGGCGGCGACGTTGTTGCGGCTCCACTTGCCCGAGCCCGAGGGCTGGAAGCCGGTGACCCCCTGCGAGCCGGCCTGGCGGATGACGCCCGCATTGAGGCCGGTCGTGTTCCGGTAGCCGCCGTCGATATAGGAGGCGGGTTCGCCCGGCCCGATCAGATAGGTGTTGTGCCGGTAGGAGGCGCCGAAGTCGACGAGCAGCGGCCCCGCCGTGCCGACGTCGAAGCTGCGCCGGAATTCGAGATCGTTGGTCCACTCGGTGCTGACCACCTTGCCGAGATAGGCCTTCTTCGGGCTGGCCGGCCCCATCGAGGCGTTGAGCCCGAATTCGCGGTAGGAGGCACGGTTGTAGCCGTAACTGGTCGACAGATCCCACGAGAAGCCGAACAGGCCATCGCCCTTGGCGCCGTCGACGACCTGGAAATCCCGATCATAGACCTGCAGGCGCGGGCTGTACCCGTCCGGATAGACTTCGGGGATGTTGTTCGAGGCGTTGGGGTTGCGGAAGGTGAGGTAGGCATCTGTCTTGCGGAAGGCGAGCGTGCCGAACGAATAGAGCGTCACATTGTCGGTGACGGGGTAAGCCGCGTCGTAGGACCCGCTGCCGAGCTGCGCCTGCGGGGCGCCGGGGTGGCTGGTGAAGCGATTGGCGGTCAGCTCGCGCGGATCGAGCGGCTGGCCGGCGACCGAATAGAGCAGGGTCTGGTTGGGGCCTCCACGGAAGGTGCGCGCCTGATAGCGGCCCTCGATCGACACATCGAGGTGGCCCTCGGCGCCCAGCGGGAAGCCCATCACACCCTGCACCTGGCCGGTCTCGCCTCCCCCGTCATAGGTGCGCCCGCCGAGGACGTTGAAGCTGCCGCCATGCTTGGAATCGCGCGTGATCAGGTTGATGACGCCGGCGATGGCATCCGATCCATATTGTGCCGAGGCGCCGTCGCGCAGCACCTCGATACGCCCGATCGAGGCGGTCGGGATGAGATCGAGGTCGGGCGGGGACTGGCCGTTCTGGGTCGTGCCGTTGATGAACATCGTCGCGGTGTTGTGGCGCCGCTTGCCGTTGACGAGCACCAGCACCTGATCGCCCGAGAGACCGCGCAGCGACAGGGTCTTGACCGCGAAGGACGCACCCGCACCTGAATTGGAGACGCTGATCGAGGGAACGAGCGTGCCGAGCAGATCGCGCACCGATTGCTTGCCGCTGGTCTGGAGATCGGCCGGCGAGAGGACGTCGATCGGGGCGAGGCTCTGCGAGACGGTGCGCGTGACGGCGCGCGTGCCGGTGACGATGATCTCCTTGTCGGGAACCTCCGCGGAGGTCGGCGTCTGAGCGGAAAGGCTGCCGGCTGTCACCGACAGCAAGCTGGTACCAATGAGTACGAACGTCCTACGTGCCATAACGCGTCCCCCTTGCAGAATTGCAACGACGCCTTCGACACCTCTCCTAGTTCTCCGTCCCCTCCTGGTACTGCGACTCCTTTTCCGTTCGTCCGCAACGAAATGCCGAGAAATGCGGCGATTTCAGTCACAGAACATTAACAATCATGATTCCCGGGGTTTGTCGACTGCTAATGATGGCGAGATATTCGGATCTTGGCAGCCCGGCCTGCCCGATCGATCGCCCGCCGTGCGCGTCGGTGCCGATATAATCGCCAAGTTGTCGTTTGATCCGGAGGCGGCTTTGGATCATACAGTAGGGGCGAGAATAATAGGACCATAATGCTCGACAAGCTTCTGGCTTTGCTGACGCTCCAATATCCACCACACGGATATTGCCTGCTCTGGGAGCCGTGGCTGATCTGGTCGCACGTCGTCTCCGATACGCTGATCGCCGCCGCTTATTTCAGCATTCCCGTGACCCTCGTCATCTTCACCCGGAAGCGCCGCGACATCGCCTACAGCGGCCTGTTCTGGGCGTTCGCGATGTTCATCACGGCGTGCGGCTTCACCCATGTGATCCGGATCTGGAACATGTGGCATGGCGATTATGGGATCGAGGCGCTGGTCAAGGTCTTCACCGCGGCCATCTCGCTCCTCACCGCGATCCTGCTGTGGCCGCTCCTCCCCAAGCTGCTGGCGCTGTCCTCGCCCGCGCAACTGCGCAAGGTGAACGAGGCGCTGCGGGCCGAGATCGCGCAGCGGCAGAAGATGGAGGCGGCGCTGCTGCAGGCGCGCAAGCTGGAGGCGGTGGGCCGCCTCGCCGACGGCATGGCGCACGATTTCAACAATGTCCTGCAGGTGATCGAAGGGACGCTATCGCTGCTCGGGGAGCATTGCGGCGACGATCCACGGCTGCGTCCGCTGATCGACGGGGCGCAGGATTCGGTCGAGCGCGGCGCGCGGCTGACGCGGCAATTGCTCTGCTTCTCGCAGGTCCAGATGCCCGCGGCCGACGTGGTGGGCGTGCCCGATCTCGCGGCGCACATCCGGCCGCTGGTCGCGCGCACGCTTCCGCCGCAGATCGGCTTCGTGCTGGAAGGCGGGGAGCTGCCGATCGCGATCCGCGCCGATCGCGTCCAGCTCGAGCTCGCGATCCTCAATCTGGCGATCAACGCGCGCGAGGCGATGCCAGCGGGCGGGGAGCTTCGCATCGGCTTCGCCGTCGTCGCGGTGGCGGGGCGCACCGATCTGCTCGACGGCCAATATCTCTGCATCCAAGTGAGCGACACAGGCGTCGGCATGGAGCCGAGCGTCGCCGAGCGGGCGTTCGAGCCCTTCTTCTCGACCAAGCCGTCCAGCCTGTCCGCCGGCCTGGGGCTCAGCGTCGTCTATGGCCTGGCCCGCCAGTCGGGCGGTGCGGCGACGGTCGAATCCACGCCGTCGGTCGGCACCGTCGCCAGCCTCTATCTGCCGATCGACGAGACGATCCACGCGATCGCCGATGCCGAACAGGCGATCGCGGCCGAGACGCGCGCCGCGTTGAAGGGCCGCACCTTGCTAGTCGTCGACGACGAGGCGCCGACCCGGAACGTCATCGCCATGACGCTGGAGAGCCTCGGCTGCGTCGTGCGGCAGGCGGACGGCGGCGCCGAGGCGCTGCGCATGGCCGATGCCGAATGGCCAGACCTCTTCCTACTCGATTTCGGCATGGCGGGGATGAACGGGGCCGAACTGGCGGCGGCGCTGCGCGGGCGCAGGCCGGACTGCCGCATCGTCTTCCTCACCGGCTTCGCCGATGCCGCGGCGATCGAGGCCGCCGTCGGAAAGAACGCCGTGGTGCTCGACAAGCCGGTCAGCGCCGCCCGCCTCGCCGCCACGCTCGCGGCGGCGTTGCGATAGCCGCTGCGAAATGGCCGAAGCGGCCATTGATCCATTTTCAACATTAAATAACCACAAGGATATATTGCTTCTTGAATCCTATATTCGTTTGTTTACAAACACCCACCTGGACAATTTGATTGAACAGAGTAACAAAGCCCTCCGTTACAAAAGCATTCAAATTGGTTTATTTTTATCGTTTCGTGCCCTGGAAAGCGTCTCTTAATCATTTCCGGCGAGATGGCGTGCGATATGCCTGAACCCACCCTCCTGATCGTCGACGATGTCGACGATATCCGAGCCGAAATGATCGAGATGTTCGACCTTGTCGGCTTTGCCGCGAAAGGCGCCGGCAGCATCGAACCCGCGCTCGATCTGCTCCGCGGCCATTCCGGAATCCGCATCGTGCTGTGCGACCTGCGCCTGCGTGGCGAATGTGGCGCCGATCTCGGATCGCGCGTCCGCGAGGACCCGGCGCTTTCGGCCCGCGCGCTCGATTTCCTGTTCCTGACCGGCGATCCGGCGATGGCCGATCTCGTCGATCCGCAGCTCGGCAAGGTGCTGCTCAAGCCGGTCGACCCCGGCCTGCTGATCCGCACCGTGGAAGCGCTCGTCGGCAAGGCGCCACCCGGCTGACCATGGCTCACCCATCCGCATCGTCCCCCGCTTCGGCACAGCGCAGGCCGATTTCGGCCGGCGATCTCGGCTTCGCGCTCTTCCTGCTCGCCGCGTTGCCCTTCTGCCTCGTCGACCTGGTCGATCTGCCGACCGCGCGCGTCACGCTCGCGCCGCTGTTCTTCCTGACGGCGACGGCGCGCTGGGGCATGGTCCGTGGCGCCATCGCCGCCTTCGTGCTTACCGCGCCCACACTGTGGCTGTGGGGCGTCAATCCGCGCCCGCTGATCGTCGTCGGCCAGGTGATCGCCTACGGCCTGGTCCGCCGGCATCGCCGGGTGACGATGACCGAAGTGACCGCGGTCTATTATTTCGCGGTCCTGCCCGTCCTGGGCGTTCTCTTGCCGCCGCAGGGGATATCGATCTCGGGCCTGTTGCTGCTGCAGCTCGAATATCTCTGCCTCCAGCTGCTCTGGGCCGCCGCTGCCGACGTCCTCAACGAGAATGTCGTGTTCGACGCGCGCTTCCCGTTCGTCGGGCTGCGCAGGCCCCGCTCGCTCGATGGGGTATTGCGCTCGGCGACCAACCTCATCGTCGCGCTCCTCCTCCAGAGTGCGCTCATGCAGGCGATCGGCACGCAGATCAGTCTCGAACAGCGGTTTCACGCGCAGGTTCGGGAATCGGCCCTGCGCCTGGCCGACGTGCTGAACGCGCACAGCCCCGGCAAGGTCGATCGGCTCGACCGTCTCGGCTTCGCGGACGGCGAACGGGTCACGCTCTACCTTTCGCGCGAACAATCCGGCTTCGCCCACCGCGCCGGCCGCGCGCTCGGCGCCGGTTGCCCGCAACCGATCACCCGCCAGGATGACGGATCGCCGGCGTCCGCGGGGCGCATCGCCACCAGCCGCTGCGCGATCCTGCGCCTGCCGGCGGGCGCGCCGCCGATCGGTGTCGCGGTCTTCTACGAACGCACGCCGCTCGATACCTTCTCGTGGATCAGCGTCGAATTCCTGGTGCTGGCCTTCGCCGCCTGCGTCGCCCTGCTCAGCCGCGTCGCCTTCACCCGCGAGCTCACCCGCTCGCTCGATCAGGCGATGGCGATGATCATGCAGTTCGGCAAGGCGGGGCTCGCGCATGAGCCTGTCGCCGGCTTCCGCGAATTCGCCCGGCCGCTGCACGCATTCGTCGAGCGCAACAACCAATATGTCGCCGCCATCGCCGAGCGCGAACGGCTGGCGCGGTCGGTGATCGAGCTGGAGGGCAACCTCGGCCTCTGCATCCTCAAGGACATCCATTTCGACACCGCGACCGGCCATCTGCGCTTCACCGCGCAGCGCATGACCGCGCCGCCCGAGCCGACCGAGGTCGCCGTCCACGCCGCCGACTGCGCTTTGTTCACAGTCGCCCGCTTCAGCGACGAGGCGACGATCGAATATCGCATTGCCGGAGGAGACGGGATCGAGACCTTCCTCGTCACGCTGCACGACAATGTCGGCGAATGCCGCTGGGCGCGCGGGCTGGTGCTGCGGCTCCGCCAGCCGCAGCGGCTGCGCGAGGTGATCAGCCGCCAGGCGCGGCTCGTCGATCTCGGCAACATGGCCACGATCATCAGCCACGAGCTGAAACAGCCGCTCTTCAGCATCGCGATCGCCGCCGAGCAGATCCACCTGCTGCTCGAACGGTACAAGCCGGACTTCGCCCCGCAGATGGAGCGCCAGGCAAGCTCGATCGGCGCGCAGGTCGCGCGGACCCGCGACATGATCCAGCACATCCTGCGCTACAGCCGGGCCGACGAGGCGCAGGCCGCGAACATCGTCGATATCGTGCGTACCGCGCGCTCGTTCCTCGATCCCCTGCTCGACGAGAAGGCGATCACCGTCGTCGAGCGGATCGGGCCGGGCAGCCATCTGATCGTCGCGCCCTACACCGCGCTCGAACAGGTGGTGGTCAACGCCATCCAGAACGCCGTCGATGCCATCCAGGCCGCCCGCGAGGAGGGCCGCGCCGCCGGCACCATCTGGCTGACCATCGAGACCATTGCCGAAGGTCTTTCGTGCGCGATCGCCGATGACGGCATCGGGCTCGGGCCGGGGGTCGGCGAGACCGCATTCACCCCCTTCTTCACCACCAAGCCCAGCGACAAGGGCACCGGGCTCGGCCTGTTCATCAGCCGGCAGATCATCCTCGATTCCGGCGGCACCATCGCGCTGTCGCCCCACGAGCCCTACGGCGCCTGCCTGCGCGTCACCTTGCCCACCGTCTCCGCGGTCGCCTGAACCGCCCGGCGGTGCGCGGTGGACGCCGCACGCCGCCAGAATCGAGAAGATCATACGCATCGGAAAGCCCCCACTCCCAAACGAGAACACTCATGTGGGAAGCGAGATTTATGAATACAAGAGAAGAACTAAAAGAATCTTTCAGACCATGTCGCGGTCGAGGATCAGCCGGTAGCGGACGGGATCGTCGGCACGCGTGATCGTGCGCAGCTCGCTTCGGCAGCTCGCGGCGAGCTCGGCGATCAGCTGGTGGGTCGCCTCGCCCATCGCGTCGCGGACCGGGGCGGCAAGCCCGGTGCTGCGGGTCACCACCGCGTCGATCAGCGTACGGCAATTGTCGGAGCTAAGCCGGCCGACATCGCGGGGATTGCCGTCCCACACGCAGCAGTCGCCGGGGCGGATCTTCATCACCGTCTTCGATCCGGAAAGGCCCGCGCCCAACCCCGCGAGGCGACGGTCGAGCTTGTTCAGCGCCGTCGATCCGTTGTCCTGAATGGGCTCGGCGTCCACGGAGATGGTCGCGATGATGTCACGAACGAAGTTGTTCACGATGCTCTTCCCCCAATGATTTCATTATCTTGGAAATTGGGCCGGCTCATTTTGCGTATACGCAAAGCCATCGCCAGGATGTCGTCCAATAGGATCATATCATGAACATGAAAGTCCTTTGCCTGACGTGCGAACGCCTCGGAAATCGCGCCGCGCATCGCGGGGGACTTGAGGGGGCGGATCGCACCGACCGAACCGCGCGGAGCATGCTCCGGAAAGGCGCGATCCCATTCGGCATCCCAGTCGAGTCGATAGGCCACCACCCGGCTCCCTGATCCTTGCGGGCCGAAAGTCGCCGATTATTCGCCGCGACGCGACGAAAGCCATGTCCGGAACGGTTCTTGTCGCCGGATAAAACATCCGATCCGTGCGGGAGGCGTTGGCGAGAGGCCGGCTAAGCCCTCAGAGATGGTGGTCCACGACGGCCATCAGCGCGGTCCCCAATGCCTCGCGGTCCTGCCGCTCGGTCGCCAGGAGTCGCACCGTCACCGCCTTGCCGGAGCGTTCGACGCGAAGCAGCGTCTTCCCCTCGGGCGAATGGATCTCGACCGGTGCGGGCGCGGCCTTCGTCCTGCCCTTGGCCGCCTCCAGCAGCGTGGCGACGATCCGATGCGGCTCCAGCCGCGCCCCCGCCCGCCGCTGCTCCGTCAGCCGCGTCGCCGCCTCGATCATCCGCTCGCGCGTCGCGCGGGCCTTGAGCGAGGGGGCGAGCTGCCCGGCATGGCGCGCCGTGATCGCCCGGCTGTCGGGAAAGGCCTCCACGATGGCGGCGGGCAGCCGCCCCACTTCCAGGATCCGGCTCATCCAGCCGTTCGAGACGTTGAGCCGCGCCGCCATCGCCGTCTGCGAGCCGCCGTAGAACAGGTCCAGCGCCCGCAGATAATCGCGCGCGCGTTCGAGGTCCGAGATGTCGCGCCGCGCCCGGTTCTCGACGTCGGCGAGGCGGAAACCCTCTTCGTCGGTGACCGTCTGGACCGTGACCAGATAGTGGAAGTCGGGATAATTGTGGGCGCGCAGCCAGGAGATGCTCCACCAGCGGCGGACCCCGGCGATGATCTCATAATCCTGCTCGCCGCCGTCCCGCAGCCGGCGGACGATCGCCGGGATGCGCTGGCGCCCCTCCGCCTTCAGGCTGTCGATCAGATCGGCGCAGCTCGCCTCGTCGAGCAGGTCGGTGGCGCGGTTGTGCAGTGCCCACGGGCGGCAGCGCGCGGGATTGACCCATTCGGTGCGATCGGTGACGAGCTTGCCGGTGGCGAGCTGCGACAGCGTTCCGCTGCGGCTTTCGAGCACGTCGCGGGCCGGCGAATGCGCCTCCGGGGCGAGGGCGCCCAGCCCCTCGGCCATCGCCGCACCGAAGCCCTTGTTACCCTTTCCCGCCATCGGCATTTCCCATGATTATCGAGACATGTCAGTATCTTGAACACGCATTTGCCCGCGAGCAAAAGTCACTGCCTCGCCCAACTCGCGCGTATCTCGACCTCGATCTCGGCATTGACCGCATCGAGCAGGCGCAGGCAGCGATCGCGCACCGCCCGCGAGGTGATCGGCCGGTCGAGTTCGTAGACGGTGTGCAGCCGCGAGATGGCATTGTCGATCTCGGCGCTGTCCTTCAGTACCGACGCCAGCATCGACGTGCCGAACAATTGCGCGCTCATGTGCAATATCTCGCGGTGCATCGATTTGGCGTCGTTGGCCTTGCTCGCGACGAGGCGGATGAAGTCGTAGACCGGCCGCGACGAGGTCAGTTCCTCCAGCGACCGGATCGTCGTGTGCAGCATGTCGAGGAAGGACGCGGTCGAGGAGAAATCGACGATGTTCGGCGGCATCGGGATCACCAGCGCGTTCGCCGCCGCCAGCACGCCGAGCGAGATCATGCCGAGCGCGGGCGGCGGATCGAGCAGGATGACGTCGTAATCGTCGGAGATCGTGCCGATCGCGTGGCGGATCTGGTCGATGATGTCGAAGCTGCGCTGCTGCGCGATCCGCGCGGCGATCTCATATTCCAGATTGTAGAGCTTCAGGTTGGCGGGAACGAGATCGAGGCCGTGGAAGTGGGTCGCCTGCGTCCGTGACCGCAGCCCGCCCGCGCTGTCGTCATGGAAATAGCCGCACAGCGTATCGTCCTCGGTCAGGTCGACATCGGGCACATAGCCGAACATCATCGTTGCGGAGGCCTGGCTGTCGCAGTCGACGAGGCAGACGCGGTAGCCGCGCATCGCGAGATATTGGGCGAGGTGGACGGAGATCGTCGACTTGCCGACGCTCCCCTTGAAGTTCTGGCAGGCGATCACGCACGCCTTCGTCCCCGCCCCGCGCCAGGGCCGCGTGCCGATCGAATCGCGAACCGCATCGATCTCGGCCAGCGAATAGCGCCGCGGCACCTCGCCCGCCGCAGCCGCCGCCTGAAAAACATCCGGAGTGCAACGGGCCAGTTCGGCCGCCCGTTCGAGCCCGAAGAGCGGGCCCGTCTTGCGCTTCGTCTCGCGATCGACGGCATTCTCGCGCAGCCGCGCCATCACCGCCATCGCCTTGCCGTAGAGGGCGGTGACCTCGTCGGCTTCGCGCGGCAGCGTCGTCGTTCCGGTCATGCCCATCCCCTCGTTCGGCCAACGACGCGGACGCGCCGTTCCTCCCTTCCTTAGGGCAGCGGGGGCGCGAAGGGCGCAGGCGACGCATCCACTCCGGTTGTTGTTCCGCGTGCCTGGGCCCGCGATCCGAATAGTCCTTGGCGGCGAAACGACGCCTTCGTCGTTCGCAAGGGAGGGATGCATTCGGTGAACGCGATCGGCGCCGCTTCCGCACCGCACGGCCCCTGGCGCCGACGCTTGTGGCAGGCGGCCCTGACCGCCGCGCTGACGATCGCCGGCGCGGGCCCCGGCCTCGCCCAGGCGGCGAGCCCGCCACCCTCGCTCGGTGCCGGCGCCGGGCTCAGTTCGCTGCCGACGATCGACCGGGATCGCCAGGATCGCACGCTGCCCACGCTGCCGAAGCCGACGCCCGCCCCGTTCCTGCCCAGCCCGTCCGCGCAAATCTCGGCCAACGTGCCCGTGGTCGCCACCCTCACGCACCTCCGCTTCGAGGGCGCCAGCCTGCCTACCGCCCTTCTCGACAAGGCGGTTGCGGGGCTCCTCGGTCGCCCGCTCTCCGCCGAAACGCTGAAGGCGATCGCCGCCGCGGTCGGGGACGTCTACGCCAAGAGCGACATCGCTTATTACAGCGTGGTGATCCCGCCGCAGGTGCCGACCGGCGGGCTTCTGGTCCTTCGCATCACCGAAGGCGCCGTGACCCAATATACGCTGAACGGCCACGTCGGCGGCAAGGCGAAGCCGCGCCTGGCCGCGCAGATCCGCAAGATCCTCCACGATCGGCCGCTGCACAAATCGACGCTGGAGCGCACGATATCGCTGATGCGCGACCTGCCCGGGCAGACGGTGAACGCGCAGATCCGCCAGATCGACACCAACGGCGCGCTGGTGATCGATCTCGTCGAGCATCGCAAGTCGGTCAACATCGCGCTGACGCTCAACAACGACGGCGTCGCCAACGTCACCAGCGCCTTCCAGATGCAGGTCGCCGCTACCGCCTACAATCTGGTGCGCGACGGCGATCAGACGACGGTCAGCAGCTATCTGCCGATCCATCCCGAGCGCTATCAACTCTATTCGGGCAGCCACACGACGCTGCTCGGCGAGAACGGCCTCTCGCTGAACGTCAACGGCGCCTATCTGCGGACCCGATCGCGCGACCGAACGACGATCGGCACCGCCAAGCTCGCCGGGGTCGGCCTCAGCTATCCGATCATCCGATCGAGCAAGACCAACCTGTCGGCCTCGCTCTCGCTCGACGGCATCAACAGCAGCAATTACTTCCTCGACACGCGCTTCGGCGATTACCGATCGCGCGCGGTCCGTGCCGGCCTGTCCTGGTCCAGATCCGACGACAAGAACGGCTATGCGCTGAGCGCCGTCGTCAGTCGGGGCCTCGACGGACTGGGCGCGAAGGCGTTCGTCGGCTTTTCGGAAAACCAGTTCACCAAGCTCAACCTGCAGGGCGTGGCGGTTCGCTCGCTCTCCAAGACGCTCGTCGTGAAGCTCACCACCCGCGGGCAATACAGCCAGGACAAGCTCCCGGTGACCGAGCGCGCCGCGATCGGCGGCCCCGGCGCCGGCCGCGCCTTCCAGATCGGCACGGTCACCGGCGACAAGGCGGCGACGGGGATGATCGAGGTCGCCTGGACGCCGGCGATCAAGTCCAAGGCGCTGGGCGGATCGGGCCTGTTCGCCTTCATCGACGGCGGCACCGCCCGCACGGTCGCCCGCCCCTTCTACGGCCTGCCTGCCGAAAGCTATTCGCTGGCCTCGGCGGGCGGCGGCGTCCGGCTGACGGTCGCGGGCAAGTGGCGCGCCAGCGTCGAGGTCGCGGTGCCGGTCAAGCGCCCGGCGGCTTACTACAGCCGCAAGCCGCAGGTCTTCTTCGGCTTCGGGCGGAGCTTCTGATCCGAAGCCGCCACGCCGGCTTTGCGCTTACGCAAAATCCATGAACGGGGATGTCCGATGAAGAATGTCTGGGAAGTGTGGTCGGGCGCACTTCAGGCGGCCGAATGCGATGCGATCATCGCCCGCGCCGCCACCTATGCCGAGCAGACCGCCACCGTCGGCTTCGAAAAGACGGTGCGGACCGACACCGCCTATCGCACCTCCAACATCCGCTGGCTCGACGTCCACACCGAGAAAGCGATCGTCGATCGGTTCATGCAGTTCGTCCATTCGTCGAACCGCACCAATTTCGGCGTCGACATCGTCAGCCCCTTCGATCTCCAGTTCACCGAATATCACGGCTCGGCGCACGGCAAATATGATTGGCACCAGGATGTCTGGCTCGAATCCGATCGCTGCTACGATCGCAAGCTCTCGCTCGTCATCCAGCTGTCCGATCCGGGCGACTATGAGGGCGGCGCCTTCGAATTCTTCGGCATCGCGGCCCCGGGCGAGACCTTCGCGCCGCGCGGCAGCCTGCTGATCTTCCCTTCCTACCTGCAGCATCGCGTGACGCCGGTGACCAAAGGGTTGCGCCGCAGCCTCGTCAGCTGGGTCGAAGGGCCCAAGTGGCGCTGAGCCCGACGTCTCCCGCGCTGGCGTTCGCCTGCCTGATCGGGCTGTTCCTGTCGCTTGGGCGCGCCAGCCTCTCCGATCTCCATCATCGCCGGATCCCCAACCGCGTCTGCCTTGCGATCGCCTTGCTCGCGATCCCTTACTGGCTGGTGATCGAGCCTTTCCCGGCGCGCATCGCCATCCAGCTCGGCATCGCGCTGATCCTCGGCCTCGGCCTGCTGGTCCTGTTCCTGCTCGATCTGATCGGGGGCGGCGACGTGAAGATGCTGGCCGCGCTGGCGCTCTGGCTGCGGCCCGAGGACCTCGGCCGATGCCTGGTCATCATCGCGATCGCCGGCGGCATCCTGGGCGTCTGCGTCGCGATCGGCGCGCGCCGCAGACTCGGGAAGCCGACGGTGCCTTACGGAGTCGCGATCGCGATCGGTGGCCTCGCCACGATGGCCCCCCGCGCATGGCTTCTGGTCTGAACGCTTCGCCCGAGCCGGTCGGTTTTGCATCCGGAATGAACCTTCGCGGCGATGCTGCGACGATGCGCCGTGGGGCCGCCTTTGCGGATCGCGACCACCGGAAGAGCCGGTTCGCGACGACGCCACCCCCATCGGGCGACAGCGGCACCGCGCATTGCGTAAAACACCGCGAGCGCCCGCGATCGGGCTGAAATCTGCGGAGGCCATGTCGGCCCTCAAGCCGCCACAGCGGTTCCTGTTCGACACCGCCCGCCGCTTCCCCGGCTCTACCTAGACCCCCCTGTGGATCATCACAGCTTGGGGAGATTCGAGATGCCTGATTTTCAAGGAAGCCTGACGGGGGCGACGCGCAAGCTCGCCAGCGCCTCCGCCCTTTCGCTCCTGCTCGCGGCAGGGGCCTGCTCGAGCATGGGCCTCGACGCCGGACTCGGGAGCGCCTCCACCGCGCCCAGCGGCCCTTCCGGCCCCAGCGGCCCTTCCGGTCCTTCCGACCCCAGCGGTCCCAGCGGCCCTAGCGGCCCCTCCGGCCCGAGCGGCCCGACGAGCCCGACCGGCCCGACGGTGGGCGGTACGGCAGCGGGTGTGGCGGTCGGCAACACCCAGGTCCTCGGCCCGACGGGGTCGAGCAGTCTCGTCGGCGTCAACGTCCTGCCGGGCTCGGCCGAGACCACCGGCACCGTCGCCACCGTCGATGTGCTCCGCGCCCAGGCGCTCGACGTCAGCCTGCCCACCACCACCGATCAGGTGAAGGCCGGGCTCGGCACCGTCGGCACT
>Ga0164294_10000947_pt1 | contig 27505 bp, 23 predicted proteins | sample GEODES005metaG_FD_111479 | JGI IMG/M metagenome (GOLD analysis project Ga0164294, IMG submission 111479) | Oligotrophic lake water microbial communities from Sparkling Lake, Wisconsin, USA - GEODES005 metaG | ecosystem: Environmental > Aquatic > Freshwater > Lake | place: USA: Sparkling Lake...
CGCTCGTAATGGTCAATGGAAAAGCTGCGATGCGTCAGTGCCCGCTCTAGCAAGGTAGGATCTTTGAATTCGTGTTGCAGCCGTTGCTGCAACTGGTGCATGTCGGGGGTCAAATCGGCTTAGTGGAACGACCCAATGCGTTTGAGGCTGCCAAAGTTCATCCAGACAAAAAACGCCTTGCCAACGATATTTTGCTCGGGCACAAAGCCCCAGAAGCGTGAGTCCAGCGAGTTGTCGCGGTTGTCGCCCATCATGAAATAACTGCCTTCGGGCACTTTGCAGGTCAGGCCTTCGACGGTGTAATTGCACACCTCAGCCCCTGCGAAACGGTCGTTGCCTGGCACGAACGCCGGCCGATCCTCGTCATTGAGCAAGCGGTGAGGTTGATCCCCCAGTTTTTCCTGAAACTGCTTGAAATAGCGCATCGCGTCTTCGTCAAAAAACTCGGGCACCGGCTGTGTCTCGATCACTTGACCGTTAATAGTCAGGCGCTTGTTGATGTAGGCCACGGTGTCGCCGGGCAGGCCGACCACGCGCTTGATGTAGTCCAGGCTGGGCTTGGGCGGGTAGCGAAACACCATCACATCGCCGCGCTGGGGTTTGGCGCCCTCGGTGATCTTGGCATTGAGCACCGGCAAGCGCAGTCCGTAATGAAACTTATTAACCAAAATCAAGTCGCCAACTAGCAACGTGGGAATCATCGAGCCCGAGGGAATTTTGAAGGGCTCCACGATGAAAGAGCGCAAGAAAAAAACCGAAATAATCACGGGGAACAGGCCGGCCGTCCAGTCCAACCACCATGGTTGGGCCAGGATGCGCGCCCGAGCCTCGCTCACGCTGCTGTCGACCTGGTTAATGCCTTGCTTGGCCAAATCCGAGCGGCGCTGTGCGTCTGCGCTCTGCAGCCGGTCAGCGGTGGCTATGCGTTCGGGCAGAAAGTAATACCGCTCGGCCAGCCAATACAGGCCCGTGACCGCGCTAGCCATAAACAGCAGCAAAGCAAAATTGCCATCGACCCAGCCCAGATACCAAGAACCGGCATAGGCAACAAAAGCGCCCAAGATCACGGAAGTGAGCGCTTGCATCAATCCTCCACCTGCAAAATCGCCAGAAATGCCTCTTGCGGCACCTCCACAGAACCAATTTGTTTCATGCGTTTTTTACCTGCTTTTTGTTTTTCGAGGAGCTTCTTTTTTCGCGAAATATCACCGCCGTAGCACTTGGCCAACACGTTCTTGCGCAAAGCTTTAATTGTCTCACGCGCAATCACGTTGGAACCAATGGCGGCTTGGATGGCCACGTCGTACATCTGCCGCGAGATGATTTCGCGCATCTTGGCCACTACAGCACGCCCGCGGTACTGCGATTGCGAGCGGTGCAGCATGATGGACAGCGCGTCCACCTTTTCTGAATTCAGCAGGATGTCAACCTTTACCACGTCGGCCGCCCGGTATTCCTTGAACTCATAGTCCATCGATGCGTAGCCTCGGCTCACGCTTTTAAGCTTGTCAAAGAAGTCCAGCACAATTTCGGCCAAGGGCATCTCATACGTCAGCACCACCTGTCGACCTTTGTACGCCATATTCATTTGGATGCCACGCTTTTGGTTGGCCAATGTCATCACCACGCCCACGTACTCTTGGGGCATATAAAGGCGCACCGTGACGATGGGTTCGCGAATCTCGGCGGTCTTGCCAATGTCGGGCATCTTGGACGGGTTCTCAACCATTAGCACTTCACCGTCGTTTTTCATGACCTCATAGACCACGCTCGGTGCGGTGGTAATCAGGTCCTGATCGAACTCGCGCTCCAGCCGTTCTTGCACGATTTCCATGTGCAGCAGCCCCAAAAAGCCGCATCTAAAGCCAAAGCCCAAGGCCTGTGAAACCTCGGGCTCGTAATGCAGCGACGCGTCATTGAGCTTGAGTTTCTCTAGTGCGTCGCGCAGGGAGTCGTATTCGCTGGCCTCGGTGGGGTACAAACCGGCAAACACCTGCGGTTGAATTTCTTTAAATCCAGGCAACGCTTCGGTGGCGCTTGCTGCTGCGCCGCCGGTTCCTGGCTTGATCAGGGTGACGGTGTCACCCACCTTGGCGGCCTGCAATTCCTTGATGCCGGCGATGATGTAGCCCACTTCACCGGCCTGCAGCGACTGGCGCGGCTGGTTGGCTGGCGTAAATACGCCCAGGCTATCGGCGTTATACATGGCACCCGAGGCCATCATCTTGATGCGTTCGCCCTTCAACAAGCGACCATCCACCACACGCACCAACATCACCACGCCCACATAGGCGTCAAACCAGCTGTCAATAATCATGGCGCGCAAGGGGCCTTCAGGATTGCCTTTTGGCGCCGGGATGCGGGCCACAATCGTTTCCAGAATCTCATCTATGCCAACGCCCGTTTTGGCCGAACAGGCAATCGCGTCGGTGGCGTCGATGCCGATCACGTCCTCGATCTCGCTACGTGCATTGTCCAGGTCCGCATTGGGCAGGTCAATCTTGTTGAGTACCGGCACCACTTCCACACCCAGTTCAAGCGCGGTGTAGCAATTGGCTACGGTTTGCGCCTCCACCCCCTGGCTGGCGTCGACCACCAAGAGCGCGCCCTCGCATGCAGACAAAGAGCGGCTGACTTCATACGAAAAGTCCACGTGCCCTGGGGTGTCGATCAGGTTGAGGTTGTACACCTGACCATCCAAGGCCTTGTACTGCAACGCTGCTGTTTGCGCCTTGATGGTGATGCCGCGCTCTTTTTCGATATCCATCGAATCGAGCACCTGGGCTTGCATGTCCCGCGCTTCCAAACCGCCGCAACGCTGTATGAGTCGGTCTGCTAACGTCGATTTGCCGTGGTCAATGTGAGCAATGATGGAGAAATTTCTGATGTGGTTCATCAAGCAACAATTCGAATCGGAAAATTAAACAGAAGGAACAAGAAAAAAGGGCGCATCGGATGAACGACGCGCCCTCAACCAACATTCTTTGGCAACTGCGAAAGCTGGAGCTTCATTGTAGGCAAAAAGTGCGTGCAGCACTGGCAAAAATCCAAAAAAACGGTCTCTTGGACCCACAGAAGCGACTTATCAACAGCTTGTGCACATAAAAAGCTATCGAAGTACAAAATATTGTTAATACCGTGTGGGCTACTCTCAAAAATCCCATGCTGTGGATTGAGAGCGCATCCTTATGGCACTATCGACCAACAAGAGTGTCAAATTCTAACGAAAAGTTAAAATCTGAACACAGATAGCGGACGCTGCGCACACGGGGCCTGCCTGATCAATATGCACCGAGCGCAGTGTTTGGACCGCCCACAGTGCCTCACATCAATTGCTGGGTTTGATAACCGCAAATTGCGTCCACTCTCCACGGCGATACAACACATTGAGAGGCCGGCTCTTGTCATGCTTGGCCAACACCGATTCCAGGTCTTTGGCGGAGGCGACTTCCGTGTTGTTGACGGCCAAAATGATATCGCCCTCGCGCAGACCCGCTCGGGCAGCGGCTTCACTGGCGACCTCAATACGCACGCCGAACTTGAGTTTGAGCTCTTTTCTCTGCGCGTCGCTGAGCTCACCCACCACCAATCCGAGTGACTGGATGGCAACACCCTTGGGTTTTGGCTCCGGGGATGCAGCCTTGCCTACCGGTTTATCAGCCTCGATTTCGGCCACCATTACGCTAATCTCTTTGTTGACTCCGCGCCGCAACACCGTGACAGTGCTCTTAGTCCCAGGCTTGATGGCGCCCACGATACGCGGCAAGTCGCCCGATTTGTCGATGGGTTTGCCGTCAAATCGCAAAATAATGTCACCCGCCTCAATGCCCGCTTTGTCAGCCGGGGCACCCGCCTCAACCCCGGTAACCAGAGCACCTTGAGCCTTAGGCAATCCCAGCGATTCGGCCACCTCCTTGCTCACAGGTCCGATCTGCACGCCAATACGGCCCCGGGTCACGCGCCCTTGGGTGCGTAGTTGGTCTACCACCCGCACGGCTTCATCTATGGGGATGGCAAAAGAAATTCCCATGAAACCACCCGAACGCGAATAGATCTGGCTATTGATGCCCACGACTTCACCGCGCATATTGATCAAGGGGCCACCCGAATTTCCGGGATTGATGGCGACGTCGGTCTGAATAAAAGGCAAGAAGTCACCGGTGTCACGCTGCTTGGCGCTCACGATACCCGCAGTTACCGTGTTTTCAAGCCCGAATGGAGACCCGATAGCCATTACCCACTCACCGACCCGCAGCCGATTCAAGTCACCTACTTTAATCGCAGGCAATCCGACCGCCTCAATTTTGACCAAGGCCACATCGCTGCGCTTGTCCGCGCCAATGATTCTCGCTTTGAATTCCCGCTTATCAGTCAGCGTTACCAACACCTCGTCAGCCCCGTCCACCACATGGGCGTTAGTCATGATCAGGCCATCGGCAGAAATAATAAAACCCGACCCTACCCCTTTAGGCTGATCTTCATCGGGCGCCGAACGGTTCGAGGGTGGTGCCTGGCGCGGCATATTGGGCATGGGCAAGCCGAATCGTCTGAAGAACTCGCGCATTTCCTCGTCACCAGGCCCGCCTTGCGGGCCGCGTGGCGTCACCTTTTCAAGGGTTCGGATATTGACCACCGAGGGGCCAACCTGATCGACCAAATCGGTAAAGTCCGGCAGGGCTCGGGCCTGCGCGGACGCAGCTTGCCAAGGAGAGAACAGCAGTATCAACGAAAAAACAATCAACAGCAGATGCCCGTACAGAGCACCCATGAGTCGAAAACCAGCAAATACCCGCATCATTTCTCCTTTGAACTAATTCGCGACATGGCCTCTTGCATGACCGACGGGTCACGCCATCGTTTCGACGCCAAAAAACACTTCCAGCCTACAAATAAGGGCACAGGGCCAATATTAAACACCCAGACAACGCAATTTCGGTTGAACGCAAATTACCTTACAAACCATCATTTTCTAGCGATCTGCGGCCATTGGCGCTTGCCACCAGGGCCCGCCGCATTGCCTGCCAGGGCGCCCTGTCCCCGGATCTCGCGCAAAGAGGAATCCATAAACTCCCGTATCCCTTGTCGGTTAGTCTCAGCAGGCAATAGCCTTGCAAATCCAACACGCAGCTCACTTGCAGAGACACAGCGCCCGGCCAGCCGGACCATAGCCAGCGCTGCCCTGACCACCGCAAGGTCCCGCGAACCGAGTGCCACCAAAAGTAACCGGCAAAAATTACCGCTGCGAAAGCAGCCAGTGTCACAAGCACGACCGCGAGCGAGTACCCGTTTTGTCCAACCCAGGATATCGTGGCGATGTTGGCAAAAGCCGAAATGCCAATGGCATAGGCATGGTGCGGGCTGCGACCCACCGGATAGGCTGCGGCAGGGGCAAAATACATGGAAGGGACAAACCGTAGTGAATGACCTGCTGAGGCCGGTGCGCAGTTAGGGGCCGGCGGATCTAAATGCGCTTGAACACCAAGGCGCCATTGGTTCCACCGAAACCAAAATTGTTCTTCAAGGCCACGTCGATGCGCATGTCGCGCGCCACATTGGCGCAGTAGTCCAGATCGCACTCGGGGTCTTGGTTAAAAATATTGATGGTGGGCGGGCTTTTTTGATGGTGCAAGGCCAAAACCGTAAAAACTGACTCAATTCCGCCGGCACCACCCAACAAGTGCCCAGTCATGGATTTGGTTGAATTCACCACTACGCGACCCGCTTGCGCCCCCAGCGCCGCCTTGATGGCATTGGTCTCGTTGGTGTCGCCCAAGGGGGTCGATGTACCGTGCGCGTTCAAATAGTCAATTTGATCCGCGTTGACGCCGGCATTGCGCATGGCATTGACCATAGCCCGACGCGGGCCATCCAAATTGGGCGCGGTCATGTGACCGGCGTCGGCGCTCATGCCAAAGCCGGCCAGTTCAGCATAGATCTTCGCACCCCGTGCTTTGGCGTGTTCGTACTCTTCGAGCACCATCACGCCGCCACCCTCGCCCAAAACAAAGCCGTCTCTATCACGGTCCCAGGGCCGCGATGCGGTGGTCGGATCGTCATTGCGGGTACTTAGCGCACGCATCGCGGCAAATCCACCTACCCCCAGGGGCGACACCGTGGCTTCTGACCCGCCCGCAACCATCACGTCTGCATCGCCATATTCGATCATTCGACCGGCCTCTCCAATGCAATGCAAGCCCGTAGTGCAGGCTGTAGCAATAGCGATATTGGGGCCTTTGAAGCCAAAGCGCATGGAAACATGACCAGCGGTCATATTGATGATAGAGGCGGGCACAAAAAACGGCGAAATGCGGCGAGGACCTCGGGCGGTGTACTCTAAATTGGTGTTTTCAATCAAGGGCAAGCCGCCTATGCCTGAACCAATCACGCATCCGATACGTGTAGATTCTTCGTCGCCCAGTTCCTCACCCGTCTTGAGGCCGGCATCCTGAACCGCTTGCACCGAAGCGGCTATGCCGTAATGGATAAAACTATCCATGGCACGCGCGTCTTTGGGATTGATGTAGTTATCCAAGGCCAAACCACGCACTTCACCAGCAATTTTGCAGGCAAATGCCGCCGTATCAAACTTGGAAATGAGGCCGATACCGGAGCGACCAGCAAGCAGATTGGTCCATGCTTGATCCACGGTATTTCCAACAGGGCTAACACACCCCAAACCGGTAACTACCACTCGACGACGGGACATAAATACCTGTGAAGAACGTTTCGTCAATACAAAAGCGCAGTCCTGCCACTCAGCTGCGCCCTATTGGTACGTGGCAATTACGGCCATGGACCAAAGCCCTCTGGGCCCAGCACCACGCCCCTTACGGCGCTGCGTTCGCAGTGCCCGGCCTTTCAGGCTTTTTTGTGGGCCGTAGCGTAATCCACGGCATTTTGAACCGTGGTAATTTTCTCGGCGTCCTCGTCCGGAATTTCGATACCAAATTCGTCTTCCAGCGCCATGACCAATTCAACGGTGTCCAGGGAATCAGCACCCAAGTCCGCAACGAATGATTTCTCGTTGGTTACTTGAGACTCTTCCACGCCAAGTTGCTCGGCAATGATTTTTTTGACACGTACTTCGATATCGCTCATGGATTCCCTCTGAGGGTTGTAAAACAGTCCGTAATTTTACCAGTGTAAGAGAGCCTCTTTGCACGGGCCGCCGAACGGACACATCGACCAAAAAATCTGACCTACTTTACATGTACATCCCACCATTCACATGCAGTTCTTGCCCTGTGACGTAGGCGGCACGCGGAGAGGCCAGGTAGGCCACTGCATGCGCGATGTCACTCGGCCTCCCCAAATGGCCCAATGGAATCTGGCTTTGCAGTGATTTTTGTTGCTCGGAGCTCAGACCCGCGGTCATATCCGTTTCAATGAACCCCGGTGCAACACAGTTGACGGTGATGTTACGCGAACCCAACTCTCGGGCCAAAGCTCTGGTCATGCCGGCCACACCGGCCTTGGCAGCGGCGTAATTAGCCTGGCCCGGGTTACCCCAAGCGCCCACCACCGATGTGATGTTGACAATTCGCCCGTAACGCTGCTTCATCATGGTGCGCATGACAGCACGGCTCATGCGGAATACGCCTTTGAGGTTAGCGTCAATCACGGTGTCCCATTCGTCGTCCTTCATCCGCATAGCCAGGCTGTCACGGGTAATGCCCGCATTGTTGACCAGTACCTGCAGCCCCCCAAATTCCTTAACAATCCCGTCCACCAGCGCTTCTGCGGCCGCGCCATTGGTTACGTCGAGCACACGCCCAGCACACCCCTGGTGCGCACCCAAAGCGTCTGAGATTACGGCAGCGCCGGCCTGCGTCGTGGCGGTGCCAACTACTTTGAGCCCTTGGCAGGCCAATTCCAACGCGATCGCCGCACCGATGCCGCGCGACGCACCGGTAACCAATGCAATCTGTCCTGAAAATGCAATCTCCGTCATGCCAATGATTTCCTGGTTTCAGCGAGAGACGCTGGATCAAAAACAGCCATACCCGTCAAAGTAGGATCAATGCGCTTAACCATGCCTGCCAGCACCTTACCGGGGCCGCATTCCACTAAGTGCTCTATACCGCGCGCCTTGATGGCTAGAACGCTTTGCATCCAGCGCACGGGACCAAACGATTGGCGGTACAAGGCATCGCGCAGCCGCGCAACATCGGTCTCTACCGCTACGTCGATGTTGTTTATAACCGCGATTCGGGGCGACAAAAACTTTGTTTCAGCCAGGCCTTGCTTGAGTTTTTCAGCCGCTGGCCGCATCAACGAGGAATGAAATGGAGCTGACACCGGCAGAAGGATGGCGCGTTTTGCGCCCTGTGCTTTGAGCACTTCGCAGGCCTTGTCGACGCCGACTCTGCTGCCTGATATGACGGTCTGCGCAGGGTCGTTGAAATTAGCGGCTTCCACCAATTCGGCAGAACCGGCTCCAAATGCGTGGCTTACTTCCTGGCAAATCGACTCGACGCGCAGCGCGTCCATGCCCAGTACAGCGGCCATCGCTCCGACGCCCACCGGTACGGCGTCTTGCATCGCCTGGGCGCGCAGACGCACCAGCGGTGTGGCTTGGGCCAGAGTCAAAGCACCAGCAGCGACCAACGCTGCGTATTCCCCCAAGGAGTGACCCGCCACCGCGTGGGGCTCTACACCAACTTCAGCCATCCAAACCCGGTAAGCCGCGACACCAGCGAGCAACATCACAGGCTGGGTGTTAGTGGTAAGCGCCAGGGCTTCTTTGGGGCCGTCGTGGATTAGCTCCGCGAGGTCTTCGCCTATAGCGTCGGACGCCTCCAGCACCGCTTGGTGTACCGCTGGGTGCGCCCCCCAGGCGTCGAGCATGCCAACGGCTTGGGAGCCTTGCCCTGGAAAAACAAATGCAAATGGTTTCATGAAATGATGAGGCAATGGGCCATTGGGGTTGACGCAGACTCAAGCCACTAAAGATTCAGCAGCACGGCGCCCCAGGTGAAGCCACCGCCCACGCCTTCGAGCAAAAGAGTTTGGCCCGCTTGAACCTTGCCACTGCGTACACCGCAGTCCAATGCCAAGGGTATGGACGCAGCCGACGTATTGCCATGCTGATCCACGGTGACGATCACCTTGTCCATGGGTAATTTCAACTTCTTAGCGGTGCTTTGCATGATGCGGATGTTGGCTTGGTGCGGAATGAGCCAGTCAATGTCGACCTCGGTTTTATCTGCTTTGACCAAAACTGTGCGCGCCGCCTCTTCCAAGACCCCAACCGCAAGTTTAAAAACCGATTGCCCGGCCATCTGCAACAAAGGAACGCCCTGCACTTCTCCCCCATTTACATGGCCAGGAACGCACAAGAGGTCCACGTATTTTCCATCGGCGTGCAAATCGGTAGACAAAATTCCAGGCGTCTCGGAAGCTTCCAAAACCACGGCCCCTGCTCCGTCCCCAAACAGCACGCACGTGCCACGGTCCTTGAAATCCAAAATGCGAGAGAAGATCTCCGCCCCCACCACCAAAGCGCATTTGGCGCTACCGGTCTTGATCAATGCATCGGCCACCGTCAATGCGTAAATAAAGCCGCTGCAAACCGCTTGAACATCAAACGCCGCCCCTCCATGCGCCCCCAGTTTCCCCTGCAATATGCAAGCCGTCGACGGGAAAACCATGTCGGGCGTTGAGGTGGCCACAATAATGAGGTCTACATCCTGAGCCTTGCGATGGGCCGCCTCAAGGGCTTTGTTGCATGCTTGCAGGGCCAGGTCGCTGCAAAAAACGCCGTCAGCGGCAAAGTGCCGCGCGCTGATTCCGCTGCGCTCGACGATCCATTCATCCGACGTTTCGATACTGTTTTTGGCCAGCTGGGCCACCAGATCGGCATTTGTCAACCTATGGGGAGGGAGGTAACTTCCAGTACCAGTAATGCGTGAATATCTGCTCATAGACGAATATGGACTACTAGCTTTGTGGCGCGCCCGCAGCTGCCAGGAGCGGAGCCGCATGCGCGATCCGGGTCTGAACCCGCTCAAGCAAATTGTTCTGCACGGCATCATACGCCCGCGCCAATGCGCTGCTGAACGCCAACTTATCGGCAGAACCATGGCTCTTGAATACCAAACCGCGCAAACCCAGCAGGGCAACCCCGTTATAACGGCGATGGTCGATACGGCGTTTTAAGGCCGACAAAACCGAGCTAGCCGCAACAGCCGCGAGCTTGGAGAGGAAGTTCCGGGAGAACTCTGCCTTCAGGAAGCCACCAATCATGCTGGCCAATCCCTCGCTTGCTTTCAAAGCCACATTGCCTACAAAGCCATCGCAAACAACCAAGTCGACCGTCCCCTTGAAAATGTCGTTACCCTCCACATTGCCATAAAAGTTGAGATCCCCTGACTCAGCTGCGCTGCGCAATAGCTCTCCGGCCTGTTTGATCGTCTCGTTGCCTTTGATGAGTTCTGCACCAATGTTTAACAAACCGACCGATGGCGCGTCCACGTTTTTGGTGACGGATACCAGCGCCGAGCCCATCACGGCAAATTGCAAAAGATGCAAAGCCGAGCAGTCTACATTGGCCCCCAAGTCCAGCACCGTTGTGGCTTGGCCCAAGGCGTTAGGAATTTGGCCAGCCAGGGCGGGGCGCTCAATACCATTTAGGGTTTTTAGCAGGTAACGGGAAATCGCCATCAGAGCACCGGTATTGCCCGCTGAAACGGCTGCCCGGGCTTGACCATCCTTGACGCATGCGATGGCCACGCGCATCGAAGAATCTTTCTTTTTGCGCAAAGCGACCTCAAGGGTGTCGTCCATGGCAACCACTTCACTGGCGTACACCTTCGTAGCGCGCGGGTGGGAAAATTTCGCCAAGGCATCGGGCAACCCCACCAGAATCAAGCCAGCGTCTGGGTGGGCCTGCAAAAACTTAACGCAGGCGGGCAAAGTTACTGAGGGGCCAAAGTCTCCCCCCATGCAGTCCACCGCAATCGTGATCATGCAGGCCTATAACCAAAAAGTCGCGTCAGTAACATACGTCGTTCAAGCATAAAAAAAGCCCGACGCTACAAGAAATGCAGCTCCGGGCTTCACGACAAATTACGTTTTAGGCTTCGGACTTGGTTTTAAAGACCTTGCGACCACGGTAAAAACCGGTCGGGCTGATATGGTGACGCAAATGAATTTCGCCCGTGGTGGGCTCCACTGCAATACCGGGCACGACCAGCGCGTTGTGCGAGCGGTGCATTCCGCGCTTGGACGGGGACTTTTTGTTTTGCTGAACTGCCATGGTTGGCTCCTGGTCAAAAATGCTGCGGTGGTGCAACGCTATTGGGTTTTTTTGAATTACGTATCGCGAAACGGCGCGAAACACTAAGCCAGCGATTATAGCCCAAGGACCCCACTCCAAGGACATTAGCCTTTGGGCGTCTTTAGCTGCCCAAGCACCGCAAAGGGGTTCACCGCTTCGTCGGGGACAGCAAAGTCTTTGTCCGCCACCGCCAACTTCACGGGGCGGGGGCACTGCTGGTGTTTGGGCGAAGGGGGCAAAGCCATCAGCAACTCGTCCTCCACCAGAGCCAGCAAATCGAAGTCGGGCGCGCTGACCAATACGTCTTCCTCGGATTGGTTGTCCTCCAATTCGGCCTGCGCTTCGGTAGCAACAAACCGAAACTCCCGGGAAAAATCGATATCGACGTTCACCAACTCAAGGCAACGCTGGCAAACCAAAGGCAAGGTCGTACGCGCAGCCAAGCTAATCCAGGGGGACATTGCGCCTTGCGCATTGGGCCTGAGCTCGCCAAAAGCCTCAAAAAAAACCTGACCTACCCCGTGCGACCCTGCAGGCTCAGGCAGCAAACGACCAAATTCACTTCCGTCGCGGGCCCCGCTCAAGCGGGCCGCGGTTTGGGTGAAGGGGACTATTGCCAAGCGGCGGGGATTCAATTCGGCGGTCATGCGCCCAGTGTAAGAGAATCGCACGATGCAAGAACCCCTCCACCGCCCCCTCGTATTGGCGTCTACCTCGGTGTACCGCAAGGAACTCTTGGGGCGGCTGCACCTGCTGTTTGAGGCCTTGCCGCCGGGCGTTGACGAAACACCATTTCCCAACGAAAAACCCGCTGAGCTCGCCGCCCGCTTGGCGCTGGCTAAGGCGCGCGCGGTCTCCGATCTGAGGCCTGATTGCGTTGTCATCGGCTCAGACCAGGTCGCCGACCTCTATGGCATCGCCCTTGGAAAGCCGGGCAACTTTGAACGCGCCCAAGCACAACTGCAACAAATGCGCGGCCAAACTGTCGTGTTCCAAACTGCCATGGCCGTTGTGTGCGCCCAAACCGGCTATTGCGCGCAGGCTTTGGTACCCGTGCACGTACGCTACCGCTGGTTTAGCGATGCCGAAATCGATCACTATTTGAGCCGCGAGCAGCCCTTTGATTGCGCCGGAAGTTCCAAGAGTGAAGGGTTGGGCATCGCCATGATGGAAAGCATTGCCAACGACGACCCCACGGCGCTGATTGGCCTGCCCTTGATCCGCTTGTGCGCCATGTTGCGCGGCGCTGGCATTGCTGTCATGGGCACACTGTGAACGCTTCCGAGCAAGCGCGCCCCGCGTCCAGCGCACCGCGCGCTTGCCTTTATTTGGTTCCAGCACCCTTGGATTTTGGCTGCGCCCAGTCCATGGATCTGGCTTCTTCCATGCCCATGCGCACGCTGGAAATCGCTGCTTCGCTGGACCACTGGATTTGCGAAAACGCAAAGTCCACCCGCACCTACCTCAAACGCGTGGGGGAAATATGCCCACTGCGGGTGCCCATCCAGTCCCAAACCTTGCTGGAACTTCCCCGGCTCGTGCATAAAAAAGGGGACCACCAAGGTAATTTTGACGCCCGCCATTTGCTAGACGCGGCATTGGCGGGCTACGCTATGGGTCTGGTTAGCGAAGCGGGGATGCCAGCGGTGGCCGATCCGGGCTCGTCGGTGGTGCGTGCTGCGCATGACCTGGGCGTGCAGGTGACGCCCCTGGTTGGGCCCGTTTCCTTGCTAATGGCCCTGGCATCCAGCGGCCTCAATGGACAAAGTTTTGCATTTGTTGGTTATGTTCCCACCGACCCAACTGGCCGGGCTGTTCGCCTGAAAACCTTGGAGGCGCTCGCACTGAAAACATTTCAAACGCAGGTTTTCATCGAAACGCCGTACCGCAACCAAGCGGTGCTGCAAACCTTGCTTAACAGCCTCAAGCCGGCCACCCGGCTGGCCACCTCCAGCGGCTTGACGCTGCACACTGCGGTCAATTACAGCGCCAGCATTGCGACCTGGCAGGAACAGCGTTGGACGCTGGACAATGCAACGCCGACGGTGTTTTGTATCGGCCCCTAACGCAGGGCGGGCGCGGTGTATATCGCCTTGGCCATGGACTCGCCTATCGACGCGCCAAAGCGCTTTACCAAACGCTCGGCTACATTGTCCCGGCGCGTGTAGTCCACGATCTCCGGCGCCTTGACCACCTCGCGTGCCACAAAATCCAGGTTGCCGAGTTGGTCGGCTAATCCCATTTGGACGGCCTGCTCGCCGGTCCAGAACAAGCCGCTAAAGGTATCGGGCGTTTCCTTGAGTCGATCGCCCCGACCGGCTTTCACTGCAGCAATAAACTGGCGGTGAATTTGATCCAGCATAGCTTGGGCAAATTCGCGTTGTTTTTCGGTTTGCGGGCTAAACGGGTCCAAAAATCCTTTGTTTTGACCCGCCGTCATCAGGCGGCGCTCAACCCCGAGCTTGTCCATCAATCCGGTAAAACCAAAACCGTCCATGAGCACACCGATGCTGCCGACCACGCTGGCTTTGTCTACGTAAATTTGGTCTGCCGCCACGGCAATGTAATAGGCCGCTGACGCACAGGTCTCCTCCACCACCACGTAGACCGGCTTTTTGTACAGCCCTTTGAGACGACGGATTTCGTCATTGATAATGCCCGCCTGGACTGGGCTACCGCCAGGGGAATTCACCAAAAGCACTACGGCCTGAGCTCCTATGTCTTCAAAAGCGCTGCGCATGGAGGACACGACCAGTTCCGCATTAGCCTCGGCGCCAGAGCCAATTTCCCCCTTGATTTCCACCACCGCAGTATGCGGTTGGGTAATGTCGGAGCTGTGTACGCCGCCACGCTCCACGCCAAACCAGGCCATCGCCACAAGAAACACCAACCAAGCCAGTCGAATGCCGTATTTCCAGCGGCGTTCGATGCGTTGCTCTACCAGGGTGGCAGCAACCCACTGCTCAATCGCCGTGCGCTCCCAACTAGGGGCGCTGGCTTGCTCTGGTGCGCTGCTGCGGTCTGCGGTTGAGCCGCTGCTTGGGTCGGCTTTGTCGGACAATGCGGGTTCTGTCATATTAAAAAACTACAGGTTGAAGTTGGACGCCAGTATGCCAGCGGACTACGTCGCCAGACTCTGAGACGGCAATTTTGACCAAACCGCCCCGGCAGGGGCCGCTGGCGCATTGGCCAGTTGACGGGCGGTATAAGGCCCCATGGGTGGCACAAATCAGCCAGCGACCCGACGCATCAAAGAAACGGTTGGGTTGAAAGTCCATCTCCATGGCCACATGCGCGCAACGGTTCAGGTAGGCGTAGGCCACTCCCTCAAACCGAATGGCAAACGCCCAGCACGTTTGGCCTTGGTACAGCACCTCAAAGGGCACGGCCAAACCGCTGTCCACCAGCTCGTTGGAACGGCACAGGGCAATGGCATCGGCGTCGTGGCCCACCGCGTGGCCTCAAGCGTAGTCCAGCATCCACTGGCGTAGTTGGTGGGCGGAGTCGGCCACAAAAAGCGGCCCCAAAGCGGCCAGGGCGCTCTGGTCGTGAGCGCCGTAGCCCACACCCACCGACGCGCAGCCCGCGTTAATCGCCATTTGCAGATCGTGCGTGGTGTCACCAACCATCAAAGTGCGTTCGGGCGCCACACCCATTTCGGCCATCAGTTCATGCAGCATTCGCGGATGGGGTTTGCCCGCCGTCTCATCAGCCGTGCGCGATGCATGGAACAGATCTTTGAGCGCGACGCTGCCCAGCGCTTGGTCCAAGCCCCAGCGGCTTTTGCCCGTGGCCACAGTCAACAAATGCTGGCGTTGCTTTAAATCACTAAGCATGTCCACCACGCCGTCAAACAAGCTGATGTCGTTCTGGTGCAACGAGTAGTGGTGCTTGTAGCGCTCGCCTAACAAGGGATATTTTTCTTTGGGTACATCCGGCGCGGCGTGCGCCAAAGCTTGCATCAGGCCCAGGCCAATAACGTAAGAGGCCTGCGCGTCACTTGGGACGGTGCCACCAACGTCTCCCACGGCGAGCTGGATGCAGCGGGTAATCAGAGCAGTCGAATCAAACAGCGTTCCGTCCCAGTCAAAAGCAATCAGGTCAAAACGGCGCTCGCGCGTGGCGGGTTTATGCAGGGTCATGGGAAAGTGCAGAGTCATGGGGTACAAAAGCCACAGCACCCGCAGCCTTGGCTCCGGGCAACACGGCGTGCAGAAACTGGGCTAATTCGGCGGGCAGTGCGGCGTGCAGCTCCATCCGCTCGCCACTGCCCGGATGGTCGCACTGTAGCCGCCAGGCGTGCAAAAACATGCGCTTGAGCGACAGATCACCAGCGGCGCGCGCCATCACCTTGTTGCGCTCGAAGTCGCCGTATTTGTCGTCACCGGCGATCGGCATGCCTTCGGACGCCAAATGAACCCGGATTTGGTGGGTACGCCCGGTCTTTATCGTGACCTCCAGCAAGGAATACGGCTGCTGCACGCCCACGGGAGAGGTAGCGTTTACTTTGACCAGTGTGAGCGACGGCATGCCGTCAGGGTCATCTTTGGACACCACCTTGACGCGGCGCTCGCCCTCTCCGTGGCCCGAATCGGCCTCCAGCAAGTACTTGTGCAGCGGCTTGTCCAGCACCTTCTTATTTGATGGCCACCGACCTATAGCCAGCGCCAAATAGGTTTTACCCGTCGCTCGGTCCCGAAACTGGGCTTGCAGGTGCTTTAGCGCGCTGCGCTTCTTGGCCACCAACAGGATTCCACTGGTTTCGCGGTCCAGGCGATGGACCAACTCCAGCAGCGGCGCCTCGGGCCTGGCCATGCGCAACTGCTCGATCACGCCGAAACTCACGCCCGAGCCGCCGTGCACCGCCACCCCTGCGGGCTTGTCGATCGCTAAAAAATGAGCGTCCTCAAACAAGACCTCGAAGTGCTTGGCAGGTACCGAGCGCGCCTGCTCGGTCATCGCTTGTGCCTTATCAGCAGCGCGCTCGGACACCCGCACCGGCGGCAAGCGCAGTACATCGCCGACTTGCAAACGGGTGTCAGCACTGGCACGGCCTTTGTTGACCCGCACCTCACCGCTGCGAATGATGCGGTAAATATGGGTCTTTGGCACGCCCTTAAGCTGACGCGTGAGGTAGTTGTCTAGCCGCTGCTCGCTGCCGTTTTCCCCTACCGTGAGCCACTGAACAGCACCGCCGGCAGACGCACCAGCGCCATCGGAAGCAGCCGGCGCTTTGGCCCCTATAATGTGTTTCACTAGCGTTTTGCCGTAAGTGGTTGATTTGGTTGGAGTTTAGTCCACCCCCTACCCAAGGCCCCGCTAGCCGGTCGATGCCGCCTTGCTGCATTGCTTGCAAATCCCCCGCCAGTTGTGGGTGATGGCCAGCACACAACACGGTCAAGCCGAAGAATTGAACCCCTGATACGGAATACCCAAAACCCTCAGGCCCCTTGGGCCTGAGGGTGGAATGAAACGAGCGATTTGTGTTGATGCCCTTGATTACCCTGTGCCTGCGGCGCGTTTTCGCTCCGTTTGTTGGCACTTCGAAGGCATCGCTAGCGGATTTCGGCACACCACGCGCCGCGGTTCGAACGACAAGCACCCACATCCCGACCCTCGTGCCCATCCCTGCGCCTACGCTTCGACACCTCGTGTAAGTCGAAGTTCTCCGGCAATTCCTCCTCAGTTCAGTTTTTCGGTCCAGGCATCGTTGGCCCAATTTGGGCAGATAACAACTGAAAAAGGATGCACTCCATGAAACGGATGCTAATTAACGCCACACAGGCAGAAGAACGCCGCCTGGCGATCGTCGACGGACAAAAACTCCTGGACTACGAAATCGAAATCGAAGGGCGCGAACAGCGCAAGGGCAACATATACAAGGCCGTGGTCACCCGCGTAGAACCTTCCCTTGAGGCCTGTTTTGTCGACTACGGGGAAGACCGCCACGGCTTTTTGCCCTTTAAGGAAATCTCCAAGCAGTATTTCCAGCAAGGGGTAGCCGTCAACAACGCCCGCATTCAGGACGCGATCCGCGAAGGCCAGGAACTGCTGGTGCAGGTGGAAAAAGAAGAGCGCGGCAACAAGGGTGCGGCGCTGACCACTTTTGTGTCCTTGGCCGGGCGCTATGTGGTGCTCATGCCGAACAACCCGCGTGGCGGAGGTGTGAGCCGCCGCATCGAGGGCGACGACCGCGCCGACCTGAAAGAAGCACTGGACCAGCTCGAATACCCAAACGGCATGTCCATCATTGCCCGCACCGCAGGCATTGGCCGCAGTGCCCCCGAGCTGCAATGGGACCTGAACTACCTGCTCAAACTCTGGAACGCTATCGACGGCGCCTCCAAAGGCGGCAAAGGCGCTTACCTGATTTACCAAGAATCGAGTCTGGTTATCCGCGCCATTCGCGACTATTTCAACCACGACATCGGCGACATCCTGATCGACACCGACGACGTGTACGAGCAAGCGCAGCAGTTTATGGCCCACGTCATGCCCGAGCACGCCGCCCGCGTGAAGCGCTACCGTGACGACGCGCCGCTTTTTAGCCGCTTCCAGATCGAGCACCAAATTGAGTCGGCCTACGCCCGCACCGTGCAACTGCCGTCCGGCGGAGCCATCGTGATTGACCACACCGAAGCGCTGGTGAGCGTGGACGTGAACTCGGCGCGCGCCATCAAAGGCGGCGACATCGAAGAAACTGCCACCCGCACCAACCTGGAAGCCGCTGACGAAGTGGCGCGCCAGATGCGCTTGCGCGACCTGGGCGGCCTGATCGTGATCGACTTTATTGATATGGAAGAAAGCCGCAACCGCCGCGAGGTAGAAAGCCGCCTGCGCGACGCCCTGCGCCAAGACCGTGCCCGCGTGCAATTTGGCACGATCAGCAAATTCGGCCTGATGGAAATGAGCCGCCAGCGCCTGCGCCCTGCCCTCTCCGAGGGTGCATCTATCCCCTGCCCGCGTTGCGGCGGTTCCGGCCACATCCGTGACACCGAATCCAGCGCACTGCAGATCCTGCGCATCATCCAAGAAGAGTCGCTTAAGGACAACACCGCCTCGGTGCTGTGCCAGGTGCCCGTCGAAGTTGCTTCCTTCCTGCTGAACGAAAAGCGCACCGAGATTGCCAAGATTGAGCTCAAGCAGCGCATCAACGTGCTGATGGTGCCCAACAAGACGCTGGAAACGCCCAACTACAAGCTCGAACGCCTCAAACACGACGACCCGCGCCTGGACCACATCGAAGCCAGCTACAAGATGGCCGACGACATGGAAGAGGCGACTGGCGTCACCCGCCGCTCGCAAGAGCCAACCAACAAGCAAACGCCCATCATCAAGGGCGTGCTACCCGACGCACCGGCACCCCAAGCGCCGGTAAAGGTCGAGGCGCCCAAGCCGGTAGCGGTGGCCGTGCAGGCACCCGCTCCGGTAGCCGCCGCAACGCCGACAGGCCTTTTTGGCTGGATCAAGGGACTGTTTGGCACGCCCGCTGCCACACCGGTGGCAACTGTCACAGCCCCACCGGAAAAAATCGAGGAGCGCCGCGATGGCCGACCGGCCCGTGAAGGTGGCCGCGACGGCAGTCGCGGTGGCCGTGGTGGCCGTGGCGGCGAGGGCCGCGGCCCTCGTGCCGATGGCAGCCGTGGCGAGCCACGCGCGGATGGTCGCAGCGAAGGCCGGGGTGAAGCGCGCGGCGAGTCCCGCAATGGCCGTGGCGGTCGTGGTGGTGAACGCACCGACCGCAGCGGTGAACGCAGCGCTCAGCGCGATCGCTTTGACGCAGAAAACAAGGGCAGCAGCGCCGAGATGGACGCAGCCACCGCAGGGGACGCCGAGGCACCCCGCCAGGAACGGGCACCGCGCGGCGAGCGTGGTGGCCGTGGCCGCAGCGGTGAACGTAGCAACGAGCGCGTGGATGGCGGTGAACGCCAGGAGCGCAGCGCTGAGCCGGCAACCGAAGGCGTTGGCACCGACGGCGTACCGACCGAGCGCGAACCCCGTGAAGGCCGCTCACGCGGTGGGCGTGGTCGCCGCAACGACCGGGGCCCACGCTCCGAGGACGGCACCAGCGACAACACTGGCACTCCGGCAGACGCACCGACGTCTGCCGACGGCGCACCCACCGGCGATGTCCAGGAAGACCGCGAATCCAGCCAACGCCGCTCGCGAGACCGCTACGGGCGCGACCGTGGTGGTCGTGGTGAGCGCAGCGAGCGCTCGGCACCTGCAGAGCAGAACCCCACCGCACATGCCACCGACGCACAGGAGCCTGAGCAGACTGAACACGTGGTACGCGCTTCGTACTTCACACAAGCACCTGCAGCGGCACCCGCCGTTGACGCACCGGCCCACGGCGAACCCGCCGTGTCGGAACCGCAAGCGGTGCAGCTTGCAGCCGTCGCAGCTCCTGGCGCAGCAGCTAGCGACCCAGAACCAGTGGCACCGGCAGCTCCTACCGCCGTCCCAGCGGCCCCCGTGGCGGCTAACGAAGCTGCCATGCCCAAAGTGCAGGAGTTTGACTTGCCGGTGGATAACCTTCACGCGGTCGCGCAAACATCGGGGCTGCAATGGGTGAATTCTGATCCTGCGCGCGTGGCCGCCGCCCAGGCAGCTATTGCTGCCGAAGCTGCGCCCGTGCGTGTCGTGCGGGAACGCCCCGCCCCGGTGGTGGTGCAGGATTCGGCACTGGTGTTGGTGGAAACCAAACGAGACCTTCGCGCGCTGGAAGTTCCCATGGATACCGATCCAAAAACGCCGGTGTAAACCCAGGCAGCCGGGCCATAAGCCCCATGAAAAAGGACACCTCGGTGTCCTTTTTTGTTGGTGATGCCCGTTGGTCGGGCGTTCACACCCGCGGAGTTTTAGCCGCGCTGGCGGGCCAGGGCGTCCAAGGCGCGCTGAGCGTCCTGCTTGAGCTCCAGGTCTGCACACACCGCGATACATTGGCGAAACAGGTGTTGCGCTTTGCCCCACAGGCTCAGTCGCGCGCACATCACACCCGCCAGGTACTGCAACAGTGCATCGCGCGGGTCCGCCATCTGCGCCGACTCGATGCGCGCTAGCCACTTGGCGTCCGGCGCACCATCCCGCTGGCCGAAACCAGCCTCCAGCACACGCACCAAACGCAGGCGCTGCGCGTCTGACAGCGCCTCGGGAGCCGTGACCATGCGCTCCCAGACCGGCAAAAGCCAGGCTCTGGACTGGGCGGCCTCACCGCCTTTAGCCAGCCAGTGGCGCGCCGCGCCGAGGGCAACATCGGGCAAAGCGCGCTCAGAGGCTTCCAGCTGACCCCAGGCATGGCTGATCTGGGCCGGATCTTTGGCCGCCAACAACAGCTCCAGGGCCAGGGCCTGGGTGATACTGACCCCGCTGGCTGCCGCAAGGGCGCGGTGTTTGATCAGTAAACGCGCCGTTTCCAGCGCCACCGCCGTTTGCCCCCGCATGCGTGACACCCGAAAACGCAAACGCAGGGCCACCGTGCGCCGGGCCGCGCCCTGGGGTAGGCGATCGAGCCACTGCATGGCCGATGCGGCGTCGTGGTCATCGAGCGCCCAGCGGGCAGCACGCAAGTACAAGCCTTCTCGCACACCAGATCCGTCGGGATGGACCAACACATCAACGGCTTTTTCAAAGTGTGCGTTTCGCACTACGCGGTCTTGCAGCGCATGGGCACTTTCAGCCGCCAGCAGGTGCAACATGGACTGCATACGCATGGTGCGCGCGGGCGACTCGTCCTCAGCATCCGGCGCCAATTTGAGTGCTATCGCGTGCTCAGCGGCTTTACGGGAGCGAACAAAACGTCCGGCCACCAGATGCATCAAAGCCTCCACCAGTGCGGTTTGCACCAGGCGCTCTTTTTGCTGTAGGCGCCAGCGCCGCGCCTGGGCTGGGATATTCGCAAATGCGGAGAACCCGCGCAGCGCCAGATGCAGCAACACAAAACACGCCGCAAGAGTCAGCAAAGCCAAATTCAGGGAGACGTCAATCCGATAAGGCGGCCAAAACAGGGTGACCGTGCCCGGGTTTTCCGAGGAAAAAAGCGCGCTCACCGACGCTATACCAAAAAGCGCCGCCAGCCACAGAACTGCGCGCATTGCTTTAACGTCCGGCCGCAGCGGTGGATAGCGCAGACAAGGTTTCGTCCATCCGAGGAAGCTCCAGCGCGCGCATCTTGCCCTGCACATCCTTAAGCAGTGCCAGGGCGGTTTGGGTCTTGCGTGAACCAGGGGCGAAATAGCGACCCAGCACCGTCGAGGCGGTCGCCAGATCAGCGCGGGCTGGTTCGATTTGCCGGGACAAGAGCCCCAGGCGCGCATTCAAGATACGCAGCTTGAGGTTTTCGCGCAAAAAGAAGGACTGGTCTGGAGACAAGAGCGCCGCGTCGGGCTCGGAAATATGGCTCACGCGCACCAAACTTTTGATCTCATCCCGAATTTCCAACCCCATGCGCAGCCACCACTGCGAGACCGCTTCGTCAGGCTTGCGCGCCAGGGGCTCGGTCACACGCGCTTGCCCTACGGCATTGGCGATGGGCAGATCGTCAGCCAATAAGGCCAGTTCGTCGAGTTGGACCAACAGGGATGGCGTATCCGACAAAGCTGTGGCTTGGATACGAGCCACGTCTTTGGCGATGGCGCGCTGCAGTGGCGCTAAGCGCGGTTGGGCGGCGCGCATCAAGCGCAAATCGGCGCTTTTGAGTGCCGCCAGGAGAGGCACCACGCTGCCGGTGAGCTGCGCCTGCTGCTGCGCCAACAGCAAGGCCGACTCGATGTCCACCACCAAATTTTCGTCGCGCGAGCGCGACAGGCTTTGGATTAGCTCTTCGATCTGGCCGCGCTGCAAGGTGACCTCACTGAGCTTGGCCTGGGTGACGGTAAGTTTGGCCGCTGTCTCCATCGCCAGATCCTGCGCTTGGCGGGCCGCGACCACGGCTTGAGTGGCCTGCCCGAACGATTCCGCGCTTTGGCGCGCCAAACTTTCTTGCATCGCCAACACCTTCTGCCACAACAGCCCGGCAGATAAGAGGCCAACCACTGCCACCACGGCGGTGCCATACCACCACCATGGACTTGGCGCCGCTGGCAATGCCCCAACAGGAGCGGGTAACTTGGCGCTGGACTCCGGTGCGTCGGTTGGGGTGGGCGTCATGCGGCGGATTCTATCGAGGCAGTGATATCGGCCAGCAGGGGGCTTGATTCACACACCGTACCAAAGCCCGCCAGCCGCGCCGCCTTGGCAATGCGCGCATGCGTGGCCACCGCTTTTGCGTCACCCCAGGTCTGCTCCGGCAAAGACGCCATCAAATTGTTCAACGCCTGGCTGCTGCTTAGCAGCCAGACCGATCCGTCGCAGGCGGCCTGCGCAATCCAGGTGCGCTGCGCATCCGTCCAAACCGGCGCAATCCGCGCATAGGCAGCCACGTACTCTACCTGCGCCCCTGCGGCGGCAGCCTGTTCACCAAACCAGTCGCGCCCCGTACCCTCGGAGCCTGAGCCGGTGGCGGCATCGCTGCCGCGCACGATCAGCACCCGGTATCCCTGACACATGTGGTGCTTAACCTGCTCCCAAAGCGCCTCGGAATCAAAGACTCCGCCGGCCAAAGGCGGGACGTCAATCCGCTGGGCGTTGGCGCCCGTGGCCACCAGTGCTGCATGGCTACCTGGCCCCGTTACGAAGGCCCGCAAGCGACCTTGCACACCTTGCAGCGGGTGGGCGAATTCGATCGGTCTTTGGGCAAAGAAATGCTCCACGGCATTGCCGCTCACAAACAGCACGGCGTCAAACTGGTCCAAGGTGCCCCACACCTGCCGCAAAACTGCCGGATTCGGCGCAGAACCAATGCAAATGAGCGGCAAGGCCACCGCCTCCATACCCAACAAACGCAGGTCGGCAACCCAAGCCTGTGCTTCGCGCTGCGGGCGGGTGACGATGACGCGGGGTAAAGAGGACATGGGCAAACAGGGCGGACGCAAACGCGGTGCCCCCTTGGCTGGCGTGTCCTAGCGCGGCTGCACGCCAACGGCGCTTTGCAATGCGCGCGCCACCCGCTCGCCCAAGGCCACCGCTGCTTGTACATCCAAGACCTGGGCCTGGTCCTGCACCTGCACCAGGGGATGCAGGCCGTCCGGATCGCCCCATGTGGCCCGCAAATGCAGCACATCGGCGTTCAAGGTGGCGTAAGCCGCCAGCGGCATGGAGCAACTGCCGCCCATGATGCGGCTGACCGCACGCTCAGCGCTAACCGCCAGGAGCGTCGGCATATGCACCATATGCGCCAGGGCCTGGGCTACATCGTCGCGGTCCTGGGGAATTTCGATGCCCAAGGCGCCCTGCCCGGCCGCAGGCAGCATCTGGTCGGGTTCAAACACTTGGGCGATTCGCGCGCCCAAGCCCAGGCGCTTCAAGCCCGCTGCAGCCAGCACGATGCCGTCATACAAACCGCTGTCGAGTTTTTTCAGCCGCGTATCCAAATTGCCGCGCAGGGGCTCAACCTGCAGGTCGGGCCGCAGTGCACGCAACAAGGCCACCCGGCGCAGGCTCGACGTGCCCACCACCGCACCCTGGGGCAGCGCCTGAAGGCTGGGGTAGGTGTTGGAGACCCAGGCGTCGCGCGGGTCTTCACGCTCCATGACACAGGCCAGGGCAAAACCGGCAGGCAGCTCCATGGGGACGTCTTTGAGTGAATGCACGGCTAAATCGGCCCGGCCTTCCTCCAACGCGGTCTCCAGCTCTTTAACAAAAAGCCCTTTGCCGCCCACTTTGCTCAGTGAACGGTCCAAAATCTGGTCGCCTTTGGTGGTCATGCCTAAGAGCGTTACGGTGTGGCCCTGCGCGCGCAAAAGCGATTGCACATGTTCGGCTTGCCAAAGGGCGAGGCGGCTTTCGCGGGTCGCTATGGTGAAGTGATGCAAAGTCGTAACCTGTTGGTAATTAGTGAGGGCTCGAGCGCTTTGTGGAATGCTAGCATGGCTCTCTGCCCCGACCGGGGCTGCACCCAGCCATCGCTTTCGCTCCACCACGGTCCCCTGCGGGGCCTACTTTGCCGCCTACGCCCATCATGAAAACCTCCCCCAACCTAACTGCCCGGCGCAACAAAGACAGCGAACGGCCTTTGGTCGAAGACATCCGCCTGCTTGGGCGCATCCTGGGCGATGTAATTCGCGAGCAAGACGGACTTGCCGCTTTTGACCTGGTTGAGCAGATTCGAACGCTGTCCGTCACGTTCAGGCGCGACGCCGACCACGAAGCCGACCGGGCCTTAAAGCGCCTACTCAAAGGACTCAGCGCCGACCAAACCGTCAGCGTGGTGCGGGCATTTACCTACTTCAGCCACCTGGCCAATTTGGCCGAGGACCGCCACCATATTCGCCGCCGAGCCGTTCACGAGCGCGCTGGTGACAGCCAAGAGGGCAGCATCGAAGTGGCCATCTCGCGCCTGCGCTGGGCCGGCATTGCACCCAAAGCGATCTCGCAGTCGCTGGCGCAGAGTTTTGTCTCTCCGGTGCTGACGGCGCACCCTACCGAAGTGCAGCGCAAGAGCATTTTGGACGCCGAGCGCGCCATCGCCCGGCTGCTGACCATGCGCGACGACATCAAGCGCAACAGCGCTGCCATCGATAGCAAAAAAGACGCACTGACCCCGCGAGAATTAGCGGCCAATGAAGCGCAGATACGTGCCCGCGTGATGCAACTGTGGCAAACCCGCTTGCTGCGCTACAGCAAACTAACCGTCGCTGACGAAGTGGAAAACGCACTGAGCTACTACGAATCCACGTTTTTGCGCGAAATCCCAAAAATCTACGCGCACCTGGAGCAGCTGTTGGGCCAACACCCGGTGCACAGCTTTTTGCGAATGGGCCAGTGGATAGGCGGAGACCGCGATGGCAACCCCAACGTCAGCGCACAAACCCTGGAATACGCGCTGCGCCGCCAAAGCGAGGTGGCGTTGCGCCACTACCTGACCGAACTGCATTTCTTGGGCGGCGAATTGTCGATTTCGGCCATGCTGACCGATTGCAGCGCTCAAATGCGCGCACTGGCCGAGCGCAGCCCCGACCGCAATGAACACCGCCAAGACGAGCCCTACCGGCGCGCACTCATAGGCATGTACGCGCGATTGGCCGCCACCTTGCACGAACTCACCGGCACCGACGCCGCGCGCCACGCCGTGGTGCCACAAAACCCCTACCGGATGGCCGAGGAGCTGGTGGCTGACTTGCGCACGCTGGAGAGTTCGCTCACCGCACACCACGGCCAAGCGCTCACCGCACAGCGCCTGCACCCGCTGATCCGTGCGGTGGAAGTCTTTGGCTTTCACCTGGCGACAGTGGATTTGCGCCAAAGCTCGGACAAGCATGAAGAAGTGGTCGCCGAATTGCTGCGCACCGCGCGGGTGCACGGCGATTACAGCGGGCTGGGCGAAGCGCAAAAACGCGGCTTGCTCATGGGCTTGCTGCGCGACGCGCGGGCGCTCCAGGTGCAAGGTGCGGCCTACTCGGCGCACACCCAAAGCGAATTGGCCATTTTTGCCATGGCGCGGGTCCTGCGCGAGCGCTTTGGCGCCCAGGCCATACGCCACTACATCATCAGCCACACCGAAAGCGTGAGCGATTTGCTCGAAGTGTTGCTACTGCAAAAGGAAGCGGGCTTGTTGCGCGGCACGCTGGACGCCGACGCACACTGCGACTTGATTGTGGTTCCCCTGTTTGAGACCATAGAAGACCTACGCAACGCCGCACCCATCATGCGGGAGTTTTATGCCTTGGAAGGCGTAGCCCCCTTGGTCAAACGCAGCGGTGGCGAACAAGACATCATGCTGGGCTACTCCGACAGCAACAAAGACGGTGGCATATTCACCAGCAACTGGGAGTTGTACCGGGCTGAAATTGCCTTGGTCGAGCTGTTTGACGAGATCGACGCGGCACACGCCATCCAGCTGCGCATGTTCCACGGTCGTGGCGGCACGGTAGGGCGCGGTGGCGGCCCGAGCTACCAGGCCATTCTGGCCCAGCCCCCCGGCACGGTACGCGGGCAAATCCGCCTGACCGAGCAAGGCGAGGTCATCGGCTCCAAGTACGCCAACCCCGAAATCGGGCGGCGCAACCTCGAAACCCTGGTCGCCGCCACCCTAGAGGCCACCTTGCTGCAGGCCACCAAACCCGCAACCAAGGCATTTTTAGCCGCAGCCGCCGAACTCTCGGCCAGCAGCATGGCGGCCTACCGCAAGCTGGTGTACGAGACCCCGGGTTTTGCCAATTATTTTTTCAGCTCCACGCCGCTGCGAGAAATCGCCGAACTCAACATCGGCTCGCGCCCGGCCTCAAGAAAGGCCAGCCAGGCCATTGAGGACCTACGCGCCATTCCCTGGGGCTTTAGCTGGGGACAATGCCGCCTGACGCTGCCGGGCTGGTTTGGTTTTGGCGCGGCAGTGCAAGAATTTATCCACGGCGCGCAGGGCGAACACAGTCCCGCAAAAACCAAGGAGCGCACCGCTTTGCTACAAAAAATGGTGCGCCAGTGGCCATTTTTCCAAACGCTGCTCTCCAATATGGACATGGTGATGGCCAAGAGCGACCTGGCATTGGCCTCGCGCTACTCCGAGCTGGTGAGCGACGCGCGCCTGCGCAAGAAGATTTTTTCGGCCATCGAGGCCGAGTGGCACAGCACGGCAGGCGCCTTGACGCTCATTACCGGCCACAAACAGCGCCTGGCCAACAATGCGGCTTTGCAACGCTCGATTCGACATCGATTCCCCTACATTGACCCGCTGCACCACCTGCAGGTGGAGCTGGTGCGCCGTTACCGCGCAGGCCAAACGGATGAACGCGTAAAGCGCGGCATTCACATCTCGATCAATGGCATTGCCGCCGGGCTGCGCAACACCGGCTGAGGCGCTGAGCGCCTGCGCTCAAAGGCCCGCCGGCTCGTGGCACCGATAAAATCGGGCGATGACAAACCCACTCGACAAAAAATCCCTGGCTTGGTCGGCGCTTTTTTCTGAACCGATGAGCGAGTTGGTCAAGCGTTACACGGCCAGCGTTTTTTTTGATAAACGGCTTTGGCTGGCCGACATCACCGCAAGCCTGGCGCATGCAGAGATGCTTTGCCACCAGGGCATCATCAGCGCAGAAGACCATGCGTCCATTACCCGTGGAATGGCGCAAATCCAAAACGACATCACTGCAGGCGCGTTTGAATGGAAGCTTGATTTGGAGGACGTGCACCTCA
>Ga0164294_10000948_pt1 | contig 27483 bp, 32 predicted proteins | sample GEODES005metaG_FD_111479 | JGI IMG/M metagenome (GOLD analysis project Ga0164294, IMG submission 111479) | Oligotrophic lake water microbial communities from Sparkling Lake, Wisconsin, USA - GEODES005 metaG | ecosystem: Environmental > Aquatic > Freshwater > Lake | place: USA: Sparkling Lake...
CTAGGCGTCAGCTGGCAATCCGAACCATAAGGATTTGTGCCTAGGCGTCAGCTGGCAATCCGAACCATAAGGATTTGTGCCTAGGCGTCAGCTGGCAATCCGAACCATAAGGATTTGTGCCTAAGCGTCAGCATTGATATTGGTGTATGCATGTTCACAAATATTGCTTTAGAGAAATCAAACGCCAAAGGGAACATCTCAATTGATTCATTTATAACATCTTCCAATGTTCTGTTGCTTCCAGCACAATTTGGACACCCGTCTCCATTCAAATGATGCGAAGGGGTCATTTCAAATACATGATTTTTTCTAAACATATAATCTTAATCTTTGTAATAGAATTTATGTATTCTACTAAATCATAATTAAATAGTAAATTTAATTTTTTTAATCTCGCCTTTGCTATAAAAGACTGTTTTGTATCTCTTACACCTCCAAAACACACACCGCATCCGTGCGTTTCTTTTCGTAAAATGTCCTTTGGCTTTCTTTGGTATTGGTATAAACATTTAGAACATTGAAATGTAATTAACGTATTCATATCAACAAATAGACAATCTTCTATAGACATAAGTTTATTAGGATGTTTCTCCTTACATCTGTTAATGAAATCTTCTTTTTTCATAATGATGTGTGTGATTGATCCAACTTAATTAACCTACTCAAGTTTTTGGATTGGTCAAATTTTACAAAAGAAAATCTGTATGTTTAGTCAATCTTTATAAATTTTCCTACCAATCTTTCTTGTTTTAGAAACTCGTTTGTATGGTTTTCTGTCATATGCACCTCTCAACAAATTTTCATAACTTTTTAACGGAATCGTTTGAATAGCATTTTCTATATTGTTTCGCAAGTCTTCATATTTCAAACCTTTCATCTTTTGTAGCCTTGGTTTGAGTATATTGAAGTATCCTTCTATCGCATTTGTAAAATGTTGATAAGGGACAGTATATACCAATGTATTCTGTTGATTCACAAGTTTCTTTATTTCTTCATTTCTATGCGAACTTGCATTATCAAGTATAATCACTTTATTGGTATATTGTGTGGTTATATATTTTGTTAGAAACGCAGATAATCTATTTGTATCTATACCTCCCTTTTCATATAGTTCCCACCCAAGAACACCCTTTGAGGAAATAGCAACAATTGCTGTATATTTCTTGAAGACCTCTTGCGATTGCGTTTTCATAACACACCTTGTTCCTTTCTTACTGTAACAAAACTTTCGTTGTTGTAAGGAACTAATGCTTGTTTCGTCTATACATATAATATCATTCAAGTTATATTGGTGGATTGTGTCGTAAAACTTTTTCAGGTTCTCTTGAATATTGATATCTTTCCCAAATCGTTTGACTGGTTCATGCAACACTCGTTTCATTTTTAAGGTAACTCCATTATCTCTTACAACTCTCCAAATATGAACTGGGCTAATATCTAGGGGTGGAAATTTTTCTTGTAGAAGTTGTTGTAGTGTCGCAATTGTTATAGTTTTGTCCTTCTCTATTTCACTCAAAATATACTGAACATGCTCTTTCCGCACTTTATAGGCGACGGACGTTTTTTCTTGCCGTTCGATTGATCCAGTTTGTGCATATGTTTGAACCCATCGCATAAGACTTCTCGGAGAGCATTGAAATATTTCACATACACCATTTTGTGTTTCATCGCTTACAAGATAATACTGAACAGCAGATAATTTGTAATCTTTACTTTTATGGTCGGGCATACTCCTATATATCTAAAGTTATTTTCACTATTCTATACTAGATGGCTTCTCTTGAAGAAGTAGTACAAGAAAATTCTATTTTGAAAAAGAGGATAGAAGAGTTAGAAGAAACGCTCAAGAAATATACCAATACAGAACGCCACCAACGATACTATGAAAACCATAAACCTGAAGTCAAAGAGAGAGCCAAATCCTATATGGAAAATATACGAAAGACCAATCCTGAAAAGATTAAAGAATGGCGACGAAATGCTTATTTGAAGGAAAAGGAGAAAGCCAAAGCTAAGAAAGCCGAACCATCCACGAATGAATCCTCCGGTTAGTTCTTCGCAAAACTTTCGTTCAAGTCTAAAGAATAAAACCTTTGACTACTGTAGAAACAATGGTCAAGAAGGCTAAAGAACCACCAGATAAGAAAGGTGTGAATTGTTGCACGAGTAAGCCTCCATATAGAACCATACAAACATCACTCAAGTCTATTCTTAAGGACAATGCTGTTCATGAAAAGATTCAAGACCTTGTGTTGAAATGTAATACAATCGTATCAGATGCGTATATGTTTGTACGATTGTTTGCTATATCAAAGTATCATTCCAAGCAACCTACACCGGATTTGAATGCTACCTTTTTACGATATTCCATTATGGCTATGGGAACAAGAGATGCGAGAGGTCGCTCTGTTGGAAATGTAGAATTGTTACAAGAACTACATGCGTTTTATGAAAAGGAATATCAGCCTATACATAATCATAAAAAACATACTTTGATTGGACTGACATATACTCTTCCCTATCTATGCCAAACGATGGAAACTTGTATCACAACGAATCTCAAAGAACATTTTTGTAAGAGGCTATTGCGTTTCATAAATATTTTCGGTGGCGAATATTACATTCAACGCTATGGAGAAACGAACGTGAAAGAAACATTATGGAAACTCAAACGAGCCATACTTTTGCAGAATCAAGACATACCTGAACAAATGAAGCCTTGGTATGAGGTTCATAAACAGTTTTTAGTCCCCTTGAATATTGAAAAATCCATACCGTATGATTCTCAAAAATCTCCATTCAAATATCTATATCCATCATTCTATATGAATCAGCAATATGAAGAATATAATGAAATCCTTCAACAAAGAATACAGACAGAAGATCTTTCACCAGAAGAAATAAAGCATCTACAAGCCAAATTCATAGCATTATTTCAACCATTATCCTTACGAAACAGTATCGTTCCAAAATATATTACGATCGATACAGCCACACTCATCAACTTATTTTCTGAAAAAGGCACAAAAGGCAAACTATTGCAAACACTCAAAGAGAATCAAGAAACCGTTTGGGAGAAATACTTTCGTATGAACAAAAAGTTGTTTCGGAAAACAAGCGACTATTCTTTCAATTATACTCTACAAACGGATGGTGTTGGGTGTTCCTTGTTATTCGTTCATGCAAATGTGAAGGACAAAAAATATGGCACTCGATTGGATTCTATTGTAGAATCTATTCCGTATATTGATGATGTATCCGAAGAACAATTAGATATTCTAAAGGAAAAAAAGATTGTAACAGCAGATCCAGGTAGAAAATACCTAATGTATATGATGGACGATGAAGGAAAATCCTTACGCTATTCTTGTATGCAAAGAGATACAGAGAGTTTAGCCAAACGAAATAGGCGTATAATGAACACAAACAAACATGTTTCAGACATAGTCAAGAAAGAATCCCCATTAAGTCAGTTCTGTTGTAAAACAGTCAATATAGAACGATTCAAAGCCTTTATACAATCAAAATATGAAACATCACAAACAACAAAATCCTTTTATGAGAATCCGTTATATAGAAAACTCAATTGGCGGAAAAAGGTATATCGTAGAAAGAGCGAAGATAAATTTCTAAATGCGATTGAACATACATTTGGACACAAGGAGGATATTGTCGTATGTATCGGCGATTGGAGCAACAAAAACACTATCAAAGGATTAGCACCATCTATGGGTGTGGGATTGAAGAAAATAATGAAGAAACGCTTTACAACCTTACTTTTGGATGAATACAATACGAGTAAGAAGTGTTGTAATTGTTGGGGAAATGTGTGTAATGCGACCATACAAGGAAATACTAAATTTCGTCTTTTGTCGTGTAAAAATTGTTGTAAGAATACTACTGGTAGTCCAGAAGACGAACATTCGTCAGTAGTATCTCGAGGCAATTTTTTGACTAGAGATAAGAACAGTTGTATAAATATGCTTAACATTGTTAAGTATATGCTATACAATAAGAAACAACGACCTTTGGAATTCCAGAGGTGCAATACATTACCATCACCTTCGGGATAAAAGGTGGTATATCAGTTGATTTTTCTGGCTTCAAAGCCAACCTTTCTAGTTTGAGATGCCTGAAAATCGGCGTTTTAAATGAAAAAAGGTGTAAAACAGATGATAAAAAACAAAGATATATGTTGATGAAATATGGTCATAATTTATTTTTCCATTATGACCACTTAAAATGCCCGTTGGTATAAAATAATATATTTGAATTTACATCATGAATACAGAAATCATTGCATATTCAGCAACATCTATTTCTATTTTAGGTCGATTGGTATTTATGTACTTATTATACAGTAGGAAATCTACAAATATATATTCACTACTCTTTTGTGTAATGAATATTGCATCATCGTCATTATGGATTACATACAGTCAATTTGTAACAGATATACCATTGACTGTGAGAGGCTCCTCCGATTTAGTATTATTTGTTTTATCAGCCTCCTATATTTCATATAACCGATATATTCAATATAAAATAGACATGCTACAACTACCGTGATATCTATAATTATACCCGAAGGGGGTGTGTAATTATAGATAGCCGATAGCTAGAAGTCTATAATTATAGACAACACGGTACCACGCCAATAAAACCGCAGAATTATATCACCGAATATGTAAGATGATTTTCTGTATTGGAATAATGGACCGTGATTCGTGGAGCGCCCGGACAGATATTGTCGTTATCGTCGACATGGATAAAAAAACTATAACATGGGTACCACGTGATGTGTATGTAGAATGTATTCAAAATCGGATTAATACAGCCTATGCAAAGGGAGGGGCCGATCTCTTAAAAGAAGCATTAATCAGCCTGGGTTTCAACATAGATGTTGTTATCTGTGTACTTCCGGAGGCAGTGAATACTTACATTCAGTCAATTGACAGTATTCAGATCAGACTACATGAACGATTGGAATTCAAGTATCCTCTTCACAGGCATACACCTATTGAAGAGGGGTCAAAGAGAATAATATTCGACAAAATGCCCGACCTATCGGGTGACCGCATCCATGAATGGATCGGTGCCCGATATTCTCCCAACGAATTGTATGCAACGGATCTGTTCCGCATTGTTCGTCAAATGCATCTCGTACAGAAACTTATTGCACACAATAAATACGTGACATATTCTACCGAAAATAGTAAAGGTCTGACCGAAGAATTCTATAGGATCCTTTGTAAGGTCGATAGTTCATTCACGTTCCATTGTTATGATCTCATGAAGAGCGAGATTATTCGAAAGATGGATGTGTTTACACCCGCCCCACGATCATACGAGTATCGACGAATGATGGAGCGCTATCAATCTTTGTTTAGGTAAAGTAAGGAATGACATCTCCAGCAGTAATCGGAGCCGCTATACTCGTGTTTATTGTAGCGGCTCTATTATTCTACCAGAGTCGCCCCGAAGGTTTCACCGCAGAAGTCACAGGATTCAAGAACCCTTGGGCGACCTGGGATCCGCAGCGAGATCAGCCCATGGCAGGGCGATGGTATAATCCGGCCGACAAATACGATCAACCCCCTGCCGATCTGGGCAAGGCGCCAGTATCCCAACCCCAGGGCTCAGTGCCCACCTCGCAACAACGACCCGGTGTAACCCCCGGTAGCTCGAGTATGCCACGGGATGCACCGGCGCAGCTAAAGGACTTGGGCGAGCTCGACAATAAGATAACAATATGGCTGGACAGCGCAAGCCAGAAGGACCGCGAACAACCAGGAAGTCTAACACCAATGCAGCGTCAGCGCATGGTGATGCTACAGGCGCGCCTTGCCGATGTTCGCGACCAGCGCGGAACGGGTATTATTACCGATTCTTATAAGCAGGTCGCGGACGAGTTGCGCGAGCTGCGTGTTGAAAACGAAGGATGGCAGGAGAACGCCCCGTCACTGGAGGAGATCTATACATTTGGATCAGGTAGAGACCCGGCCACATTGCTAACAGAGAACGACTTCCGCCAGTTTATGAGTCTATTCAATACCATTCTGAACCAATTCCAGGGTCTTACACAGCCGGATCCGCTTCAACGTGTTCGGCTCCAGCAGCTGGAGATTATGCGCCAGGATCTCCAGGATAATGCGAAACGCTTCTCTCCGCCCCCCATTCGTATGGAGGCAGCCAAACTCTATCTCCGGCAGATGTTGAAGGCGGATCAGCCCTTGCCGACACTCTATAGTATGGAGCCACAGGTACCGTCCATTGAATCGAATCCGACCGATATTTTCCGATTCCTGGAGAACATTCGGTGGAAGCTGGATGTTAGTTATGATCCGGCAGGCCAGGACCTGAAACGGGCCGCCGCGGAATTAATAGAGAGTCTCAAGAATGGACAGATTTCACCGCAGGAAGCACGGGGTCATATTGCCACCTTTTATGATACCACGTCGCCGCTTGCAATGAGCGCGGCCACGTTGTGCAAGCGGATCGATGCAGCCTTCCCCGGCGATGCGGCGGCGCTCGGATGCACAAAGAGTGCGACGGAGTTCGAGGCGGAGACCATGATCAATACGGTGTGTGATCGCCTGCGCTATTCGGTACCGACGGTGACACCAGAACAGTTCGGTTGCCCATCCCGGTAAAACCCGTGTCATATACAGGATGGATAAACTGAGTGAGTTTACACAAGCGACGATCGATACCGTGGTCCGTAATTATCTTCTTTTGTTGGGAGTACTAACACTTGTCCTGCTTTTCGTCCTCTATGTGTATTTCTTCCCGAAGTCGGTCGATTTCTTCGAAAATCCGGTGGATCCCCGTCTGCGCTCCGAACCCAAGCATGTCCCTGTCCACGAGGCCTAAATTTTATCCTCTGATACACATAGAGGACATGTCTTGGAAGAATATCGCGACATATGCTGGACTGTTTTTAGCCGGTTTGATCATCGGCCTGGTGCTGTCTCGGACGTCGACGGAATCGTTTGTTAATATTGTTCAGCGGACCTGCAATGTGTGCAGCAAGCCCCGCAACCAGTGCGGCTGCCCCTGTGCAAGCTGCAGCAAGCCCCGCAACCAGTGCGGCTGTGAGGAGAGGGAGAGGGAGAAGGAGAAGGAGAGGGAGATGGATAGGGAGAGTCCCAAGATAGATTGGTCCAAGTATGTTCTGAAGGCCTCCATCCCTCCTTGTCCTGCGCAACCCGATTTGACACGCTACATGCTCAAGACCGAGTGCCCTGCTCTGCCTGACATGAGTCGCTATATTCTCAAGACGGCCGTTCCGGCCTGCCCGCCTTGCATCAGCACCTGCAACAAGCCGTGTAAGATCGGTGAGTGCCCTCCCTGCCCCCGTCCCCGCTGCCCCGTTGTCCAGTGCCCTGAGCCCAAGACCTGTCCGCCCTGCGCAGCCGTAGAGCCGCCGCGGTGCCCTGAGCCCAAGGTCAATTGCAAGGCAAACTACAGACCCGACGAGGCATGGATGGTACGACCGCTCCTAGCTAGCACGGGTATGTAAAGTGAATGCGACCAGAAGTGAATGCGACCTGTTGTAGTGAAGGATATGAAATATCCTGAACGGAAACGTCAGCATGAACGACGCTGAATGCGACCTGTAGTGAATGCGACCTGTTGTAGTGAAGGATATGAAATATCCTGAACGGAAACGTCAGCATGAACGACGCTGAGGATATGAAATATCCTGAACGGAAACGTCAGCATGAACGACGATGAGAATATGAAATATCCTGAACGGAAACGTCAGCATGAACGACGATGAGAATATGAAATATCCTGAACGGAAACGTCAAAATGCCAAGAATAATCGCAGCCCCCAGTAATGGACACCCGTTTCTGGGGGCCGTCAGGATGGCGCCTTCTCCATCTCATTGCAGCAGAACACCACGGGGCGCGGTCCGCCCATGTGAAAGAATGGTTCCATCTCTTGGAATACGTACTTCCGTGTAAGTATTGTAGGGCCTCCTTCCACGACTACGTCAAACTGCAGCCACTTACACCGGCCATCGTTCGAGATCGCGTTCGGTTCAGTCGCTGGCTCTATGATATCCACAATCGTGTAAACGGGAAGCTCCGCGGCCAAGGGCTCCTAACAACGGATGATCCATCGTGGTCCGCTGTGAAAAAGGAGTATGATGCATTGCATCGCACAATCTGTCGGGGTCCTCTCATAGGCTGGGATTTCATGACGTCCGTCGCATTTACGACACCGGCAGCCGACTATACGCCGACTCCTATGCCCGATGCTCCTGAAGATGTACCCTGGGAATCATTGGATATCGCGACACGAAACCGCTACAATCTTCTCACGCGCGCGGAGCGAATCGTGATGCTCAAGCGCTGGTGGGAGTTGATCCCATCCATCCTGCCGTGCGAACCTTGGCGGGAGGCCTGGCGGGAGGCCTTGAAGGGTCCCCCACCTTTGACGCACGGAAGAGAGGCCGTGATGCGATGGATGTGGCGGGTCGAAGAGTCTGTTTGCGCAGACCTGAAGTGTCCGACACCGCATCCTTCACTACCGATCTTGAAACAGGAGGTCGCGGCTTTTGAGAGCCCTTGTTCCGGCGCGCGTCGTGGGAAGACTTGTCGAACACGGAAACATCGTCAGCGCCGCATGGTAATGTCACGGAGAAGGGCGCGACGGTAGGTCCGAAACCGAGACCAGGATATTGCTGTTGGAGAACGAACATCATCGCCGCCGTGTGATTACCACCCGTGACCACGTATTTCTGCACATATGGCCATGCGCTTTCTAGCGGCACATCGGGGATAGATACGGACCATAGACGTCCGCCCCACAATAGTTGATAGGGTTGACCGACTTGACCGAGTTGACCGACTTGACCGACTTGACCGACTTGACCGACTTGACCGACTTGACCGAGTTGACCGACTTGACCGACTTGACCGAGTTGACCGACTTGACCGACTTGACCGACTTGACCGACTTGACCGACTTGACCGACTTGACCGACTTGACCGACTTGACCGAGTTGACAGGAATCCATTATATGAATTCCTATAAACTTTCTTTAGCCTTTATAGGAATGGAGATTAAACCATACTGGGTGGTGATCGCGGGACTCATCGTGTTAGTGCTTTTCGTATTCAGTGTTCGAATGCCTAGGATGCGAAGAAATGCGTGGCTCGGCCAAGAGAACTTCGCGACACCCGCAGTATTTACAATGTTCGAGATGGAAGGTTGCCCGCATTGTGTCAAGGCAAAGCCGCAATTCGCAAGCATGGGACCTACAATGACCATCGGCGAGACGACCGTTGAGATGCGCACTGTAAAGTCGGATTCGCCCCTCTGCGAAGAGTATGAAGTGGAGGGATTTCCGACATTCTTTCTGGATCACGCGGGGAAACGGACACGTTACCAGGGGGAGCGATCAAAGAGTGGTTTCGTCGAGTTCCTTCAGCGAGAACTGTCCGCCTGAACGCCAACCATCTGTTCGCAACTGTCGCACCTTCTTCGAATAACGTGACGCGCTCTTCTTTTGTAATGTGAAAATCAACGAGACTCACAGTCGTATTGTTAATCGCGATCCAGAATCGCGGCCGCACCGGATTCGTGTTGGGCATATTTTGCAAAATGTTTGAAATGCGATGAATATATTCCTGCAGATTTGTAACCGTCGTGGGTGAAAGTCGAATACCCGTCTCCGAGCATGCGATAACCATCGTATTTTCCTTGTCAGTCACATGTTGCCAAGGATAATATTCTAACACGGCCCCGTCACAATATTGATTGCCGCTGGCATCTATCCACGGAGAAAAATAGCACGGTATAGAACACGAGGCGCGTACGGCATCCAATATTTTTACGTGTGGTGTATTGTCGGCATTAAATACAGTCAAACATCCCTGCGAAATATTCGTGGCAGTTATGTGAAGCCGGCTCTGTGGACGGTGGACTGCCAGATCGGCGAACGTCCACGCGGATGACCCTGGCTCCCATGTATCAATAAAGCGACCCACGAACTCGATGAGACGTTTCCCCGATGTTACGCCCCATGATGTAAAATAGGTCGCCAACATTTCTTCTTCTATCTCCGCGAATGCACGCATATCGAAATAATTGATGGTTTCGCGAATCCAAATATGTGAGGCGCCGATTGCCCCCACAACTGCAGCCAACGTTCCGCCCGAACACCCGTACCAATCACGGACACAGTCCAATACGCCGGATTCCAGCAGCTTTGCCAATACGCCCATATGACCAATTGTGCGCACGCCGCCGGCACTAAATGATACACCTGTCGGTGTCCATGAATGCGCTTCGCCCTGACGTAGCATTCCTCTAGATAAGTCAAGGGAGATGTCACAGCAACAGATACCGCAAACCCCCCATCTGACACCCGCGTCACTGTTCGATGAGCAGGCCAAGAAAGATGCAATTCGTCTCAAGATCTATAATAGAATATTGAGCGCCGTTCACCAGAAAATCAGGGCGACATCCACGCTGCCGAATTCCACGCAAATGACGAGTTTCGATGTTCCTGAATGGCAACCGGGATGTCCACGGTTCGATGTCAAAGATTGTATTCTCTATATTGTATGGTCCCTGCGGCACGCAGGGTTCAATGTGATCTATATTTCTCCTAATCGGCTGCTCATTAATTGGAAAGAACAGACAATACAATATTATCAGGAGGAATCGCCGATCCGGCAGGCGATGATGGCAGCGGCGGCTCCTCCGACGCAGAACCAGGCCAAATCACTGGCGAAGATCGACAAGAAGAAGCCCTCCTATAAACCTGTTGCAGAAGGTGTCGCAGAAATGCTCGTGAACGGCAACGCCAACGCCACCAAAAGAGGAGTATCTACAATTACGTTTATCTGAAGGAGCCTATCGTAGACGCCACCTGCGACCCAGTCGGAATCCACCCCCCTGTTTCGCGAGAGCCACGGTTGTCGCGAATCGCAGCAATGTATCCATCGCCAGCAGGAAAATCAGGCCAATTGCGATGAACAGAAACAGTTCCGCCGTGCTCTGCATAGGAGTTGTAGTAAGAGCTTCCAACTGTCTGGAAAGCTCATCCAGGCGTTTGTGAATGTCGGATACTACAGGTTCCGAGGACGGAACAGGGATATTCCGCCATAGCGTGGATTTGCCGGCCACAGGAACAGATCCGTCGGGCCTCTGCAGAGGCGTCAGAGGCATATTGGATCCCTCGAGTGTGAAAGCCTTGGCCCATTCTTCGGGCTCCGCTGTCTCACCGGGAAGAGGGAAGAAGTTCTCGGCTCCCATTCCGGCTCCCATTCCGGCCTCTGGTTTCGATGTTCCCGTCGGTGCGGCCATCGGTTCAGGTATCATGCCCATATCGGACTCCTTCGACTTACTTTTCTTCGATTTCTTACCCGGATTCATTGGCCCCGCGAATGCATCTTCAATTGAACAATATGCACTGCTCATCGATCCCCTAATGTGGCACAAGTTCTTTTTATCTAATTTTAGGCCACTTAGGGTAAGGGGGCATGTGGCTATACATAATATTCATCGTATCGTTGACTGCACTACTAATGTCCACTACAATGCAGGTCAGCGAATCTTTTCTGGATCAGTCCGGAAAGATCAACATAGACATGACGAAGGTAACCAACATGGCGCTGGATGCCGCTCCGACTACGTCGGAGGTCAAGGTACACTACAAGAAGCTGCTGCTTTTCGCGGCCAATGATATTAAAATGACGGCACAGCAGCCTCTTCAGGGCCTCCGCATTCTGGCGGATTTCCGCGATCGTGTGTTCGGACGCCGTGATTTCCGCGACGACCTAACAGTCAAGGATTTCACGGACCCGTGGCCCGAATGGCTCCCTCCTCTGGATACTACGCAGTCCGAGCCGATTCCGACCGTAGATGAGGCGGCGAATGCCGAACTGAAAATCCTGGCCTATCTCCAGCGGAATTTCCCCCAGGACCTCGCAGAAAAAGTGGACGACCAAACACATTCAACAATCTGGAACATCCTTCACGATTTCGGTAACCGTTTCGTGTTCAACGGCGATACGGATACCTTTGAACTCGGCCCGAATTTTATGACGGTTCCTCTTACGAAGGGCTGGACGAATCCCGCTTCCATGAAGGCACTGTAATTTCCGTTGCATACTATAGAGGACTCCCCCATGAATATGCCACCACGACTCCATTGGTCGCCCGTCGAACCATCGTGGATTGTAAGTATCGGTCTCGTCCTATTGGCCGTACTCCCGCACCAAGTGCCGGCCAGCGGCCGGCTATTCCTGCGCCATCCGGTCGGCGGCCTACTATTCGCCGCCGCCGCCACCTTCGTCTTCTGGAAGACACCCGTGCTCGGAATAGCCATGTATATCTTCCTGGCAGGCATAATACTCATGCATGACCGCGAACCGTTCGCCACCAACCTCAATAAGGACAAGGTTATGAAGAACCAACGCTGGTTCGAAGAGGAAGTGCTGTCTGAAGATCCCCATGGTATACAAGAACGCTCCGACGACAATCTGACATACGACGAAGTAACGGCCCAGGATTCCAAACAGTGGCAGGACGAATCGATGTTAGGCGTGAAGCCCCTCGCAATACAGGAGAAAATTCTATCCATGGTTCCGGAATACGACGACGGCTCTCCTCACAGTCATCGATAAAAACACTCGTCCAAAGTAAGAGAAATGGAGTTCGCAATGGTGTTGGCCCAGCAGCCCTTGTTCCGCCTCATTGGTGCGGTCCTGGTGCTCTTGTTCGCGGATATGAAACCGGTGTATGGTCTCGTCGCATTTGGTGTATGGCTTACATGGGTAGGCGCCATATCTTTTTTTAGACGCAGATAGTAAGGGATGCCACAAAAGAAGGTTAAGGCACCACCTCTTTCAGCCACGGATAGTCTCCTACACTCTATCCATGATATCAACATGAATCCATATCTGTTAGGATTCGCATACATTCTGCTGAACCTGGGAGGACGATTCATGGTGCTATCGGTGACTCCGGCACAGGAGGCCTTTCTGCAAAATATTGTATTTCGTCCTCTATTGCTCTACGCCATTATGTTCATCGGAACCCGAAACTTGGTTGTCGCGTTCTGGCTAACATTGGTCGTGTTGGTATCCCTGCATTATCTGCTCAATGAGAACTCGGACTGGTATCTGCTCAAGCCCTCTCATATTACACATTGAGATTCAGCGTCGCTCCTACGGGCGGGGCAACGGCGCGGCGCCGCCGCCGCCGTTCCGTATTCATCGTGCTTCCCGTCTCCACACTGTTATCATCTCTGGAGCCTAACTCTGTCAGAGGGTCCGATCCCGTTCCGACACCGGCGCGCACGATATTGACGGCACGGGGCGGTGTAGGAGGAGGCCCGGTGGGGGTAAACACAGTGGAATGCTGCGGCGCAACGGGGTTACTCTGTGCCATTCTCTCGGCTTCGAAGGCCTTGAGAATGTCATCGACGCCGGTGGGGCCGCGCATTTCGCGACGGGCCTTGGGGGCTTCCGATAGTTTCTCTTCGGCCGCAAATGCCGCGGCGGCCACATTGAACGGCACCCGTGTATTCTCTGCACGCGGCGAAGGAGGGTATCCCATGGTCGTACTGGGAGGGGCGAATCCGCTGGCGGCGTTCATAAAGTTACCGAAGCCGCCGCCCATTTTGGCAGCCGCGGCGGCGGCGAACTGCCGCTGCAGCTCGGGATTCTCATTCAGCAGATCGGCCATACCAGGTACGCCAGACCGTTCGGCCATCGTGTTCGTCAAGTGATACATGGTCGCCGATACGCCCAATGTCCCCACCAGACGCAGAAGCGGATGCATCTTGGCGGAATCCTTGTACATATCATAGAGCTCCTCGAAAATCTCGTCGAAATCCTCCACATTTGTATGCACGGACTCCGACCAGCCCTTGAGACGCGGCTTCACGGGTAGTCTGTTTCCGAACTTGTCATTCACCATCTCCACGCCGGTCACAAACGTCATAAGGGCGTTGCGCTGGAATCGAATAGAGGCCTCCAGGTTACGACTGTCGGTGAGTTTGTCGTGTTCGGCCTTGATATCGGCCAGCGAATTCGACATTGTCATGCGCGCGCCACGAATATCACTGGCCTCGAGACGACGGAGTTTCGTCAGATACTTCTGCTTTTCGGCATTCTCCTGTTCGGGCGTCATGCCGGTGTCGACGATACTGTCGCCAGTATTAATCACAAAGGGGACATCCGGTGCACGATTCACGTGAATATCACCTGTGCCGGGTGCGGCATCGAGATTTACCACATCGAGATCATCCACGGGTTTAATCTGAATATGCGGTGCGTCATTGGATGTGCCGAAACTCACGGCCCGCTTTGGACTCGGGGCAACCTTGTTTTGGTTGCTGAGAAGATTCACTCCGAGATCATCGCCGAGCTCTACAATGTCATCGCCGCCGACATCAATCTCTCTGGCACGAGATGCAAAAGAGGCCAGGTCGGCGACCGACGGCTTGGATGAGTTCCCTTCTGCAAATTGTACGCTCATATCGTTGCCTTAGAGCAAGAGCTTTAATTCGTGGTCTAAACGCTGGGTCGGGCCGCGTCTAGACACATTAGGAAGGCATCGGCCAAGTCATCCTGTTTGGCCTGCGCGGACCACCATGCGAGCTGTGTGGCACAGCTACCCAACACTGTAGTGACCTTGGCAATACCGGCGAGTTTTCGGCTCCGTTTTGCATCTTTGCCGACGCCGGCGTCGGTACCCCGTGTTTTGATCCCTGCATTCGCAAATTCAATCGAGCCGGTCCAGGCCTTTTCGGTGCGCAGACGATGATCAATCAGGGTAAAAAGCATAATCTGGATAGATTTCATGTGAGGGGCGAATTCAGACGGCTGATTCTCAATGCGGATACGAGAAGCGGCGGCCAGATATCCCAATTCTGCGGTAAGGCAGATCTCCATTCCTGCGAGAATCGCCTGGAGACTAACACCTTTGGCCTTGGGTGCCTTGTATGGCATGAGGCGAATTTCGGCGGCGGCGGCCATGAGAGCGGTTTTGGAGGACTTCTTGGCAGTTGCAACGGATAGACCGAGTGGGCCATCGGAAGCCCAGGTTCGCCAATCACTGAGTTTTGTGCCGATTTCGAGGATCGGTTTCGCGGACTTTTTCGCGCATTTTTTGCATAGGAGTTTTTTGGCAGGGAGATCCTGGTAGGAGGCGGGGCCGCCACAGATACGGCTGGCGAGTTGCGCAGAGCACCGTGTTTGGCTTTGCGAATCCGCTCCATCTGCTAACAGATTCAGATTTGCCCAGCGGTTGATCTCTATGAGGGAGCCGCTGGCGTCAAAGGTGGCCACGCAGTAACTCAGATTCTTGATACCGAGATCAAATGCGGCAATGGTCTGCATTTGCATGGTTGTGTTGGGCGCGTCTTTACATGGGTACCGTGAAGTCTAACATGTACGTACCTCCCTTCGAGTATAATTTTAGACAACACGGTATCATAATTGGAAGATACGGGGCCGAGGCCGATATTTTTCGGATGAGGACATCCGCAAAATATTCGCTGTTTCGGCGAATGTGTGGTCTATACGGGGATCGAACCCGTGACTTTGGCGTAACAAGTGCACTATGCATAGAATAAATCTATAAGCACCACGCTCTACCAACTGAGCTAATAGACCGATATGTATATATCAATACACATCGGTCTACACACATCTTACACACAGTCTTTAGATCAACGGATACGGGTCTAAACCCATCTTTTAGACAGCACATTGTCACAGTGCCCCCGCAAAGTTGATATGTAGCCCTGCTGTCTCCCCTACATGTACGATGGTACTCAAGACAGACACTATGTTTATTGCGAACACCGCTACCGAGAAGGAAGAAGTGATCGAAGAGTTTCTCATGTCATTGAGAGGGAGCACCCTTCTCATTATAGGGAAATACAAGTCGGATGTGACTCTTTCCGTCGCCAGCCTCTTCATACGTAAATTGTATGACTACAGGGTCATTATACACCAGGGATACACATCTATCATCGGATCATCCGCCCACGTACCAATCAAAGTCATCTATTGTCGGACGACACTGGATGACTTTGCCAAGGCGATTATTGCAGAATACAATCCCGCTGTTGCATTCTTCGACTGAGGGAGCAGTACCGTGATGTCTATAATTACGTACACCCTTCGGGTATAATTATAGATAGCCGATAGCTAGAAGTCTAAAATGTACGGAAACCCGACTAAAAGGAGGGTAAGGCTGACTGGCGTCAGCCAGTCAAGCCGGCCTGTCGGTAAGCGGCTTTAGCCGCGAAACCCAACGGGGCTGTGTACGTAATTTTAGACTTCACGGTACCCCGAAGTCTGCGGCTAAATGGATCTTATAAACTGCCATCGCATCTCCTTACATATCTTCTGCCATACCTGGTCTTGTTGATACAGTTTTTCACGAGACTTGAGCAGCTGGAAGCACGGGAGAAATTCGTCCATCTCCAGAAGTTGGCAGAGTTTGTAAAGAACATAGGGGTACGACAAGAAATTCGAGCGATTCGTAGGACAGTACTTGATAAACGCCGGCTGGATCTCCTTGAACATGTGCTGGAGTTTCTCCTCCATTTCTTTGCTGAGTGTAAGCATCGTCATCTGCTGCTGGATCCTGTTCTTGATCTGTTGGACATGATCATACATTTTAGAGTACTTTAGCTTCTGCAGGATTTCGCGAATCTTCTCCTTTTTTACCTTTTTCGGATCCGAAATGCGTTCTTTCTTTAGCTCGGTCATCACTGCGGCAATGATATCCTGCGGAATATCCGTATTCTCCTTCGCCTGGAATTGTGCAAGCCACTCGTTAAAATGGTTTATCTTCTTATAGGCAAAATACGTGATTTCGCGGGGCGGGTCCTTATAGCTCGGTTTCTCAGAATCAATTAGAATAAATTCCTCGTGTCCGCATCGTGGACAGCCCAGCATTGCCTCATTCTGGTAAAAGGTCATTTCTACATCGCATGTAGGACAGGACCCCCAGCCAGGTTCTATACCCGAACCCGGCATAATTCCGCTTTTAATTGCCGAAGGCTCCACTACAGCCAGATACTTCTCTAACATCTTGTCCCGATTCAATCCATCCGCGGAATCAATTTCACTGGCCTTTTGTCGTGCCTTGTGTGGTACATTCTTCTGCGAATCCTGGATAGACATTTGCTCCGCTGCATCCGTAAAATAGCTTAATACAGAGTTCGTCGGCATCCGCATAGGAGTCGCAGCATTAACACCTCCCTTGGACAAGGATTCGTGTGCATCAAAATACTTGAACAGCATATCACCGACATTCAAAAAATAATCAATGCGACCATCGTCGGATTTAATAACCGATATTTTCTTCCGCAACTCCTCTATAGAATCGCTCATTTGTCGCCATTCGTCGTTATACATGGATGACTCAGGCATCATGTCTAGCGTATTTTCTAGGATCGCCAGTTCTTCTTCGTACGTGGCAAGAGATTGTTTGACATCGCCGAATTCTTTCATTTTTTGCTGATGATGCGCTTCGAGTGTTGTAACACGAGTAGGCGGGCGGGCTTTGTTTTCCGTAATAGTATCGCTTATTAGCACATCTCGTATAGACATTCTATGATGGTGTGAGTATTCGGGGCTTTAGCCCTTGTGCTGTCCGGTTAAACATTCACAAAAATCGCGGCACCATGTTAGAGAAATGACAAGCGGCGGTTTAATGCAACTTGTGGCATACGGGGCCCAGGACGTATATCTTACAGCGAATCCCCAGGTGACCTTCTTTAAGCAGTTGTATAGGCGTCACTCCAACTTCGCCATGGAATCCATCGAACAGGTGTTTAATGGTGTGGCGAATTTCGGGAAACGTGTGCAGTGTGTGATTGCGCGCAACGGCGATCTTATCCACCGGATGTATCTGCAGGCCACATTGCCTTCCGTGGATCTGAATGATCCTGCCATTTCCGCAACGGATGCGACGGGCGACCAGTTCCGCTGGCTAAATTGGGTGGGGCATAATCTTATCAACAATGTGTATATCGAAGTCGGCGGCCAGCAGATTGATCAGCACTATGGCGACTGGCTTCATATCTGGAACGAACTAACACGTCCTGCGGGAAAGCAGGCCGGATATGCCGAAATGGTTGGCAATGTCCCAGAACTGACGAACCTAATTACGAAAGTGGGCCCCGACGGTGGCTGTACGAATCAATGCACCGGCGGCGACCCTCATTCCAGTGCGGAAGCCCGCAGTTGTACGCCGGAATACACGCTCTATATCCCATTCCAGTTCTGGTTTAATCGCCATGCGGGTCTCGCCCTTCCGCTCATCGCCCTCCAGTACCACGAAGTGCGCGTTACGGTCGAAATGAATCAGCTCCAGAACTTGATTTGGACGAACAATCCGAGTATCCTGGACGCCGTGAATGCGACGGGTCTCATTGCCGCGTCGCTCTACGTGGATTACATCTATCTGGATACGGAGGAGCGCCGTCGTTTTGCCCAGATTGCCCACGAGTATCTCATAGAGCAGCTGCAATTCACGGGCGACGAATCCATTACGGCGGCGGCGAACAAGATCAAGATGGCGTTCAATCACCCGTGTAAGGAGATTGTATGGGTCGTACAGCGGGATTCCTTTGTCGCGTGTGATTCGTCGGTGGATCCCTGGAAGGGCCAGCAGCCGTTTAACTATTCGGATTACTGGGATCGCGCGGCGCTGGAATCGGGATACTCCATTTCGACTGTGGAGGGTCTCGCTGGATGGAACCCGACCGCGGTTGCCAAAATTCAGTTGAACGGCCAGGATCGGTTTTCGGAGCGCGAAGGTCGATACTTTAATCTCGTGCAGCCGTATCAGCATCACACCAACATCCCCGCTGTGGGAATTAATGTGTATTCGTTTGCGCTGAATCCGGAAGAACATCAGCCCAGCGGCACCTGCAATTTCTCGCGCATCGATACGGCGACGTTGAATCTCACGGTGACGAACAACACTGTAAGTAATGGTAATACGGCGAAAGTCCGGATTTATGCAACGAATTACAATGTGCTGCGTATTATGGCGGGTATGGGCGGACTAGCGTACAGCAACTGATCGGCTCTGCCGATCAGTTGCGACAACAAGTATTTTCGAAGAAAATACGAGTTGCAGCAACTAAGGTCGCTATAGCGGCGTCTCGCACACGGTACCGTGTTGTCTATAAATATACTCGAAGGGTGTAATTATAGACTTCACGGTACGACATATCCCAAACAATAATTGCAGATTTCACGATACAAACATGATGGGCATTCTTCACGAACCGTATACATCCCGAGTGTCAGTCACGAACTCCATCGGATGACCGTAAAATTCCCCGGATTTCAGCCCCCCCGGCCAAAATATTTTAGATCCGTAGAGTATAAGCAATGACTTCCGGTGGCCTAATGCAGCTCGTCGCCTACGGCGCACAGGACGTATACCTGACGGCGAACCCGCAGGTTACCTTTTTCAAGCAGCTCTACCGCCGGCACTCGAACTTCGCGATGGAGTCGATCGAGCAGACCTTCAACGGCGTGGGCAACTTCGGCAAGCGTGTGCAGTGCACGATCTCCCGTAACGGCGATTTGATTACGCGCGTGTATGTGCAGGTGACACTCCCTAAGATCGATTCGAGTGTCACTCAGGGCGGCGGTTTCTCGTGGGTGCCCTACCTCGGCCAGTACATGATCGACAATGTGTACGTAGAGATCGGCGGCCAGCAGATCGACAAGCACTACGGTGAGTGGCTCCACGTGTGGAATGAGCTGACCCTTGCCCCCGGCAAGCAGCTCGCCTACCTCAACATGGTGAACGGCTATGGCGGCATTGCCCTCGACCCCAGCGGCGAGTGCGCGGCGTGCAACACGGAGGTCGACCCCGACGATGCGCACACCCTGTCGTGCGTGAACCCCAGCATCATCTCGTCCGGCGATGACTGCGCGTTCGGCAACAAGACGGTCGTGGACTCGTGGCGCCAGGTCACTGGCTGCATCCCCGAGCAGACGCTGTACATCCCGTTGGAGTTCTGGTTCAACCGCCACACGGGCCTCGCGCTGCCGCTGATTGCGCTCCAGTACCACGAGGTGAAGATCAACGTGGAGTTCAACCAGCTGCAGTACCTGTGCAACATTAACGCCACGGGCAGCAAGCTCACCTCGCAGCAGATCCTGAACAACGTCGCCCAGCAGGGCCTGGTCGCGTGCTCTCTGTATGTGGATTACATCTACCTCGACACGGAGGAGCGCCGCCGGTTCGCGCAGGTCGCCCACGAGTACCTGATTGAGCAGCTGCAGTTCACGGGCACGGAGTCGGTCACCTCGACCTCGAATAAGATCCAGCTCTCCTTCAACCACCCTTGCAAGGAGCTCGTGTGGGTGGTCCAGAACCCCAGCTATTTGGATTGCAACTCGACTACCAATGCCCCTTGGCGCTACTCGGATGCCTACCTCGGCAACCCTGTGGCGGTCGCGAAGATCCAGCTCAACGGCCAGGACCGTTTCACGGAGCGCGAGGGCTCGTACTTCAACTTCGTGCAGCCCTACCAGCACCACACCTCGACGCCGGCGACGGGTATCAACGTGTACTCGTTTGCGCTCAAGCCCGAGGACCTGCAGCCTTCGGGTTCGTGCAACTTCTCGCGCATTGACAATGCGGTGCTCAACCTGACGCTCACGCCCGCGACGTTCCAGACCAACGTCGAGGCGTTCAGCGGCATGAGCGACAAGCCGGATGACTCCAACGTCACGGATAAGCTCTCCACGCAGACCTCGGCCAACGTGAACATCTATGCCACGAACTACAACGTTCTGCGCATCATGAGCGGCATGGGCGGCCTCGCGTACAGCAACTAAAGTTGCTGCAGCATAATGCTCCTCAGCATTATTCGCGTACAGCATTATTCGCGTACAGCAACTAAAGTTGCTGTAGTATCATAGTACCATGAAGTCTATAATTACGTACACCCTCTCTTCGATCGGGTTCCGTAATTATAGACTTCTAGCTATCGGCTATCTATAATTACATACCCCCTTCGGGTGTACGTAATTATAGACAGCACGGTATATTCACATTCATATATCGCAATCAGGATGATTCTGATATATGAAGCATGGGCCTTACAGTGCATCCAGCAGATCAACCGTACGACGTCCGAATTGCCGCCAATCTCGAATAACTGTCGGTGGCCCCGTCTCTCTAAATGAATCACTCAATGATTTATCTATACTGTCTTTATAATGTCGTTCCTCCAATGTTCTAATACTAACATCATCCGAAAGGTACATTTCCACAAATATGTGCGCTGTAAAACGATTTTCTTTGACATCCTTTATAATTATTGCGGAAGGTAACAGCACAACTCTGCGCACTTCTTCTGGTCTAACACGTAGCTCTTCGCGCGCTTCCCCAAATGCTGAAGCGATCGCCCTGTTTTCCAGAGGCGATCCGTCAAGCAAGGATTTCATCGCATCACGAATCCCGGTATTATACCAATGATCGGCGGAAATCGCACCAATCGCGGTTGTTAGTGATCCAGCATGTGTTTTGGCCGCAATAAATGTTGTGCCCTGTTTTACAATCGCCACTACCTTGAGCATATAACGCACTGCGTTAGGCCGTTTCCTCCGCTTCGCCATTTCGCGCTGAATAAGATAGTAATCCGTCCCGAGATGTCTGTCAGGCGTTTGATAGATTTTCAGCATTAACTCGTTTAATTTCTCAAGGGATACTCGCCCTGGACCAATATTCACAGGGGCAACATCCTTCTCCGAACTTAGGGGGGTCATTGCTGAACCACGCCCATTGCGCCGTGTAGTCCTTTCTTTTGCAGAATGAATCCGTCGCCGTTCGGATCGTCTGCTGCCGGACGTTGACTGCCTTTGCCTTTGCCTTTGCGTTTGCCTTTGCGTTTGCATTTGCGACTGCCGTTTGTGAGGAGGTACATACACACTCATCCCTTATTGGGTGTTTATAAAATTGACCAGCTCGCGTCTGTCAGAATATACCAGTACGATGCCGACCGCCGAAGAACTTGATGATTGTACGCATGTAACGAACCCCGTCTCACAGATGATCCAATATGATCCTCCCCGGAAGTCGAAACTGAGAGATGTCGCGGACCACGGCATTGACTTCGACGCCGCCCACAAAGCATGGATGGCCAACAAAGTCCGGAAAGGCGCCATGACGTACTATCGCTGTCCCGTAATTCAGAAAAACGGCAATCAATGTCCGCATGCGCAAGTATGTAAGCGGCACCGGCACAAAATTTGACGTGGCGACAATGGCACAGAGGGGTCAACACATGTCCGTCATCGATCAAACACGACGTATCGAAATCAGCACAGAGCCTTGGCCGGTCCGCCGTCTTGCCACCTTCTATGAACCGCCTACACAAGAACATCCGTCTGGAAATGGCCGCCTATATCTCCCCCGACTCCAACGCCTCTGGAGCTGGAAGAATAAGCGCGGTCTCAAGAAGCAGCGCGATCTCATTGATTCCGTTCTCCATAACTATCCCATCCCCACAATCATTCTGAACGCCCTTGACGACGGCGTGCGCGAACGCTGGCAGATTTACGACGGGCGCCATCGCGTAGAAACGCTGTGGCGCTTCGTGAATAACAAGTTCTCTATTTCCGTACGAGGGGCCGATATCAAGTACAGTGATCTCACCGATGGAGATCGTGCCCGGTTCAATGATCGTACGATTCCCGTGGTCGTGACGGCCGCAGCGAATCCGATGCAGTTGGCGGATGTCTTCGTGCGTCTGAATTCCGGCAAGTCGCTGACCCAGGCCGATTACTGCCATGCGAGTCGCGATACGGAGTTGGTTCGCCGCACGCTGGAGACTCTGGAGGCCAACAAGGAGAGGTTCCGGCCCTTGTTCGGTGGAGTCGATATTACCCAGAGGACATCGACTCCGGACTGGGTCGCAATCACGCTGGGGCTCTCAACTAGAGACGCCGGTAATATGACAACATCCTTCGAGCGTATTCAGGAGTTCCTCGATGAGGAGATTGATCAGGACGCCGTTTCAGCCGGATTCGATGCTCTCTATGATCTTTATACACGTGCAACCGGAGGGCACGCCGCCTCGATCCTTAAGAAATATGAAAAGGTGGGATTCGTTAATGCCTTCTTTCTCTCTGATTGGATGGCGGCCGACGATAAGGAGCAGGTGATTCGGAATTGGCTCCGTGTCATCACCCATTTCAGAACGACAGGGGATACGAGTCTGGTCAAGACGATGGGCGCACAGAATCTGACAACGGCGAAGATATATGCAGTCTGCACCAAGGTGCAGAACTGGCTTGCAGGGACTCCGCAGAACGCCTATGCCGATGTCGATACCGATTCGGACAGCGACTAGGCGGACTCAAGAACTTCTGCAAAAGGGAAATCACTCAGAAGGAGAGACAGGGCGTGCATGCGGCGTTCCATAAAGGAGTCACCGGGGGCCTGACGTGTGAGATACTTCCAGCGCCATTCAAAGCGCAGCGCGGCCACTTCGTCGAAGCCGCCGATCAGGAATTTGCGTGTCCATGTACGGCCTTTTGTCGCGTGTGCGCCGCCGACGAGTTCGCCATTATGCTGACGAAGACGCCTGTCAGGATCAACAGTGGCCCCGACGTACGTCTTCTTTCCATCAGCGGAGGCCAACATGTAGCAGAACCACGGTTTTGATTCGGGGGTTGTCATTTCAATAGATATTCGCCAGTGCCCTTAGATGAACGACTACGTTTGCAGCCGATACGCGGGCCCGAGCACTGTTTGGCCGAAACACTGCTTTCCGGGGAATCTATTTGCGGGATATTCGTCGCAGAGACTGTTGGATTCACAGATTGCGTGGAATTTCTACGAAGAGGTGGAGGCAGCGGATGCCGTGACACGTGTTAGATTCAGTAATCAGGGTGGGTGGAAACCACCGGTAGCGTCAGTGTTTTCACAGACACCATCGCTCTGGTATCCGCTGAATTCACAACAGAGGATAGCCATGTATAGGCAAGGCCAGTTGTTGCACCAACAGGCGTGTCCGAATAGGGACTGGACGTCGCAACGTGTGTTAGGGATTCCAACGACGCCGCTGACGGATGTTTGTCCCGCACCACTTGCTTAGGATTTGTGTGAAATCGAAAGAAAGAGGTGTATTTTGCCAAAATGCCTCACCGCGGAATCGAACCGCGGACCTTCTCTTTTTTTTGTCCGCATGCACTTACAAGAGAGATGCTCTGCCACTGAGCTAGAGAGGCTTGTGCCTCTCTAGCACAGGTCGAGAGGCTAGGTCCTACCGCGAATTGAACGCGGGTCTTGGGAGTCAGAATCCCACGTACTGACCAACTATACTATAAGACCACACACTGGCCCCGGGATATTTACAACAAATCAGAACGCATTAACACGCAAGCAATGCGTTCATCCAGAGTCGCGACGGATGGAGCCATGCATTAATCTGATCAGCATCGACAATACGGAGCCCCGCCGGGAGGAGATGCCGCTTACGTACTTCCGAGTCCTCTGCATACCACATCATGAACCCCCATTCGCTCTGGAAACTCGGAATCATCTGTGTATAAAATCCGCCGATGTCAAAGTATGGCCGCAGCCTCTGAAACCCCTCGCCTATCCGGCCAAAGGGTCTGACAGGCCCACAATGTGTCACAATGCCGCCACCATCCCCCAGATGTCCCTTAATATCATGCATAAACTCTTCCGAATACAGATAGCCCGTATCACCGTCCGGATCCGGCAGATCCAGAATGATCACGTCGTACATACCCAGCGTCGGCAGCGCATCCCGAATATCTACACCCTGGTAATGGACATCAGGATGAGTCAATACATCCGGTGCCCACTTCAAATGCTCATCGCAGAGATGAACCAGCGACCGGTCAATGTCGATCCAATCCACCGATACCGGATTCCATTTGAGCACTTCACGCACAGTTGCCCCCTCCCCTCCGCCTACTACAAGCACGCGAGAGTCACGTCCGCCCCCCCTGGCAACCGCCATCACAGGATGAACAAGCGCCTCGTGGTAGATGTGTTCGTCGGCCGCTGCCGACTGCAATTCCCCGTCGAGAAACAACATGCGTCCAAACACCGGTGAATCCGCGATAATCACCGACGGACACACTGCAGTCACGCCTTCCCATACCCTCGCGGTCACAGGATAGCTGGTACGTGTGTCGGATTCGGAATGTTCGGAAATGAAATCTGTCATCGTACGTGGCACCGCAACATGAGCGATTGCCCCCTCAACTTTTAGCCCGGTGCCTCAGCCCACGGAGAAATGACGCCGGCATACGGGCTCATACATGTCAGAACCTCCGACGGCGACCTGGACCTCTTTTGCCGCCAGCGCCTTTGTAAAGATCGCCGGAGTTCCATCGCCGCACCGGCGACACAACGCCGTCTTTTTCTCAATGGAATCCGCATACGCCGCCAGTGCCAACACATCACCGAATGGCCGCTGTTCGGCATCGGAATCAAGACCGACCACCACGACATGTTTGCCGTGATCGACCGCCGACCGCACAAAGGGAATCAGACATCCGACGAAGAACTGGGCCTCATCCACGACGATGGCCGTTGCCTCCTGGAACGCCGGCCACTCAAGAACCGCCGCTAGCCCTGTAAGGGCCACTCCTCTTGCCGGAATAGACGCCCGATCGTGATTGACGACGGCATCCGCCTTATACCGAATATCAATATCCGCTGTTAGGACTAACACCTTCTTCCCGAGACATCCATAACGCCTGACAACGCTCTGGATCTCACTAGTTTTCCCAGCAAACATGGGACCGACTACTATGCGGAGGGACATCGTACCTTACACACGCTAGTACGTTATACGCGTCATATTTATTACATCAGTTCTTATATAGAATGAAAATTGCGCTTCTTTTAACCGGGCAATTACGCACAGTTGATATGGTGAAATACCTGCATATGAATACGATAATCAATAAGCACGATACAGATGTCTTTATTGCAATTAATTTAGATGATAAAACGAGTACTTCAAAAGACGTATCGCCATATAATAAAGCAATGGATGTTATTACGTATTTCAATCCTAAAAAATATTTTATATCTGACAATTTTGATAGAGAATATGATAGACTATTAAGCTCCACTACAATTGTAAAATCGTATAAAAGAATATTCGAACAATATTATATTGTCCATAATGCGTATAAGATCCTCCAAGATCATATAGATGAAACCAACACAAAATATGATGTTGTTATGCGCCTACGATTTGATCAGTTTCTTTGTGGAGGGGGTTTTGATTCAATATACTGTACGTTAGAGAAACAAAGCTCAGGTGCTCTACTATATAATGATATAAACACCGATATTTTCAGATATAATACATTACAATATGAATTACCTTTATATACGCCGATTCGAAATGAAATATATGTATTTGGAAGAGGTAATCATGCCAATTTTGAATGGGTGAATGATCAGTTTTTCTATCATACACAAGCTTCAGTGGCAACGCTACTAACATTCTACAATAGCTTACCGCGATTAATAGATCATGCTGTAAATAAAGAGGGGAATGACGGCCATTGTATATATGAGCATATTTTTGCACTCTTTTTGAAAGAAAAGGGGTTCTATATAAAACATGCTGAGCTTACCAGTCAATTTATCAGAGATGTTTTATAATAAATACCGTGATGTCTATAATTATACCCGAAGGGTATAATTATAGATAGCCGATAGCTAGAAGTCTAAAATGTACGGAAACCCGACTAAAAGGAGGGCCGGCCTGTCGGTAAGCGGCTTTAGCCGCGAAACCCAACGGGGCTGTAAGGCTGACTGGCGTCAGCCAGTCCGCCGGCCTGTCGGTAAGCGGCTTTAGCCGCGAAACCCAACGGGGCTGTGTACGTAATTATAGACAGCACGGTACCTTTTAGACTTCACGGATTATATTATAATTATAATATAAATGACACGTGCACTTGTCTGCGTGGATACTACATCAAATCTCACACATTCTCTAATAAAGAATAGGGCGATTGGTGCTTCTGAGTATCAACTGTATAGTCTCTTAAATCAATTAAAGGATACATTAAGCATCCGGTGCTATAATCAGCTTTCTCAGCCTAATGTTGTAGATTCTATACAGTACGACTCTTTTAATTCCCTCATGTGTAATGATACCGATACTGTATTAATACAACGATTCTATCCAACAAATGAAGCAATACTGGCAAAAATTAAACCGAATAAGAAGCTACTGTGGATACATGACATACCTGATATGCAAATTTTTCTAGGAAATGACGGTGAAAAGGTAAAGTATTACAGAGAAAACATCGACTCATTTAAGCAAAATATTTTATTACCTATATTGAATGACCCGTTGATTCATTTTATTGCAAATAGTAACCATACACATGACCTATTTATGAATTTTATTCACAGGCATTCTGGGGTAACTAATTTCCCACGGTGTAATATAA
>Ga0164294_10000949_pt1 | contig 27469 bp, 23 predicted proteins | sample GEODES005metaG_FD_111479 | JGI IMG/M metagenome (GOLD analysis project Ga0164294, IMG submission 111479) | Oligotrophic lake water microbial communities from Sparkling Lake, Wisconsin, USA - GEODES005 metaG | ecosystem: Environmental > Aquatic > Freshwater > Lake | place: USA: Sparkling Lake...
ACTTCCAATAAGCAGGGTCATTAGGGCTTTACACAATTTATCGGTGTAGATTTTCTATTAAAAACTTCGTTTTTTTACATTCTGGGGACCACTCTATGATTGTAGTTTAGCATTATGAATGAACAATTGTTGAGCTTTATCTGGCAAAACCAATATTTTAATAAGCTAGATTTGTGTTCGTGGGAAGGGGATACCTTAGAGGTCATTTTTCCCGGCACAATAAATCATAATCAAGGTCCAGATTTTATGGGTGCTACAATTAAAATTGGCCAACATGTATGGTCTGGTTCTGTAGAATTGCATGTTTTTTCATCAGATTGGAATCTTCATGGTCATCAGAATGATAGCAATTACGCAAATGTTATTTTACATGTAGTGTGGCAAAACAATTGTAAGGTATCAAATCAATTTCCAGTTCTAGAATTGGAGCCAAGGGTACCCGCTCATTTAATTAGTAAATATGCATCTTGGATGGGGAAAAAGGCATTTGTTCCTTGTGCAAATGATATAGGGTTAGTAGATAAAAGGGTTGTAGATCATTGGTTATCTTGGGTTGGTGGTATTTGGATGGATGAAAAAAAGGTAGAAGTGCTTCAGATGGTTAAAGAATGTCATCAAGATTGGGAGGAAGCATTTTGGCGGACACTAGCAAAAAATTTTGGATTTCGGGTAAATGGGGATGCATTTGCCCAAATTGCACAATCAATTCCGGTTAAAATCTTACAAAAACACCACCATTGTTTACCACAATTAGAGGCATTGTTATTTGGGCAAGCCAATCTTATTAATGAAGTTGACACGGAAAAATATCCAATGATGTTGCAAAAGGAGTATTGTTTTCTTCAATCAAAATACAAATTAACGCCCATTATTCAGCCCATTTTTTTTCACAGGATGCGTCCTGGGAATTTTCCAACGATACGTTTAGCTCAAATGGCGGCATTATTTCATCAAACTTCTCCATTATTTGCCAGTATTTTATCCATCAAACAATTGGGGGCTTTAAAAATGTTATTAGGCGTAACTGCTAATGACTATTGGCATTATCATTATATGTTTGGAGAAGTTTCTGCATATAAAGTAAAAACTACAGGCAACCAATTGATTGATTCTATCATCATTAACACGGTGATTCCATTCCTTTTTGTGTATGGGAAGACAAATAATGTAGAAGAATATGCCACAAGGGCAGAGAATTGGATGTTGAAAATGCCATCAACTTCCAATTCTGTAACACTTGCTTTTAATGAATTGGGTGTGTTTTGTAAAAATGCAACACAATCACAAGCATTGATATACAACAAAAAAAAATATTGCAATAATTTGCGTTGTTTAGATTGTGGGATTGGCAAATACATTCTTAAAAAATCGAATCCATAAGTTTTATTTTTTAATCGTTTTTTGGCCAATTAAAATTTATATTTAGCTGCATTTCAGGGTGTAAACATTCTTTTACTGGACAGGTTAAAGCAATTTGTTCTAGTATTTGTTGTTGTTCGGGTGAGAAATAGACATTTTCGGCAAATTGAAATGTTAAATTTATAGCGCTAATCCGCCGAGGATTAGCAGACATGATTTTTTCTGTAGCGATGGATGATTGTCGAATTTTCAGCTCTAAATCTTTGGCTCTTATAGCCATTGTAGTGAGTATGCAGCTAGCAAAAGCAGTAGCAATAAGGTCAGTAGGAGAGAAGCGTTCCCCTTTACCTTGGTTGTCTGTTGGGGCATCTGTTTCAATTTGCTTACCCGATTGTATATGGGTGCAAACTGTTCTCAGATTTCCTTCATATAAAACTGTTGATGTCATGGATTATTTTTTTATAAATTTACATATAAAGTAAAATGAAAAACGTGAAAAAAGTAGCAATTGTATTTTTTTGTTTGTGTTCAACCATATTGGTTGTAGCCCAAAGCAAGCAGGCAGATGCCAGTTCTAAAGACGAATTAAAATCGGCAAAACGTCAACGTGTAAACGAATTGTATAAAATGGAAGAAGAAGGAGAATCTGGTTTCAATAAACATTCCATTTTTCATATTAAGGCCAATACCGATGGTTGGGGCATTGGTTGGGAATTGGGCAAAGTGAAAACAGCATTTAAAACTACGCTGTATCAAATAGAATTTAGTGAGCGTAAACATAAAAAAGAAGAAAAGCAAACTAGAACCAATGGCGTGTTGGTTTTTGGTAATCCTTTTATTTATGGGAAGGAAAATAATTTTTACCAATTAAAATTGGGCATGGGGCAACAATGGATGATTGGCGGCAAGGGTAATAAAAATGGTGTTGCTGTTTATGGATTAGCATCGGGAGGTATTTCTGCAGCTTTGTTAAGACCATATTATATGGATGTAGAATTTCCTGCTAACTCAGGAAAAACAGTTCAAATTAAATATAGTCAAGCAGATAGTGCTCGTTTTATGGGGCCAAATATCATTGGGGGTTCTGGTATTAACAAAGGCTGGAATGAGATTAAAGTAGTACCCGGTATTTATGCCAAAACAGCGGTACGATTTGATTGGGGAAGGTTTAATAGTACTGTCTCTGCAATAGAAACCGGGTTTAATTTTGAATATTATACCAGTGGTATTCACCAGATGGTTGACGTTACACCCAAAAAATTATTTGTAAATGGATACATTTCTCTGCTATTTGGTAACAGAAAGTAAACTATTTTTGTTTGTTTTTGTACATATATTATGATTGAACATTCCGCAACACAAGCAATAGCAGAAACAAGATTGAAAAAGCCAGATTGGCTTCGGGTTAGGCTTCCAACAGGAGAGGGTTATGCAGCCGTTAGAAGTTTAGTAACAACGCATAAATTACACACCATTTGCGAAAGTGGAAATTGTCCTAATATGGGTGAATGCTGGGGTGCTGGTACTGCAACGTTCATGATTTTGGGGAATACTTGTACACGTAGTTGTGGTTTTTGTGCGGTAGCTACTGGTAGACCTGAAGCAATAGACTGGGACGAACCCCAACGGGTGGCAGAAGCTATCTTTTTAATGAAGGTGAAACATGCAGTAATAACTTCTGTTGATCGGGATGAAATCAAAGATGGTGGTTCAATAGTTTGGTACAATACCATAAAAGCGGTTAAAACGCTAAATCCAGGTACTACATTAGAGACACTGATTCCCGATTTTAAAGGAGAGAAAGACAATATACAAAGAATCATTGACGCCGCTCCTGAAGTGGTGTCACACAATATTGAAACAGTAGAACGATTAACCCGTCAAGTACGTATTCAAGCAAAATATTGGAGAAGTATGGAGGTGTTGCGTACCTTAAAGGCCGGTGGCATGCGCACAAAATCTGGTATAATGTTGGGATTGGGGGAAACCAAAGAAGAAGTAATTCAAACAATGCGGGATTTGGTTGAAAGTGGTGTTGATGTAATTACATTGGGTCAATACCTGCAACCCACCAAAAAACATTTACCTGTATTGCGATTTGTACATCCTGATGAATTTAATGAATACACTTCAATAGGCTATGATTTGGGTTTTGATTATGTAGAAAGCGGTCCGTTGGTGAGGTCATCCTACCATAGCGAAAAACATGTTTTTGCAGGAGTTGGAAAACAGGCTTGGGAAAATAAAATAAAATAATTTGAAGCAGTTAAGTGTACTAATTGTTAGTTTGTTGATGGGGCAATTGATTGTTGCACAGTTAAAATGGCAGAATGTAGATGACAAGTTTGGGACTTTACCCAGTTCAATCCATGTGTTTACTTCCAAAGATAGTTTAGGTGGAAAACCATCTATTGCCTATTATGTTTCCATTGATATAAAAGACAAATCGATTCAGTTTGACACTGATACTACCTTTAAAAGAAGATTAACACCAGAAGCCTTTTACCAGAAAAATAACAAACCATTTGTGGTAGTTAATGGCACTTTTTTCTCCTTTCAGACACAACAGAACTTAAATGTGTTGATTAAAAACGGAAAATTATTAGGATATAACACCTTAAACATGCCCTCGAGAGGAAAAGATACTGGAAGTTATTATAAGTTTACAAGAAGTGCAATCGGTATTTCTAAACGAAGAACTGCTGATGTAGCTTGGTTATTTACCGATAGTTCAAAACGATTTGCTACAGTTTTTGAAGACAATCCAGCTAGTTGGAAAGATCAAAATCCCGAAAATAACGCTTCAGATTTTATTGCACACCGTAAAGGGGCCACACATAAATGGAAAATGCAAACGGCTATTGGCGGTGGTCCAACATTATTGCATAACGGGGAAGTCAGAATTACCAATGATCTTGAACGAATGTTTTCTGGTAAAGCCAAGTTTGATTTGCATCCAAGAACGGCAATGGGTTATACTAAAGACAACCATTTAATAATTTTAGTTGTGGAAGGCAGGAACACTGGGGTTGCCGAAGGTGCTAGTTTGGTTCATCTTGCTGAAATTTTACAATCTATTGGTTGCGTTGAGGCATTAAATCTTGATGGCGGTGGAAGTAGTTGTTTACTTATTAATGGTAAAGAAACCATCAAACCTTCCGATAAAGAGGGAGAAAGGGCTGTGCCCGGAGTGTTTATAGTGAAATAGTGCACTTTTCTTAAGGCTTATGTGTAGCGTATTGATTTTAAATATATTTCATTTAGGTAAATTCATTCTCAATTAAATTAACTTTTTTACTTAATAGTATTGATGCAATGCAAATGATGTGCATTACAATTTTTTTATTTTAAATTAGACTAATATAATTTGGGGAATTCGCCTGTGCTTTATTATATATAAAAAAGTATTGCTGTAACCTTAATAAGTGCAAATTTGTGAAAAAATTATTTAAAAAAAACATCTATGATTGCTAATGTAAAATAATTTGTTGTTGATACTGGAGTTTACTGTATTTTATTGTACGATATAAGCCCATAAATAAAATATTATGAATCATATAAGGGCTATTATTAAAATGTAGATATCGCAATAAAATTCCATTAAACATCACATTCTATCTGGCACTTTGATACCCAATAACCCCATACCACTTCGTAAAATATTTGCTGTCATTAAACTTAAGCGCAAACGCAATTGCTTTTTTTCTTCTGATTCAGCGTTGTAGACAGAATGTTCCGCATAAAAGGTGTTGTATGATTTTGCCACATTAAATAAATAAATGGCAATCAATGATGGATTATACTCTTTTGCCGATTGGTTGATAGTTTCTCTATATTGTTCTAAAAGCAACAATTGTGCCTTTTCTAGAGGCAATAAGCCTTGGAATGGAATATTTTGAGTTGAAGGTTCTTCTTTTCGAAGAATAGACCTAATTCTTGCATGTGTATATTGTATAAAAGGTCCGGTAAATCCGTGAAAATCAATTGATTCTTCTGGATTAAAAATCATTTTCTTTTTGGGATCCACGCGCAATAAGAAAAATTTCAATGCCCCAATTCCAATTGTTTCATATAAATTGGTTAGTTCTTCTGTTGTGAAATCCTTTACCTTCCCTAATGCCTCCGTATGTTGTGCAGAAATATGCACCATTTCTGCAACCAAATCGTCAGCATCAACTACTGTACCTTCTCTACTTTTCATTTTTCCTGTAGGTAATTCAACCATTCCATAAGAAAGATGAAAAATTCCTTTTGCTGCGGGTACTTCCATTTTTTCGCAAATCAACTTTAGTACTTTAAAATGATAATTTTGTTCATCCCCCACCACATATATGCTTTCTTCACAGCCGAAATCATTGAATTTTTCTACAGCCAAACCAATATCTTGTGTCATATACACTGCTGTGCCGTCTTTGCGTTGAACAATTTTCTCATCCAATCCATCACTGGTTAAATCAATCCAAACGCTATTATCCTCTTTCTGTACAAAAACAGATTTTTTCAATCCGTCTTCCACCATTTTTTTTCCTAATAAATAGATAGCACTTTCATAATATACTTTATCAAAATCAGTACCAATTCTTTGGTAAGTTTTTTCAAAACCATCATATACCCATTGGTTCATTGTGCGCCAAACCTCTATAACTTCAGGCTTTCCAGCTTCCCAATCAACCAACATTTGTTGGGCTGCTTTCATAATAGGAGATTCTTTCTCAGCAATTTCTTTTGTCATTCCTGATGCTATACCTTCTTCTACTTCTTTTTTGTATACATCATTAAAAATGACATAATAATCTCCCACCAAATGATCGCCTTTTTGTGCTGTGGAAGCAGGGGTTGCACCATTACCAAATTGTATCCAAGCAATCATACTTTTACAAATATGTATGCCTCTATCATTTACCACGCAAGATTTCACTACTTCATTGCCATTGGCCTTACTAATTTCGCTTATACTCCATCCAAGAAAATTATTCCGCAAATGCCCTAAATGCAAAGGTTTGTTGGTATTGGGAGAGGAATATTCTACCATTACTTTTTTTCCTGTTGAAGGAGTTTTCCCAAAATATTGGTTACTATATTCGTTTGACAATAAATCAATCCAATATTGATCAACAATTGTTAGGTTAAGGAATCCTTTGATAAGTGTATAACCACTAAATAATATAGGATTTTCCGATACCAAATGTTTACCCAAAGCTTCACCTAGTGCATCTGGGTGCATACGCAATTGTTTCACTAATGAAAACAAAACAACTGTATAATCACCTTCAAATTCAGGTTTTGTAAGATTTATTTGAAAATTATCTGCAGAAATTGTTTGATTAAAAAGGGCATGCATTGATTTGGACACCAAAGCTTGAATTGTATCTACTATCATCTCTAACTCAATTAGTTTATTAATTACATTGCAAAGGTACAAATCTAATCGAATGTCTTAGTCAATACGCAGCAATTCAATTGGATATATACTTTTGATTTTTTACACGAGAAATTTGTATTGAAAATATCTTTTTCACTTTATTTGTATATTTACCGATAATTGTGTGAATAGATGAAAATAATTGAAGTTAATTCCTTAGAATCTAGAAAAATATTTATAGATATCCCCAAGCAATTGTATAAAAATGATGCGCAATGGATTTGTCCATTAGATCAAGATATTGAAGCTGTTTTTAATCCGGAAAAAAACAATTTTCATCAATATGGGAGCTGTAATCGTTGGATTTTGACCAATGAAATGGGAAGCCCCATTGGTAGAATTGCTGCCTTTATCAATAAAAACAAAGCATATCATTATGAGCAGCCAACTGGTGGTTGTGGATTTTTTGATTGTATTGATAATCAAAACGCGGCAAATGTATTGTTTGACACGGCAAAGTTTTGGCTTGAAAATCAGGGTATGCAAGCAATGGATGGCCCTATTAATTTTGGTGAAAATGACATGTGGTGGGGATTACTTATTGAAGGGTTTACAAAACCCTATTATGGTATGAATTACAACTTTCCGTATTATAAAAATCTATTTGAACGTTATGGCTTTAAAGTACAATACGAACAGATCTCTAATAAATTATTGATTTCCAAGCCATTACCAGATCGGTTTACAAAAATTGCTCAATGGGTAGCCGCAAAAGATGGTATTTCATTTGAATATTTTAAAGTCGCCATGCTAGATAAATTTGCAGACGACTTTATTTCTATTTATACGGATGCTTGGCAAGACTTCGCAAATTTTACGCCCATTTCAAAAACCACCATACGTGAATCTTTTGAAAAAATGAAGCCGATTTTGGATGAAAAGCTGATTTGGTTTGCATATATAAATGGCGAACCTGCTTCATTTGTATTGATATTACCAGATACCAATGAACTCATTAATGGGTTAAATGGGAAAATGGATTTAATGGGCAAACTATCGTTTTTATGGAACAAGCACATCAAAAAAAATAAGAAAATGCGTGCAGTAATCATGGGAACAAAGAAAAAGTTTCAACGTTTGGGTTTAGAATCTGCATTGTTTATAAAATTAAAAGAATACGTTATTCCATTGCAACAATATGAAGAGTTGGAACTTTCTTGGGTAGGTGATTTTAACAAACCAATGATCGCCATCCATGAAGCAACAGGAGCTAGTTTCTCAAAAAGACACGCCACTTATCGGTATATTTTCCAATCTTTTGCAAAGGTTTGAAAATAAATGCGCTTATAATGACAATAAAATTGCATTTTTTAGTAATTTTGCCACATGATTAAATTATTGGTGGGTAAAATAATTGATTTTTTTTACCCACCTTTTCGTAAAATATTCGATAAGCAAACATTTAGTTACCTAGCTTGTGGTGGTTTTAATACTTCTTTAGATATATTTTTGTTTTTCATTGCATATAATTACATCTTGCATCAACAACCTGTACATCTTGGAATAGTAACTGTTAGTCCTTATGTGGGTGCCTTTTTGATGTCTTTTGTGATTACATTTCCATTAGGATTTATCCTCAGCAGTAGCGTTGTTTTTACCAATTCAGATTTAAAAAGAAAAACTCAATTGTTCCGCTATTTTGTTTTGATTGCCGTTTGTCTATTATTGAATTATATATTTATTAAACTTTTTGTTGAATATTTTCATGTATTTCCTACAATTGCTAAGGTTTATACTACTGTAATTGTGGTGATTTTTAGCTACATAACACAAAAAAACTTTACATTTAAAAAGACTGCGAGAAAAGAAGTTGCTGTTTAACTAATTTAAACCTATCTATTAATCTAACGTATAATACCTATATTTTACACCTTGCATTTTTTATTAAGCATGTGTATATATTTTAATTCTAATAATATTGGAACAATTTGATGTAATAATTGTAGGTGCTGGCCCAATTGGCTTAGCTTGTGGAATTTCTTGTAAACAAATGGGATTGTCTTATATTATCATAGATAAAGGACCACTGGTGCATTCAATTTTTAATTATCCAGTGCATATGACTTTTTTTTCTACTGCTGATAAACTCGAAATTGGGGATATCCCTTTTATTTCTCGCAATGCCAAACCTACAAGAGATGAAGCTTTGGAATATTATCGTAGGGTTACTTTACATTTTAATCTTACTGTACATCTTTTTGAAAATGTAACAGCAATCCGCAAAACTGCATTGCATTTTACTGTTCATACATCTAAAGATATTTATCAATCAAAGTTTGTTATTGTAGCAACTGGATTTTATGATATTCCAAATTTATTGGGAATAACTGGGGAATATTTACCCAAAGTGCACCATTATTATAAAGATCCACATTTGTATTTTAAACAACATATAGTTGTAGTGGGTTCTGCTAACTCTGCAGTAGATGCCGCTCTTGAAACATGTAGAAAGGGGGCTATTGTAACAATGGTCGTTAGAGAACCGGAAATTCAACAAAATGTAAAATATTGGGTTAGGCCCGATATTATAAATAGAATTAAAGAAGGGGCTATCACTGCATGGTTTAACTCTAGTGTTGATGTAATTACAGCACATGATGTTACCATTACTACTCCAGAAGGAATTAAAAAAATTGCAAATGATTATGTATTGGCAATGACAGGGTATATGCCAGATTTTACCTTTTTGCAAAACATTGGCGTAGAAATCGAAACAATAGAAAAAAATAGGCAACCTGCCCACAATCCAGATACATTAGAAACCAATGTGCCTGGAATATTTCTTGCAGGTGTTATTTGTGGTGGAATGCAAACAAATAAGTGGTTTATTGAAAATTCTAGGGTTCATGCCCCTATTATAACTACAACTATTGCCAAGCGAATTTTCGGCTAAAAACATAAACAATTGACAGTATTAAGTTACAAGTGCTGACAAAAAATCTTTTGTCGTGTCATTTTGTCTTAATTATTTTAACGGCATATAAGTTGCTAACAGTTGAATATAAAATCAAACAAAATGGGAAAAATAATCGGAATTGATTTGGGCACAACCAATAGCTGCGTGGCGGTAATGGAAGGGAACGAGCCCGTAGTAATTGCCAATGATGAGGGCAGAAGAACGACTCCCTCCGTTGTTGCTTTTCTAAAAAATGGCGAGCGAAAAGTAGGTGATTCTGCTAAGCGCCAGTCTATCACAAACCCTATTAACACTATCATGAGTGTGAAGCGTTTTATGGGACGCCACCATGATGAAGTTTCTCAGGAATTACAACATTGGAGTTATAATGTAGTTAAAGGAGATAACAATACAGTTCGCATTGATATTGATGGAAGAGTATATACTCCACAAGAAATTAGTGCAATGATTCTTCAAAAAATGAAGAAAATTGCAGAAGATTATCTTGGACAGGAAGTTACCGAAGCTGTTGTCACAGTTCCTGCATATTTTAATGATGCGCAACGCCAGGCTACTAAAGAAGCCGGTGAAATTGCAGGATTAACCATTCGCAGAATTATTAACGAACCAACTGCTGCAGCATTGGCTTATGGATTGGATAAGAAAAACGAAGATAGTATCATCGCTGTTTTTGACCTTGGTGGTGGAACGTTTGACGTTTCTATCCTTGAATTGGGCGGTGGCGTTTTTGAAGTAAAATCTACCAATGGTGATACACATCTTGGTGGTGACGACTTTGATAAAGTAATCATGGATTGGTTGGCCCAAGAGTTTAAAGCAGAAGAAAATGTAGATCTTCGCAAAGATCCAATGGCTTTGCAACGATTGAAAGAAGCATCTGAAAAGGCAAAAATCGAATTGTCTGCCTCTTCAGAAACAGAAATCAATTTGCCTTATGTTACTGCAATTGATGGCGTACCAAAGCACTTGGTAAGAAAACTTACCAAAGCAAAATTTGAACAATTATCGGATAGTTTAATAGAGCGTTGCCTCAGACCCTGCGAACAAGCGTTGAAAGATGCCGGTTTATCTGCTTCTCAAATCAATGAAGTGATTTTAGTTGGTGGATCTACCCGTATCCCAAGAGTTCAAGAAGTTGTAGAGAAATTTTTCGGGAGAAAGCCGAATAAAAGCGTAAATCCTGATGAAGCGGTGGCCGTTGGTGCTGCTGTACAAGGTGCGGTTTTATCGGGCGAAGTAAAAGATGTATTGTTGCTTGATGTTACTCCATTAAGCCTTGGAATCGAAACACTTGGTGGCGTAATGACTGCTTTGATACCATCAAATACTACTATACCAACTAAAAAGTCTGAAGTATTTTCTACCGCTTCTGATAGCCAACCTGGTGTGCAAATCCACATCTTACAAGGTGAAAGACCAATGGCTGCACACAACAAAACTTTAGGAATCTTCAATTTGGATAATATTCCTCCAGCTCCGCGTGGCGTGCCTCAAATTGAAGTAACTTTTGATATTGATGCGAATGGTATTTTACATGTAAGTGCAAAAGACAAAGGAACCGGTAAAGAACAAAAAATCAGAATTGAAGCTGGTAGCGGATTGACCAAAGAAGAAATCGAAAAGATGAAAAACGAGGCGAAAGCCAATGAATCTGAAGATAAGATTCAAAGAGAACGCATCGATAAACTCAATGCTGCTGATGGTTTGATATTTCAAACAGAAAAGCAACTTAAAGAATATGGTGACAAAATCCCTGCAGAAAATAAAAGCACCATTGAAAATGCGTTCAACGCACTTAAAGAAGCTCATAAATTACAGGATTTACCTGCCATTGAAACAGCTTCAAATACTTTAAATGAAGCTTGGATGGCCGCTAGTCAACACATGTACAATACCACGCAACAACCCGGACAAGACGGAAGCGGCGCTTCAGCATCAGCTGAAGGGCAATCTTCAGAAAATGTTACGGATGCCGAGTATGAAGAAGTAAAATAAAACTTCTATATAATTAGAAAAAACCTCCAAATTTTTGGGGGTTTTTTCTTGTTTAAATTTCCCGGAAAAAGTACAACATACTAAGTAACCCATAAATATTGTTGTTTAATGCGCAAACTTTTTATCCTTAATATATTGTTTATATGTTCAATGCAAACAATGAATGCCCAAGATGAAGAAATTAAAACAATTCAAAAAGAAACGGTTAAATTTTTTACCCTACAAATTCCAGATACATCCAAAAGTAAATGGATAAAGGGCGGAATAGTTAGTTTTTCGTTGGCACAATCCTCATTAAGCAATTGGGCCGCCGGGGGTGATAATTTTTCTGCATCTATCAACACCGTCTTGAATACTTTTTTGAAATATAAATCCAATAAAAATAGTTGGGATAATCTATTCAATTTAAATTTCGGATACATCAATTCTACCAGCCTAGGCAGCCGAAAAAATGATGATCGGTTCGAATTGATATCAAAATATGGACGAGCAATTAACAAAAAACTCAATTTGGCTGGAATTATAAACGTACGTTCTCAGTTTTTCAAAGGTTATACCTATTACGGAAACAAACCAACCTATGTGTCTAATTTCTTTTCTCCAGGGTATTTTCTTCAAAGTATCGGGGTAGATTACAAACCCAATAACGAAATTTCATTTTTCATTTCACCATCAGCCGCAAGATGGGTAATTGTTAAAGATTCTGCATTATCCAATAAAGGATTGTATGGAGTTAAACCCGGAAAGGATTTTAATCTGGAATTGGGTGCTTATGCCACGCTGTATTTCTACAAACAGCTAGCAAACAATATTGTATATAAAAATAAAACTGAATTATATTCAAATTATAAAAAAAATCCTCAAAATATAGACCTATTTATGTCTAATGTTTTAACGATTAAAATATCTAAATACCTACATGTTAATTGGAATGTAGATTTCATTTATGATGATGATACCCGAATCTTTGGTCCAACAAAAACTTCGGCAGCATTACAAATGAAATCTCTTGTAGGTATTGGCATTCAATTTGCCAAGTAACAATACATTATTCTGCAACTTCCATCCAGGTATGATCTGCCAATAATTTTACGGCTGCAATAAACCTTTTAAACGGGCCTGATCCATTACCCCATTCTTTTGGGCTAACCATTGAAATCATTAGGTTGTCGTCTTTTTTCTCATACAGAAAATAGACTTGTCCAATCACCGGTTGAAAATTCAATTTAGCATTGTAAATCATCATCGATAATTCTTTGCGTTTTTGAATTTCTTGTGCTTGAAGTGCCAATAATTCAATTTGTCTGCGTATTTGGGTGAATTGCATATTGGTTTGTTCTTCCATTGCCGTAAGCGATTTGTGTCGTATAACACCATCTTCAGTTGGCTTTATCACGGCACCTGAAACCGATGAGCCATAAGGCAATACACTCATTTGTTTGTGAAAAACTTCAACGGTTTTAGCCGTTTCTCCACCATTCGTTACTTCGTATTGCGTAATTTTTAGAAACCCATTAGGCATAATCTCATGTCTAACCCTCATTGTAATTGTGGCATCCTTATTAAATAAGATTTCAAAATGACTACCATCAATACATTTAAGTTGTATTGCATCCGCAATGTTTTCATCTACATAAGATGTTGCTGTTTCATCAGCATTACATTGAAATTCTGCGGCAAATGCACTATTTTCTAAAGTTACCCAATGGTGTTGGATTTTTATTGTATTGGTAATAATATCAGATTCAATTTTATACATTCCACTTTTCGGACGATTTTCATTACCATAGGTTCCTTTTTCAGGAAACAACTGCCAGCTTGCTAAAAAATTATACAACTTCACCATATAATCTCATAAACATAAATTTTGGAAAAATGTTTTAATCATAATCAATTATTTATCAATGAATACGCCTATAATCACACAATTTTTAATATATTTGTATTTATGACAACAGAGCAATTACGTGATATGAGGGACCGGATTCTGGTTCTAAGGAGGTTTCTTTGACGTCGCTAATCGTCAACATAAAATTTTTGAAGACAAGCAATTGTCTCTTTCTCCCGGATTTTGGAACGATAATAAAGTAGCTACCGAAATATTAAAGAATATCAAACTCAATGAATATTGGGTGAAACTATTTGATGATACGGAAATGGCAGTAGAAGATTTCGCCATACTTTTTGAATTCTGGAAAGAAGGAGAAGGGGAGGAGGAGGATGTGAAAAAAGCACATCGTAAAGCTATTGAAGCTTTAGATGAAGCAGAATTTAAAAGCACCTTAAATAAACCTGAAGACGAGTTACCTGCAGTTTTGCAAATTAATTCAGGAGCAGGTGGAACGGAAAGCCAAGATTGGGCTGAAATTCTTGCACGTATGTACCGAATGTATGGCCAAAAGCAAGGATGGACTGTTACAGAATTGGATTGGCAAGATGGTGATGGAGCAGGTATCAAAACTTGTACATTCCAATTTGATGGACCATTTGCTTATGGTTTTTTAAAAGCGGAAAGTGGCGTGCATCGTTTGGTAAGAATTTCTCCTTTTGATAGCAATGCTAGACGACATACTTCATTTGCTTCTATTTACGTTTATCCATTAATTGATGATACCATAATCATTGAAGTCAATCCAGCTGATGTGGAGTGGGCTTTTTTTAGGAGTGGTGGATCAGGCGGACAAAATGTTAACAAAGTAGAAACAGCAGTACGATTAACCCACAAACCTAGTGGTATCATTGTGGAATGCCAACAAGCAAGAACACAAGGGGAAAATCGTGACAAAGCTATGACGATGTTGAAAAGTAGATTGTATGAGGAGGAAATGCGCAAACGTGAGGAAATCAAAAATGCCAATAATGCCTCCAAAAAGAAAATTGAATGGGGTAGTCAAATCAGAAGTTATGTTTTCCATCCGTACAAAATGATAAAAGACCATAGAACAGATTATGAAGTGGGAAACGTACAACCTGTAATGGATGGCGAACTTGATGGATTCATCAAAGCTTTTCTTATGTTAGAAAAAGAAACAACCGAGTAAAAAATAACCAATAAGCTCATTTTTAAATTATAGACCATGCAAACAGGCACCTTTAATTATCCCTTACCAATTAATGAACCCGTATTGTCTTATGCCCCTGGATCTGGTGAAAAGAAAAAACTGAAGTCGGTATTAGCGGAATTAAAAAGTGTTACGCTGGATATTCCCATGTATATCGGGGGTAAAGAAGTGAGAACTGGTGTTACAAAATCTATTCACCCTCCGCATGAGCGTGCTCATGTATTGGGTCATTTTCACGCAGGAGATGCCGCTCATGTGAAAGATGCCATTCAATCGGCATTGGTTGCAAAAGAACAATGGGCAAATATGTTATGGGAAAGTAGGGCTGCTATTTTCTTAAAAGCTGCCGATTTATTGGCAACCAAATATCGACCTTATATTAACGCCACTACAATGTTGGGGCAAAGTAAAAATGCTTATCAAGCTGAAATTGATGCTGCTTGTGAGTTAATAGATTTTTTACGTTTTAATGTACATTTCTTATCAGAGATTTATACACAACAACCTATAAGTAGTCCAGGCATGCACAATCGCATGGAATACCGACCTTTAGAAGGGTTTGTATTGGCTGTGACGCCGTTTAACTTTACCGCAATTGGAGGAAATCTGCCTGCATCTGCTGCTATGTGTGGCAATGTAGTGGTTTGGAAACCCGCCAATACCCAAATATATTCGGCACAAATGTTTATGCGCATCATGATAGAAGCTGGTTTGCCAGATGGTGTAATTAATTTGGTTTATGTTGATGGTCCAACTATTGGGGAGATTTGTTTTAAACACAAAAGTTTCGCAGGCGTCCATTTTACAGGATCAACAAATGTGTTCAATCAAATGTGGAAAACAATTGGTGAACAATTGCCCAATTATACTTCATATCCTAGAATTGTAGGAGAAACTGGCGGAAAAGATTTTGTTGTTGCACATCAATCTGCTGATGCCGATGCAGTTGTGACTGCTTTATTAAGGGGTGCTTTTGAATACCAAGGGCAAAAATGTTCTGCAGCTTCTAGGGCTTATATTCCTTCCAATTTGGCAGATGAAATTAAACAAAAGCTTGTTGCCGGGATTGAAAGTTTACGTATGGGTACAGTAGAAGATTTTACCAACTTTGTAAATGCAGTAATTGATGAAAAAAGTTTTGATAAAATTAAATCCTATATCGATAACGTCAAAAACAGCAAAGATGCAACCATTCTAGTAGGTGGAAATGCAGACAAAACCATTGGATTTTTTATTGAACCGACTGTAATTATTGCCCATACATCACATTATGTAACCATGTGTGAGGAGCTTTTTGGACCGGTTCTTACCATTTATATTTACGAGGCAGACATGTTTGAAGAAACATTGAGCTTGGTAGATAATACATCGCCTTATGCATTAACTGGTGCCGTATTGGCAAAAGACAGAAGTGCAATAGAATTGGCAACTCGGAAATTGGTCAATGCAGCTGGTAATTTCTATATTAACGATAAACCTACGGGAGCGGTAGTTGGCCAACAACCTTTTGGTGGTGCTCGAGCTAGTGGAACCAACGATAAAGCCGGATCTTCACTAAACCTTTATCGCTGGTTAAGTGCCAGAACCATCAAAGAAACACTGGTTTCACCAACTGATTTTACTTATCCGTTTATGCAAGAAGCTTAATCAATATTACCATTTACTATTAATAGACGTTCCATTGGCAACTATTCTAACATCTTCTGAACTATATCTTACTATAAGTAGATTGGCACAGCAACTCATTGAAGAGCATTATCCTTTTACAGATACTTGTATCATTGGATTGCAGCCCCGTGGCATATTTGTGAGTGATCAAATTCAGAAATACATTCATCAATCTTATCCAGATTTGGCGTTAAAATATGGTAAATTGGATATTACCTTTTATAGAGATGACCATAGAACGGGTATTCGGGTGCCATCTGAAACCATTTTACCTTTTTCTGTAGAAGGAAAAAAAATTATTTTGATTGATGATGTGTTGTATACCGGCAGAACTATTCGTGCGGCAATGGATGCCTTGGTGGATTATGGCCGTCCAGCAAAAGTAGAATTATTGATTTTAATAGATCGAAAGTTTGACCGTCAATTGCCGATACAACCCGATTATGTTGGGAGATCGATTGATTCTGTGGTTACCCAAAAAGTAAAAGTTTTGTGGGATGAAATGCCACATGTCGTTCTTTATTAAATTTTTAATTTTAAATGCTACATTTCAATCCTAAATACTATAACTTAGCACCTTAATGCAACTAAGTACCAAACATCTATTAGGCATTAGGGATTTGTCTGTACAAGATATACAACTCATTTTAGATACTGCTGTTCAATTTAAGGAGGTATTACAGCGTCCCATAAAAAAAGTGCCATCGCTCAGAGATATTACTATTGTCAATCTTTTTTACGAGAATTCAACCAGAACCCGTATTTCATTTGAACTTGCGGAGAAGCGGTTAAGTGCCGATACCATCAATTTTACTGCAAGTGGTTCATCTGTTTCTAAAGGTGAAACGCTGTTGGATACGGTCAATAACATTTTATCAATGAAAGTTGATATGGTGGTAATGCGTCATAGCGCCAGTGGTGCACCGCATTTTTTGGCAAAACATATTCCCGCGGTTATTGTGAACGCAGGAGACGGCATTAACGAACATCCTACACAAGCCTTATTGGATGCCTTTTCTATTGCCGAAAAACTAGGCTCTCTGGAAGGCAAAAAGGTGGCTATTATTGGCGATATTATGCATTCGCGAGTGGCATTGAGCAATATTTATTTATTACAAAAGATGGGTGCTGAAGTTGTTGTTGCTGGTCCACCAACATTAATTCCGAAATATATTGCTGAAACTTTTGGCGTAAGGGTGGAATTTAATGTAAAAAAAGCACTGCAATGGTGTGATGTAGCCAATGTATTGAGAATTCAATTGGAACGTCAAAATCAAGTGTTGTTTTCATCATTAAGAGAATATAATTTAGCATTTGGGGTTACCAAAAAAATGCTTCAAGACTTGAATAAGCAAATTTTTATTATGCACCCTGGTCCCATTAACAGAGGCGTAGAAATAGATAGCGATGTTGCTGATAGCGAACATTCATTAATACTGAATCAAGTAGAAAATGGTGTGGCAGTTAGAATGGCAGTGCTGTATTTATTGGCCGGAAAAAAAGATGTAGAATAATATTCATTGGAAATAATCAACTCAAAGTATGGAAGAACGCATTTGCTTGTTTCCCGGAACATTTGATCCTTTAACGTTGGGTCATGTGGACATTATTAAACGTGCACTACCATTGTTTGATAAAATTGTTGTTGGTATAGGAATAAACGCTGCAAAAGCACCGATGTTTTCTCCCCAGCAACGAATTGATTGGATTGAACTTATTTTCAAAGATGAACCCAAAATTGTTGGTGCCCAATATGAGGGATTAACCATAAATTTTTGCAAACAATTAGGCGCAAAATTTATCCTTAGAGGAATAAGATACGTGAGTGATTTTGAATATGAAAAAACCATAGCAGATGCAAATCGAGCAATGGATCCAACAATCGAAACTTTTTTTCTAACTGGCGAACCTAAATATACTTCGGTTGCTTCAACCATTGTAAGAGATATTCTTCGAAATGGGGGTGATGCCTCTCCATTTTTACCAGAAGAAGTGATTCAATCTTTATAATTACCGCAATCACTTAAAGTATAGCTTGAAGTGATTACAGTAATTGAAGTACAGCAACTTCAACCAATTATGTTGAAGTATTTGCATTTTACTAAAAATTAAGTTGAATTTATTTCTATACTATTTAAGCGATGATGATTCATCAATTATGTACATACGCAAAGTGATATCAACTATACGATTGATACACATCCTTAATCATGGGAAAAGTATCTGGTAATATCTGTTCAACAAAAGCTGCGTCAGACCACTTAATGGCAGTAATTTGTTCTTCAATTTGTGGAACCAGGTTTTGTACCCCTGGAGAATGCATTAAATACCAATAGGTTTCTTTACAGATAGAAACATTATTTTCAGTATAAAAATGATAGGTATTTGTCAAAAATCGTTCAATAACGGTATCCTTGATGCCTGTTTCTTCTTCTACTTCCCTCAATGCGCAAGCGTCTACGGTTTCCCCCTCATCAAGTTTGCCTTTCGGTAAATCCCATTTCCCACGTCTAAATATCAATAAGGAGTCATTATTTTCGTTTAACACCAAACCTCCAGCAGCGGTGATGAATGTAAATTCATTCCGGAGTTTTTCTTCCAATAGATTAAAATCAGTAGAAAAAATAACACCATGCAAACAAGTGGTAGATTGTAAAGTGGAAAGAAATGATTGAATACTAAAGGTTTTATGTTCATTCACTTCAATATTTAATTGAATCATATCATCTTGAAGCATTAACTGCCTATCATTCGTTAGAATTAAATACTGATTGCCTGAATATATTTTTAACTGCATGAAATCTTGGGTTTATCTTTACGGCCACAAGTTAAGATAACATAAACGAATATGACAAACGAAAGAGCAGTTGCAGAGAAACTATTGCAAGTAAATGCCGTAAAGTTAAGTCCTTTAGCACCTTATACATGGGCGTCAGGATGGAAAAGTCCGATTTACTGCGACAATCGTAGGGTATTGGGTTTTCCTTATGTAAGGGATTTTATTAAAAGTGAATTGTGTAATGTGATTTTTGAACAATTTCCAGATGCAGATTTGCTGGCTGGAGTGGCAACAGCCGGAATTGCTTGGGGCGCAATGGCAGCGGATCAATTAAAACTGCCCTATGTTTATGTTCGTCCACAACCTAAAGCACACGGATTAGGCAATCAAATTGAAGGTTACTTTGAAATAGGTCAAAAGACAATAATCATCGAAGATTTAATTTCTACTGGAAAAAGTAGTTTAGAAGTAGTTGAGGTGGCAAAAAAAGCAGGTTTAGAGGTTGTTGGAATGGTTTCCATCTTCACCTACGGATTTAAAATAGCAGATAACGCATTTGCCGATAAAGGGATTCGTTTAATTTCCTTAACCAATTATGAGCAAATTTTACAGTTGTCTATAGAAAAAGGCCAGGTAACTGCCGATCTTCAAAATACTTTGTTAAATTGGCGTAATGATCCTGCCGCTTGGAAAGGAATTTAATAATTTAGATAAAATCATTGTATGAAAAAAATCCATTTAGTTGCTTTGGTTATGTTGGTATTCAACTTAACTATACAGGCACAACAAAAAAAGCCTGTAACCATTAAAATTCAAACGCCGGGTGCTTTATGTTTGGAGTGTAAAAATCGTATTGAAGAATTCATGAAATATGAAGATGGTGTTACTAAAGTAGTAGTTTACCCATCTAGTAAATACACCAACGTGAGTTATTTAACAGATAGAACCAATATTGAAAACATCAAGACAGCCATTGCTAATATTGGTTACGATGCGGATGAAATTTTAGCTAATCCTGATGCATATAAGGAACTTCCTAAAACCTGTAAAAAGCCAGAAGATGGTGGGCATAAAAAACGCTAACAATGCTTTATAATGTTATATCATTTTAACCGGATTTATTTCCGGCTTTTGCATTTTAACTTTAAGTAAGATAATTTAATGTATTGATATTCAGCATATTAATTCATGCCTGTTATAATAAAGCTTTAAGTATCAACGTTTAATTGATTGTACCACTTCGTTAAAATTGATTCAAAAAAAGTAACATTGTAAAATGGTATATATAGAGCCACAATATTTTCCGCCAATAAGTGTTATACAAGCATTGATAAAGTATGATGAAGTTGGCATTGTGTTGAATGAAAAATATCGCAAAATGAGTTTTAGGAACAGGTGTATGGTGCCAGGAGCAAATGGTATCATTAATTTAACCATACCCATAATTGGTGGAAGAGAAGTAAATCAAATGATGGGGGAGGTTCAAATTGATAATACGCAACATTGGCAGGTACAACATTGGCGAACGTTGACAAGCACTTATGCCAGATCACCATGGTTTGAGTATTACGAACCGCAGCTTAAAATGTTTTATACCCAGAAGTATACACTTTTGTACCAATGGAATTTAGATCTTTTACAATGGTTATTTAAGGTGTTGCATGTGGAAATAGAAATACACTGCATTGAAAGCAATCCTCTTCTTGTTGAACAAACAGATTTCAGAGATCTTGTTTTACCCAAAAATTATGCAATAATGAATAAAATAAATAATAAATTTTATCAGCAAGTTTTTGCAGAAAAAATAGGATTTAAACCCAACATGAGCTGTGTAGATTTGCTATTTTGCGAAGGTACCAACGCTTTATCGATATTAACCATCTAACAAACGTCTATTATTTTATTGCCATATTAATATATATATTATATTGCGTAATACCATTATCGTAATCATATTTCGCACATGAGAAAATACGGGCTACTTGCTGTTTTAATCATTCTTTTTATAGGTTCATCTGTTGGTCAGGATTTCTCTAATAAAGGGAAAGATTTCTGGGTGGGATATGGAAGCCACGTGAGTATGTATAATACAACATCCGGTGCCGTTATAACCAATGGAGGATCACAGGAAATGGTTTTTTATTTCACATCTGATAAGGATGCCAATGTAAAAGTGGAAATACCGTCAACAGGTTGGACTAGAACGTACAAAGTGGTTGCGAATACAGTAACAACTTCAGATTTAATTCCCAAAACAGGAACCGATGATGCTCGTTTAGCAGTAGAAGGCAAATCAAAAATGGGTATTCGGATTACTAGCGATGAAAACATTATAGCCTATGCACATATTTATAATGGTGCTGTTTCTGGTGCAACATTATTATTCCCAACCACTACTTTAGCAAGGGAATATTATTCCATTAACTATAAACAGTCCACAAACGCTAATTATTCCTATTGTTTTGCTTTTGTAATAGCAACAGAAGATAGTACCAATATTGAAATTATTTTAGCGGCCAATTCAATACTAAATAAAAAGGGTGATACAGTTAGAACTATATTGAATAGGGGTGAGATTTATAATGTGATGGGGAAATTATTGAGTGCTACCTTAGGAGAAGATTTGACTGGAACTAAAATCCGGTCAGTTGCAACAGCAACAAGTCCTTGTAAAAAAATTGCAGTATTTTCTGGTTCTGGAAAAATTAACATCCAATTACCCAGTGAAGGAGGTAATGGTTCTGCAGATAATTATATCCAACAAGCATTTCCTTCAAATGCATGGGGAAAAAGGTATTTAACGGCTCCTACTTTTGGAATGCCCTATAATTTTTTTCGGATTGCCGTTAGCGATCCTACAACAATTGTTAAAAAAAACGGTGTCGTTTTAACAGGATTGGTTAATAATTTTTATTATGATTTTGGCGGCACTGCACCTAACTTAATTGAATCTGACAAGCCAATTATGGTGGCTCAATATATTACTACAGCAGATAAAGCTGGCAATGTAACCGGAGGTCAAGGTGATCCAGAAATGATTTATTTGAGTCCTGTAGAACAAACCATTAATAAAGTTACGATTAATTCAACCCCCAATTCTGCCATAAGAACCCACTATGCAAATATTGTAATTCCAAAGGCTGGAGCCACTTCACTAAAAATTGATGGTTTAGCACCATCGGTAGCACCCATTTCGCACCCTCAAGATGCGAGCTATTACTATTATCAATTACCCTTATTGAAAGGATTTCATACTTTTCAATCTGATTCAGGTTTTAATGCTATTGCCTATGGATATGGTGGCGCTGAAAGTTATGGTTACAATGCTGGTGCCAATGTTAAGGATTTGTACCAATTTCTATCTCTCGGGAATGATTATACTTCAACTACTACCAGTCAACCCAATGCTTGTTTGAACTCACCTTTCCGTATATCAATTACATTGCCTTATCAACCTATATCTATTAAATGGACCATCCCCAATTATCCGGTGGTCAATGATACTAAACCAGTTGCAGATACATCTTTTGATATCAGTGGAAGAACGGTTTACCAATATAAATTACCATTGCCTTATTCTTATGCTACAAAAGGAACTTATCCTGTGCAAGTATTGGTGAATAACCCTACTTCTGACGGTTGTAGTGGAGAACAAATTATTGATTTTGCTCTTGGTGTTTTTGATCCTCCTGTTACTGATTTTGCATGGAAATATAAAGGATGTGTAACCGATACCATACAATTTACAGATAGCAGCAATGCCAATGGCAGAACAATTATAAAATATTACTGGGACTTTGGTGACGGAGATACCAGTATGGCAAAAAGTCCTACCCACGTTTATCAAAAATCAGGAACCTATACCGTAAAATTGTATGTACTTACAGATATTGGTTGTATTAGCACAACTATTAGTAAAGATATCATTGTTGACCCCGTGCCATTGGCTAGTTTTGTTAATATCGATTCTACTTGTCAAAGTAAATTTATTTATTTTGCAGATTCATCAAAAAATTACGGCAGCAGCAAATTGGTTAAGTGGATTTGGGATCCTGGTGATGGTTCGGCATTAATAAATGATACCACCAATGCGGGCATCAAAGTGAAATACCCCAATCTAGCCACTTATTTGGTGAAATTACAAGTACAAACTGCAACAGGCTGTCTTTCACCAGTATTTACTTTACCCGTTGTTAATCACCCTAACCCTATAGTAGATTTCAAGTTACCAATAGTTTGTTTGCCTGAAGGAACAGGTTATTTTATTGATCAATCAACCATTACGGATAATACGGAAAGTCAATTTCAATACCATTGGAACTTTGGCGATATCCTTTCTACAGCCACAAATCCAGACACGGCTATTATTGCCAATCCAACGCACCGCTATACCACATTGGCAAATTACCCCATTAAATTAATAGTAACTTCAGTAAATGGTTGTATCGATTCAACAACCAAATCATTAACAGAAGTCTACCCACAACCCTTAACAAATTTTGATGTTAGTGCAGAAGTTTGTTTAAGAGATACCACTTTTTTTACCAACAAATCTGACGGATTGGTTAGACCTTTGGTTTCTCGTCTTTGGACATTCAGCAATGGCATTACCGATACCTCACTTCATGTTGCAAAAGTTTTTTTACCTGATAGTACCTATCATGTGAGTTTGTATTCTATATCCGATAAAGGTTGTGTAAGTGATACAATGACAAAATCATTTATCATACATCCACTACCAACGCCTATATTTAGCTTAAGTGATACCCTTTGTGAAACCAATGCTATTGTATTTACCGATGCATCTAAAGCCAATGTGGGCAATCTACAAAGATGGAATTGGGATTTTGGAGATGGCACCCCAATTACCAATTATACTACCAATAGCGCATTTAACCACACGTATACCGTTTGGGGTGATAAAACCATTAAATTAATGGTGGAATCTGATAAGGGATGTAAAAGTGATACCATATCTACGCTCATTAGGGTTCATCCACATCCAACAGTTAATTTTAGTTTGCCAAAAATCTGTTTACCGGATGGTGTTGGTCAGTTTATTGATCAATCAACTATAGCCGATGATGCAGAAAAACCATTCAAGTTTAAATGGAAATTTGGCGATCCCTTTGCAGGATTAGGTAATGAGGATACTGCAAATATTTTTAATCCCAAACACCGTTACAGTGCTACCGGTCCTTACCCTGTAACATTAATTGTAACAACCCCTCATGGTTGTATCGATTCTACTATACAGACCATTTCAGAAATCTATCCACAACCAAAAACAGCCTTCACTGTTAGTCCAGAAGTTTGTTTAAGAGATACGACCTTCTTTGTTAACCAATCAGATGGCAAAGGAAGTCCATTGGTTTCTAGACTTTGGAATTTTAGTGATGGAAGAACAGATACTTCATTACATCCAGCCAAAGTATTTTCGCCCAATAAAACTTATACGGCTACATTGTTTTCCATTTCAGATCAGGGTTGTAATAGTGATACCATAACACAATCATTTATAGTACATCCGCTTCCAACACCAGTTTTTACTACTAGTGATACCCTTTGCGAGATCAATTCGATGACGATAAAAGATGCATCTATCGCTAATGTGGGCAATCTTAAAAGATGGAATTGGGATTTTGGCGATGGTACCCCGATCACTGATAAAGCATCCAACGCGCCATTTACGCATACCTATTCAGTTTGGGGAGATAAAACCATTAAATTGATGGTTGAAGACGATAAAGGTTGTAAAAGTGACACGCTATTTAAAACCTTTAGAGTACATCCATTACCTAGGGTCAATAATATTCTTCCTGAAGTTTGTTTGAGTGATGCGTCAGCTTTATTTACAGATAGCAGTTATATTCCAGACAATACTGAAGCTGGCTTTAAATACAGCTGGAATTTTGGAGATAAATTTGCTACGGTAGCAAACCCTAATACTACAAATCTGAAGAATCCTTCTCATAGATACAGTGCTGCAGGGTATTATAATTTGTTCTTGAAAGTACAAACATTGGCAGGTTGTACTGATTCGTTATCCAGACAATTTACCGTAAACGGGGCAAAACCAGACCCCACATTTAATGTTTTCAATAATACTGCGTTGTGTAGCAATACCCCTGTGATGATTGAAAACAACTCTACTGTTGACTTTGGAAATGTGACAAGGGTTATTATTTATTGGGACAACAAAAATAGTCAGGTGGATACTACTTTTGACGAAAGTCCTGTTTACAAAAAAACTTACACCCATTTATACCCTAATTTCCAAGCAAATGCAACAAAAACATTTGAAATACGCTTAAGGGCATTTTCAGGTAGTTTAGTGGGTGATTGTTTTAAAGACTATATTCAAACAATTACCATACAAGGAAGTCCTTTGATAACATTTGATTCTATTCCGGGGATATGTTTCGATGCCGTTCCAAGGCAAATTACACAAACTAAGGTAGTAGATGTAACCGGAATTTCTGCTGGAGTTGGTATATATACCGGTACTTCCGTGAATACAGCAGGATTATTTACACCAGCCACAGCCGGTGTGGGTACATATACGATGAGATACACGTTTACGTCATCCAATGGTTGTAATACTTATAAAGAAATGCCTGTTGTAGTTTGGCCAAGACCTGTTTCGGTTTTTGGTTATTCAAATCCTACTTGCGAGAAAAATCCAGTCATTTTTACAGATAGTTCAATTGCAAATTCAACGAGTGTAACTACATGGAAATGGGATATGGGTGATGGAACGGGTGTGCAATCTTATGCAAATAACAATCCATTAAGCAATACGTATGCAGTATATATGCCTTATACAATTACGCTTCAGGTGGTTAACGATAGGGGTTGTACGAGTATTCCGTTAAGTCAGATAGTAGATATTCATCCATTACCAAGGGTAAATTTTGGTTCATCAGTGGTATGTTTACCAGAGGGTAAAGCTACTTTCTCAGATTCTACAACTATCCCAGGAACAAATCCGGCACCGTTTAATTATCGTTGGAATTTTGGTGATCCCAATAATTTGACAGGATCAATCTTGCAAAATCCTATTCATAATTATTCAGCGTTGCAAACCTATAAAGTTAAACTCATTGCAACTTCTGGTGATGGATGTATTGATTCTTTAACAAAAACATTGTCAGCTGTTTATGCGCAATCAAAGGCAGGATTTAGTAGTGTAGATTCTGCATGTGTAGGTATCACTATAGATTTTAGAGATACTACCATAGAAAAGGTTAGAACAATTACTCAATGGAATTGGGATTTTAAAGATGGTACTTCATCAACGCAAAATAATGTTTCTCATCTATTTAAAGTTGCTGGATTTTATAAGGTTTCTTTATATACCTATACAGATGTGGGTTGCGTATCAGATACTGCAGTAAAAATAATTTTAATAAATCCTTATCCAGTTATTTCCGCTGGACCTGACTTATTTGTTTTAGAAGGGGGGCAAAAGATGATTTCGGCAACAGCTTCAGGAAATCGATTAGTGTATAATTGGTCTCCAGCAACCTATCTAAACAATCCATTCATTTTATTACCTACCATTGTAGATCCTAAAAACGATATCTTTTATACTTTATCAGTTATGGGTGTTGGTGGATGTATTTCAAAGGATGAGGTATTTGTAAAAGTATTAAAACTTCCCAAAGCACCAAATACATTTACACCAAATGGAGATGGCATAAATGATACATGGGTAATTAAATATTTAGATTCTTATCCGGGAGCTGTATTAGAAATATTCAGTGCACAGGGTCAATTAATCTTACATACAACAAAAACAACAGTGCCATGGGATGGAACATACAATGGTCAACCATTGCCATCTGGAACATATTATTATGTATTAGATCCTAAAAATGGCCGTGAAAAAGTAGCAGGTTTTGTGACAATAATTAAATAAAAATGAAAAGACAGACGTTTTTAATTTTAGTGGCTGTGGTATTGAGTTTTCCCCTTTTCGCACAACAACGACCGTATTATAGTCAATATATTCTCAATAACTATATATTGAATCCTGCAATTTCCGGGATTGAAAATTATATTGATCTAAAAATGAGTATGCGTAATCAATGGGTTGGTATTGAAGGGGCACCAACTACATTTTATATATCGGCGCAGGGTCCCATAGGTAAGATTGATTTAAAGGAAACGCCGACGTCCTTAGAAATGAAAGGGATGGATCCTAGGGGTAAACGATATTGGGAGGAGTACACCACTTCTTCACCGCATCATGGCGTTGGTGTGAA